>Ga0066460_1000415_pt1 | contig 9883 bp, 10 predicted proteins | sample LakWasMe88_LOW11_2_FD_59570 | JGI IMG/M metagenome (GOLD analysis project Ga0066460, IMG submission 59570) | Freshwater sediment methanotrophic microbial communities from Lake Washington under simulated oxygen tension - Sediment Metagenome 88_LOW11 | ecosystem: Environmental > Aquatic >... | reverse complement strand
CATGAAAGCAAACGCAACGTGGCTATTCGCTTGCAGACAACGCAAAAAATCATCTCGACTCAGTGTCAAGACGTCCGTAGAGGTATCGGCGATGGCCATAGCTGAATGCGGCTTGTCGTCAATCAAGCTCACTTCATCGAGGATATCGCCCGCGCACAGCTTGTTCAGAAAAAGCTGGCGTCCACTCCTGGAGTTGGAAACCACTCGCACCCGGCCAGTGAGCAACACAAAGAGTCGGTCTGATCTCGAGTGCTGTTTCACTAGTATCTCCCCGCGTACGAAATTCTGCTTTCCCACGGTCAGGGCAATCTCTTCGGCTTGAACGGAGGAGAGCATTGCGAACAGTGGTACGCGTCTCAAAAGATCGAGGTTAGATACGATTTTGGTCATTTTCATCTGTTAAGTCGGGTGACGGGTCCTCGTCCTCTTCTGACGAACGATCAAATATCAGGTCAGAAGCGCAGAATGCGATCGCGCCATCCGGCACCGACTACAACAAATGGGATCGAGATGACTCTCTCATGCGAGAGAGACACCATGGAGATGGAACCATGACCAACCGATGCCAGGGTGTAAGTCTCTGGCGAGCTTTGGGAAATTGTCTTTGCACCGACGATGCTGCCTTTCGTGGCCTGAACGGACTTGCAAACTCCACCCACAACCCTAATCACCACGGTGTCACCAACAGCACCTCGAATGGATGCCCTGGGCGACTCCCCAAAAATGCAATTGACAACGATGGGGCGCAATGAAGCAGCTTGAGCCGGGCTCGCAGCACCCCAGCACGATAGTGTAAAAAGTGCCAGGTGACAGAGCCTCAAAAAGACGCGCATTGATGCGCCAGGCAACACGTCCGCCCCAGTCCTTTGGATTGCGGGAAAACAAAGCCACTGATGTGTGTGGAGCATAGATCTATGGAACAAATACGAGGCCGCGGCCAAAAACCGCACGCACGGGTAGATGCTGTCCGGTGTCGAGCAATGTCTTGCGGCGGAGGCGACTGAGTTGTGCCTCAATGCGGTGAAAAGCTTCATCTGAGTCACCACCGCCCATCGAATCGATCAAACTTGATTTGCTCACCACAGAGCCCGGCGTCCGAGCAAGGCAAGTCAACAATTGGAGCTCACGAGTTGTCAGTGCCACCAGTTGGTTGTCTGGCGAGACCAATACGGCCTCGGCGGCCCGCAGTCGCCAGGCAGATGCCGTGGCCTCGTCAGCGGCTGAGTAGCCTACTCGTCGTAGCAGCGATCGGATACCAGCGACCAACTCATTGAGGTCTGTCGGTTTGACAAAATACTGCAGAGCACCTGACTCGAGTCCCGCAATGCGACTGGTCAACTCACCTCGAGCAGTCAGGATCACGACGGGGATGTCCTGTGCGGCCAATCGCTTGACCAGCGACATGCCATCTTCGCCCGGCAAACCGAGGTCGACGAGCGCGAGATCGGCGCGTTCCCGCAACAAAGCCACATAGAAGTCCTCAGCAGATTCGACCCCCCAAGCGTTGAAGCCCGACTTAGACAAGAAGCGACAGATGTTGTTGCGGATGTCCTCGTCATCCTCGACGACGGCGATGGTTCGAGCAATTGAAGGAGGGAATGGCTGTTGAGGCATCATGGGGAGTTCTGGCTCCGGATTTTCCGAGAACAGCACCATACATGCCATGTACAAGAACTCACAAAAACTCACATCAAAATGGTTGCTGGCACTGCTTCTCTTGCTGAGCTGCGGTTGGTTACGTGCGGGTGAGTGGATCGACCAGTTGGAAGCCGGGAGATCAATCGACCTTGGTAGCCAACTAGCTTGGCAGCAATTGATCGATCAGACGGGGCTGGCCACAGTGGACTCTGTCGCAGCCAAGCCAGACAGCGAATTCCAGTGGCTCAAAGGGCCCGTGAGTGAGGGTTACACGCGAAACGTGATCTGGTTGCGCCTGACGTTACCTTCGGAACTGCGCAACGAAACGGGCTTATTGCTGCAAATCAGTCCTCCCTATTTGGACTGGGTCACGCTCTACCAATCACATCAAGGGCAATGGATCCCTCAAGATGCAGGAGACCTGAGACCATCAGCGGAACGACTGCAGACACACAAGTTTGTTTTTCGCTTGAACCCAGCTGAGCCGATCCTGATACGAGTTGAAAGTAGCAGCGTTATGAGGGTGTATGCCAGTCTATGGCGCCCCAACGACTTACTTGTTCAGACCGAACGAGACGGATGGATGTTGGGGTTGTATTTTGGCCTCGGCGTTTCCCTCTTGGTACTGGTCACCGGAGGCGCTATCGCCTTCAAGGAACGTCGCCTAGCAGCGACCGGTGTGCTGGGTGCCTTGACGCTGATTCACGCATTCAATCTGCACGGTTACTCAAATGTCTGGTTGCTTGATCAACATCCTGCTTTGGCCAGTGCGATGGTGGGTTTGGGTGTCTTTTTCGTGGCAGCAGCAGTTGCGTGGTTCACTATCGAGCTTCTCACCCGTGGTCAGAAGAGATGGCGACCGATTCATGTTTTCCTGTGGGCACTTTGCCTGATCAACCTTTTTGCGACCCTGAGCATTCCTCTTGGGTGCTATGGAAGGTTCGCACTGCTTGGCATCATCAGTCCCATGTTGAGTGTCTTTGCCGGCACATGGATCTGTGGCGCGGAGATTCGTCGCCACGGCCTAAACATTGAGCGAGGTCTGCTGCTGCTGACATACGCTTTTCAGTCAGGCAACATCGTCCTGACCTTGGCTGAGTTCACAGGGACTCGTGTGGTGATGCACGACACCGCCCAGGTCTGGCAATTCCAATTGCTGCTACTGCTGACCACTGCAACGATCGGCATTGGAGTCGGCCTCTATCAACGCTTTGAACAAGCGAATGCGGCAAGAACTCAGGCATACCACGAACTCGCCAAGTCTGAACGAATGCTGGAAACCCGTGTAGAGGAACGCACGGCAGAACTCGGCCAAGCCCAACAATCCCTGCAGATGGCTTTGGACCACGAACGCCGCATGCTATTGGAGCAGCGCCAATTCTTCAGCATGATCAGTCACGAGTTCCGTACACCCTTAACGATCATTGATAGCGCGGCAACAGAGCAGATGAGCTTTCCGGAGCTCGATATCAAACGGCAAATCGAGCAAGCAGCGCAAATACGTCGCGCCTGCCGGCGCCTAAGTGCCCTGGTCGACAACAGCCTGTGCAGTGAACGTTTTCGCGCCGGTGGATTGCAATTGGTTAGTGCCGAATTTAATCTAGCCGACCTGGTAAACGAAGCTACTCAGTTGGTTCATTGGTCGCCGAGGCATCAGCTCGATCTTTCATTGGCGCACGATCTCCCAGTCTGGATCGGCGATCCAACTTTGCTTCGAATGGCTCTCTCCAACCTGATTGATAACGCTGTCAAATACGCTCGGCAGGGCAAGGTGAGCGTCTGTGCAGCGCAGGACACTCGAGGCTGGCTTCAATTGTCTGTCAGCGATCAAGGTGCGGGACTGGACCACCAAACGCAATCACGCATCTTTGACAAGTTCGAACGTGGCCAGTACAACGACAAAGCTCAAGGGTTCGGGTTGGGTCTTTGGATCACCCAACACGTTGCCAGACTTCATGGGGGTGAAGTGTCACTGCACTCAGAACCAGGTCGAGGATGCACGTTTGTCATTGAATTGCCACCGACGTCTCTGCCTGGATAGTCGTGCTCGAAGGTCGCGAAATTGGCAGCCCCAGGGCATCGAGCAAGCGCGTGAGTCGCGCACTCAATGGGCAATGCGCATCGCGCCGGCTCGTGACCCGGTTGCACGCCATTAGAGTGATGGGGGGTTGGATTTCCTGCAGTTGCGTCTGCAAGTGATGCGATGTTAGCGAGGACCAACTTCTGCAAGCCAACTTATACCCCAGGAAATAGCGTTCTTGCACCACTCACATCGCCGTCTCATGCATCACTGCCTACGCAGGCCATACCCCAAGCCGATAACCTCGTCATGTGTGCCCCGCAAACGCTGCGGGCCGCCGCCGCGTGGCCCAAGGCTGTGCCTGTTCAAGCTCAAACGCCAATTCGAACAGGTTTCTCTCCTCACCAAGATGAGCCGCGAATTGGCTGCCGATTGGCAGCCCCCGTGTGCTCCAGCCCAAAGGGACCGACATAGCCGGCAGCCCTGCCATGTTGTGCAGCGGAGTGTAGGAAACGTATTGCAACAGACGCTGCCATGGTACGGGCCCGGGCTACGTGGGGGCCAGCCAGACCAATTGAGGCGGCGCGCTGGATAACACCGGGCTCAGGATCACGTCCAAAGATTCGAACCAACGGTTAACTTGGCGGCTGAGTTGACCGAAATAGGCCAACACCTCAGGCAGGGCCTGATGTCCCCGTCGTCGCCCATGTTCAGCCAAATGCAGCGGCCAGGGCTCGAGCACGGAGTCAACCCTCTGCCCTTCGGCTAAAACCTGCGCCAGAGCTCGCCGGGTGACTGCAAGGCTTCTATGGCATTTGTGAAGTCCCGCCACTGGGCCTCGGCACGGATGGAGGCTTCGCCTGGAAAGAAATCGATCTTGCGGATGGACTCGTAGGCACGTCCGTGCCTACGAAGCAATCGCTGACGTTCGGCTGCGGGAAGTACGGGTAGAGGCTGGCGGGCTTGTGCCAACTCCTCCAGCCAGGGCGTGTAGTCAGCCGACCGATCAAACAGGGCTTGGAAGGCAGCTTGCTCGGCCATGTTCTTGGCGTGCACCTGCAACAGCCAGGCTTGCCCGCCATCCAGCAGTGCATCGTCGGCCAGCACTTGCAGCCGGTTAGCCTGTTCCACGTGTGCTGGCAGCAGATAGGTACCGTCACGCAGTGCAGCACAGCCCAGTGTTTTGACGGCACGCCAAATCCGCATACGAGCCGCGGCGCTTGCGGAGGGAAGGCTGACGACCAACGCCAACCAAGAGTCTGTGGGAAGAATCATGGCGGCAGCTTAGTTTGCCGTTGCAATCACTGCAACGACGTAGCGACCTCTACAAGCTTTATAAGGGTGTCACGTACCTTAAGCATAGAGTTCATCAGGTGAACGTCTTAAGTCAATGCACTGTTCCGTTGCGACTCATACCTGTCCGTCTTGATCATCCCATGTGCCCTGATGACACCGATCGGCGGACAAAGGTTAACGAAGAGCCGCGTCAAAACGGGAGCTGCAGAACTGGGCAAAGGTACTTGTCCGAGAAAATTTCAGCCATCTGGGGTTCAACGAGCATGGATAGAATTTGACCATTTCGTTCACCCTGTCGGGCACCCCCATGGCAATCGCATCACAGACTTTGTCTCAACTCCAAACTGGGGGCTCGGCCGTGAATGCTGCGGGACTTGCCTTGCAACAGGAGCTTCAGGCTCATTCTCAAGCCCTGATGGCACAAATGGCCTCTCAGCCATTCGGCCGCTGAGGCGGATGGTGCTTATCAGCAGATGAGGCAGGTGGCGCGCCTGGTGCACGAGATGAATTCCTTGGAGCAGCAACTCAAGGCCATTTACCTGGATGCTGCGCAGAAGGTTCAGGCCAAAGTTCCAGTGCTGCCTGCCCTCTGTGACGCGCCGGCGTCGAGTTCAGCAAAGTTCAGTCACTTCATCCCATGAGTTGGTTGAGGACGCGAAGGTCGTCAGCAAGGCGTCTGACAAGCACAAAGCCAGCAAGCAACCCGCTGCGGTCGAGCCCTCTGCTGTTGTCGAAAAACCAAAGCTGGCTAATTCGGAGCTCTTGCTCAAAGCACTCAAGAAGATCCTTGGCAAACAGGCAAAACCTGTTGGCCATGTTGAGATGGCCAAGGTCAGTGGCCTGCCTCGCGGCTCGATCGGAGCCTCAATCAAGAAGTTGGTTGAGACGAACAAGCTTGTCGTTGAATTCAACGGCTTCTTCAAACTAGTGTGAGTCTCACGCTGCTGATGTTCGTCCAGCAGTACCCCAACGGCCATCACGGTACTACCGCCAGAACACCTACGTCGCTTGCCCCCATCGAGGTTCGCCCTTTGCCTGCACGCTTGGCGTCGTACATGGCTTCATCGGCCGTTTGCATCACATCCTCCACGTCTTCGCCCGCACCTGGGTAAATGGCGATGCCAATGCTGACGCTGATCTTCGCCTCCCCACGCTCCAAGGCATACGGTGCGGACACTGCGGCGATCAGCTTCTGGGCGCATTGCTGTGCTGACTCGGGGTCCACATGCATCAGCAGCACGGCGAATTCGTCGCCTCCGAATCGAGCCACCACGTCAGACTCGCGCACACCGTGGCGCAGGCGGTCTGCCACGCTTCTCAGCAGGTCGTCACCCGTGGCATGGCCCAGGCTGTCGTTGACCGCTTTGAACCCATCCAGGTCCATGAACAAGACGGCCATGGACTCACCCTGTCGTCGGCACAAGGCCATGCCTTGCTCGACCTGATGGGTGAACAGGCTCCGATTGGCGAGGCCTGTCAGTGGGTCGTGATGAGCCGCGTATTGGCTCTTCATCATTTTCTCGCCAGCCACCACCAACGCCGAGCGCATGTCGTTGGCTTCCTTAAAGTGAAGCGGGGGAATGGACTGCACATGACCTTGCGCCAAGGCTGCAGCAGGTTCCGTCAAGGCTCGCATGGAGTCAGAAATCTTTGACGCGATCCACCAAGCCACCCATTGGCCAAGCAGAAGCGCGATCAGCCCCAACTCCAACAACCAGATCATCTGCTGGTTGATGTTGTGCTCCAGCTCTGCCACGGGAATGCCGATGGTGATCGTCCACCCGGTGAGCGCAGACCGGTGGTAGGCAGCCAACACCTGAATTCCATCCAAAGTTTGGCTTTCGAACACGCCTTCCGTTGAGGAGCTGATCCGATCCCGCAGTTCGGGGGTACTGAGTTGGCCCACGTACTTGTCGGCATCCACATTGCGTGCCGCGACTCGACCACTGCCCTCAATCAAGCCAACTCGCCAGGCCTCCGGGAATCGCTGGGTGGCAATGACCTCAGAAAGGAGCTGAGGCGTGAGCAAGGCATTGAGCGAGTACTGGAATTGCCCCTCGGTGATCACCGGCACGGCCACGGTGAGCAATTGGCGCTTGCCGTCCCCTCCCATGAACAAGCCCGACACACCTGGCTTCTGGGTTTTGATTGTTCGTGCCAGCAAGGGCGAGTTCGATAATCGCCTCGGTGGTGTTTGCGGATCTCTCGCTGCGGACATCACCATATCGCCCGCAGGTGTGATGACCAAAATATCCGCCACACCCATCTGCGCCCTCACGGTCGATGCACGCTCGTGGAAACGAGGTAGGTCACCTTTCCTGAGATTGCTGGAGGTCGAGAGAACCTGAAGCCCTGTTTGGATGCTGAGGATCTTCTCGTCGACGATTCCGGAAATAGCCCGCGCACGCCCTAGGACTGACTCGGATATCTGGGCTCGACTATCTTGGTACTGCTGTTTGAGCACCACGACACCCAGCGTCACAATCGGCAACACGCTCACCAACGGAAGTGCCAAAAGTGCATGGCGGATGCGGGGAACGAATCGAGGCATCGTTCCATTCTAGATATGGATTTGATGACCATCATGGCGGCAGATCGGGACTTTCCATGACCTAGTGCCACTTCAAACCCATCGGGAGCTCCGAATTGACGACCATCAAGATCGCAGCGCAGATCTGACCTCCAGGGGAACCATCTGCAGCACACGAAGCGAGCAGGACGCCAAGGTCTGGCTACCCTGAGTTGTCTCAAAGCCGGGTTTGATGAACGTGGACAATCTGCGCTCAGATATCAAGCAAAACCCAACCGGAGACCCCATTGATTGACCGCGTGATTCGAATTGCCCAGGTGCTGGCCCTGCTGTGGATTGGCTACGAACTGCACGGACTGGCAAACACAGAGCCGGCCGCGGACGAGCAGGAATCCACGGTGAGCCCAGTCCCCAATAGCGCCTTGCGTGGGTGATGCGAGCCCCCAGGCTCTGGGCATATGCTCGAAGTGCCAGCTCCTCGGCTGACCTTGCTTTTCCTCCCTGAGCAAGCCCGCAAGGGTTCACCCGGCCAAGTGCCGGGTTTTCTTTGGAGTGCCGCGATGTGGCGCTCAAAATCAAGCTGCGTTGCCGTTCAGGGCACAATGGCGGGTAACGCGCTCGGTTTGCCAAGCTAGGTTGCATAGGCGCCAGACTCGGCCCATCAGTACAAGGGGGTTGAAAGGCAACGCCTTTGACCACTTGGATGATGTCGTGGATGCGCCGCGAAGATTCATTGGTTCGGAGAGACTATTTTTTTGCTATCGGCGTCTCTCGCATCGACTGATTTCCGAACAGGCCAGGGCCCACAGCTGCTCGTGCCGTGACGCGTACTTCCTGCGGTGGCAGAAAAAATGAGACGCGTATGGGCCAAAGTTACACGGCGCTTGCCGAGCAAATTTCCTCTCTATATCGTCGTCATCCGTGCCTGCCAATGTGAGCAGGCTGAAGGATCACAATGACTCAGAAGAGCACGGAGGAAGTTCATCAATTGAATTTGGATGCGATGGGGAAAGTGCTCTGCATCCGGCTGATCGAACCCCTCTGCAATCAAGACGCAAAAGTCTTCTCTGCCAAGGCGATCGCTCTGGAGTGCCGCTCCGGCGTTTTAGTCGCTTGGCAGACCGGTATTGCGCCGAAGGCCTTCGGCGTCGAATGGCCGCTGCACGGCCTTGTGCGATGGAGCCAACTTGATCACCCAACTTGGGCGTTGCGACGGGATTCCTGGATGCAAGCAAACCAGCAATGTGCAATGCCCTCTTTGCTGGTCAGGGATGCCTCGCAGTTTATGGATCCCAGCAAATCGCCCACGATGTTGCTTGGTGCGCGCCTGTCCGGTGTTCGACAAGCGCATCTTCAACCGAGCATCTGGGAAGTTCAGGCGACGTCGGAGGCCGGAGGCAATCTGGTCTGGCAAATAGGTTCAAGTCAGATTGAATTTGTTGACTCCGACCATCGTCCGGACAACGTGCGTGCAATTCCTCAGTGGCTTGATCCTACGTCCATCGTGCATGTGCGCTATGGCCAGACATCATTTCAACGTGCAAGCTTTGACGGCTGGCCACTCGCATGGCGCAGGGCCTACGCCATGCATCTGGGTCTATCCAGCCATGCGCCCGTGAACTGCCGATCCGTCCTCCCCACCGAGGCTCGTGACCATCCTTCAATGAGCGAATGGACCTGCATGGCCATGACTCTGCGAATTCGATCTTCAGCATCGATGTGTCGGCAAATCAAGCAGCTTGCCTGTCCGCCTGAACTGAATGGGATCCGTCCGGACCATCTGGAGATTTGGTGGCCTCGATGGCGTGCGCTTTGAGCCGCATGCGAGCACCCTTCAGTTCAAGCAGCTCATCAATTTCCAACTGACCTATGACCACCACCACCTCATGCGAGGAATCGAGCCTTTCGAGGGACTGTGCTTCTATCTTCAAAAGCTCAGCGATGGCGAGGGCTTGTCATTTTCAGAGGACAAGGCCCTGCGACAGTTGCTGGATCTGTACTGGAATTCGAGCTGCCCCGAGGGGAAATCGTGCCGCTCCAACACCTGCGAGTTCGCCCGCGGGGGCATCTCCTGGATCGAGTACCTGGGCTATGTTGCCCTCTATCACCTGCTTGATCACTTCAATTCCGTTGACGTGAAACCCCTCAGGCTTGAGAGGCGGCCATCGCTTGACGCACTCGATGCCACTTGGGCACGCAGAACCGGGCACTTCAACCCTTAAGCTCATCATCGAACAAGACACAACCCGATCATGACGACGCAAGCACGCAGATACCAAGGCAAGCTGTTCTTCGACGCCCACGACCACCTGGAGGTTTCCGCCTTCATCGTGCGAGACAAAGAAATTGGATTCCAGTTGGCCTCAGTTTCCAAGACCTACGGACGCTGGATTGCGGAG
>Ga0066460_1000414_pt1 | contig 9886 bp, 9 predicted proteins | sample LakWasMe88_LOW11_2_FD_59570 | JGI IMG/M metagenome (GOLD analysis project Ga0066460, IMG submission 59570) | Freshwater sediment methanotrophic microbial communities from Lake Washington under simulated oxygen tension - Sediment Metagenome 88_LOW11 | ecosystem: Environmental > Aquatic > Freshwater... | reverse complement strand
AGAATCTGGTCTCTGGCACGCGGTGATGTGTTTAAAAAACCATTGGCAAAAAAGGCGCTAAACAGTCTTTATATGATGCCTATGTATAGGTTATCGGAGGGGAAAGAGTATCTGGGTGATAATGACGATACTTTCAAGAAATGTATTGAGCTTTTCAGACAAGGTGAGATAGTATTGATATTTTCGGAAGGACTATGTACGAACCAGACGAAGTTATTACCCTTGAAAAAAGGCACGGGTAGATTGGCGCAAAAAGCATGGGGAGATAATATGGACTTGACCGTGGTGCCTGTAGGGATTACTTATAATAACTATAATAAATTCGGTAAGATAGTTGAAGTAAATATCGGTGAGCCTTTGCATAAAGAAGAGTTGCCTGATGATGCTACAGAGGGTATATTCCTGAAAGAGTTTAACCGGATCTTAAGTGAGAAGCTAACGAAACTAATAGAAGTGCCTTTGCCAAAAGCTAGTTTCTGGAAAAATCCTTTCTACTATATAGGAAGAGTTGTTAATTTTCCTGTGAATTTCCTGGCTGAGTCGGTTTCAAGAAAGGTGACCCGTGGCTCGGTTTTCTTTGATTCTATTACCGGTGGAATAGTAATGTTTGTTCTGCCTGTTTACTGGATTTTAGTGGCATTGTTAGTTTATTTTTTAATTTAGGTTGTGTAGATTTGTTAAAAAAACACACACAATGACCGAAAATGCAATAAGGCATCTAAAGAATATTCTTTTCATAGATATAGAGACTGTCTCTCAGAAATCTCATTTTGATTTATTAGATGACCGGATAAAAAAACTGTGGCTTAAAAAGGCAAGCTATCTGCAGAATGTTGATAATCTGTCAGATGAAGAGTTTTATCTGAAACGTGCCTCAATTTATGCCGAATTCGGAGAAATTATCTGTATAGGTATCGGTGGTATTTTTTTTGATGATAATCTGGAACCGACACTTAGGGTAAAAATGATTAGCGGGGAGTCGGAAGAAGAGATTTTAAAGCAATTCAAGACAATTGTTGAAAAACACAAGGCTGGAGCCAACTTGATGCTGTGCGCACACAACGGAAAGGAATTTGATTTTCCTTACATTTGTCGCCGCATGTTGGTGAATGGTATTACACTACCCAGAATCTTACAGGTATCAGGCAGGAAGCCCTGGGAAATCAATCATCTTGATACCTTAGACCTCTGGAAATTTGGTGATTACAAACACTTTACGTCTTTAGATTTATTGGCTTGTATTTTTGGTCTTCCTGAATGTAAATCAGAAGTGAGCGGTGACCAGATAAATCATATTTATTATGTAGAAAAAGATATGAGTAAAATTGAACGATATTGCGCAGAAGATGTTAAAGTTTTAACTCAACTGTATATGAAAATGAATAGTTGGCCGTTAATCAATGAAACTCACATAGAAGTAATTTTATAGTATCATATTTTTAAACGCATGAAAAAAGCCCTTTTTATATTGTTATTTGCCTCGTCACTGGCAGCCTCAGCACAGATTCTTAAACCTGCTAAGTGGACATTTACGCCATCTAAAACTTCAGCTAAAGTAGGTGAGACGATTGAATTAGTATTCACGGCTAAGATTGATGAGAACTGGTATATGTATTCGTCGGAACTGAAAGTAGATGGGCCATTGCCAACCACAGCTAATTTTACCAAAAACGATACTTATACGCTGGTAGGTAAATTGGTGCCAGTGAAACCGAAAGAAAAGTTTGATGAAATCTGGGACGGTAAAGTGCAATACTTTGAGCATGAAGCCAAGTTTATTCAGAAAGTAAAAATTACCAAAGCGAATCCTGTAATTGAAGGCAAAATAGAGTGCCAGACCTGTACAAACAAAGATGGCAAATGTGTGCCGAATAAGGATAAATTCAAGTTTGATGTGAAGACGATTTAATAGCTGTTTTGCCGGAACTATGAGAAAAATCCTTTTAGCTTTATTGTTTGCGTCTTCACTGATAACATCGGCACAAATTTTAAAGCCGACGAAGTGGACGTTTAAGTCCTCAAAGACTTCGGCTAAAGTAGGAGAGACTATAGATTTGGTATTTACAGCAAAAATCGATGATAACTGGTATACCTATTCATCAGAGTTAAAGGTAAAAGGCCCTGCACCAACGGCAGCTAATTTTACCAAAAATGATACTTATACTTTAGTGGGTAAATTGATACCAATCAAACCAAAAGAAAAGTACGATGAAGTGTGGGGCGGTAAGATAAATTATTTTGAACACGAAGCGAAGTTTGTACAGAAAGTGAAGATTACAAAGGCTAATCCGGTAATTGAGGGGAAGATAGAATGTTATACCTGCACCAATAAGGATGGGACTTGTGTACCTAGCAAAGATAGGTTTAAGTTTGAGGTGAAGGTGATATAGATAGCACTATAGATAAGATATAATGAAAAAGGCGCTTGATTGTGAAATCAAACGCCTTTTTCATTTATATACTACTAAGAATTAAAACTTCCATCTTACAAATGCTTCCATTGCTTCGTATTCTGCCAGACCTAGTTTGTTGTAAAGACCTGCTGTGCCTCTGTTACGCTCTTCGGCACGTTGCCAGAATTCACGGGCATCGGTACCCTGGAATACCACACCATCTTTTTGTGACTGGTGTTTGAAGATACCCATACGTTTTTGTAGCACCTGGTCTGGCGACATTGGTACTGCCATTTCGATTTCATGAATATCCCACTCAGCCCAGGCACCACGGTATAGCCATACCCAGCAATCTTTCATGAAGTTTTTATGTTTCAAGCCTTCAATAGCTGCAAAAATTGCATCCAAGCAAACTTTATGCGTACCGTGTGGGTCGGCTAAGTCTCCGGCTGCATATACCTGATGTGGTTTTACTTCTTCTATCAGGTCGGCTACTATCTTTACATCTTCAGAGCCAAGCGGTTTTTTCTCGATACGACCTGTTTCATAGAATGGCATATCAAGGAAGTGAACGTTTTCGTCAGGAATGCCTACGAAACGACAGGTAGCTTTTGCCTCGCCTCTACGTATCAAGCCTTTTACATATCTTACGGCAGCAGTATCTACATCGCTATCCTTCTTATTTTTCAAGAACTCTTTTGCTTCATTAAATAGTGCTCTGGTTTCTTTGTTTTCGATACCGAATTTATGGTTGAAGTCAACCACGAAGTCAATAAAGCGGATGGCTTCATCGTCTGCTACGGCAATATTACCAGAAGTCTGGTAGCCGATGTGTACATCATGCCCCTGGTCGACTAAACGTTGGAAAGTACCACCCATTGAGATAATGTCGTCGTCCGGGTGAGGGCTGAAGATAATTACACGTTTTTTAGCAGGCAAAGCTCTTTCCGGGCGATTGGTATCATCAGCATTTGGTTTACCACCCGGCCAGCCAGAAATTGTATGTTGTAATTGGTTGAAGACATCGATATTGATTTCGTAGGCCTGGCCGTGTTGAGCCAATAAATCGCTCATGCCATTATCGTTATAATCTTTATTAGTTAGTTTCAGGATAGGAATACCCAACGAAAGCGAAAGGGTAGTAACGGCCTTTTTCACCATTTTGCTTGTCCATTCCACATCTTCTACCAACCAAGGCGTTTTCATACGGGTTAGCTCAGATGCTGCTCTTTCGTCAATCACAAACATAGCATTCGGATGCGTTTGCAGGTAAGAAGCAGGTACTGATTCTGTTACTCTTCCTTCTACGGCTTCTGCAATGACTGGTGCTTTTCTTTCACCCCATGCTAATAGTACTACTCTTTTGGCATTCAGGATTTTAGAAACCCCAAGTGTAATAGCCTTTTTAGGAACTTTTACCAGACTACCGCCGAAATCTGAAGCCGCAGCTACACGGGTCGAGTGGTCGAGCATCATGAGGCGTGTTCTTGAATTAATCAATGAACCCGGTTCGTTGAAACCAATATGACCATTGGCCCCTATACCCAATAACTGAAAATCAAGGCCACCCATCTGATCTATTTTCCTTTCGTATTCATCACTAAAATCTTTTACTCTAGCGGCTGGAACAGTACCGTCTGGAATGAAAAAGTTTTCTTTCGGAATATCAACCTTATCGAAAAGCTGCTCTTTCATGAAACGAACATAGCTTTGCAAAGAGTCAGGCTCCATCGGAAAGTATTCGTCAAGGTTAAAAGTCACTACGTTTTTAAAGCTCAGACCCTCTTCTTTGTGCATGCGTACTAATTCGGCATACACTGATTTAGGAGACGAACCAGTAGCTAAACCAAGCACACATTGTTTTCCTTGTTTTTGTTTTTCACGAATCAAATCGGCAATCTCCTCAGCAACGGCTTTTGAGGCTTCTTTTGAATCTTTAAAAAGTTTGGTTGGAATCTTCTCGTAAGCAATAGGTTCATTTGTGATAATCTGCTGTTCCATTATGATTGTAGTTTTGTTTAAGAGGCACTAAACGTAGGAAATTTTGACAAATTTAAGGCTTTTCTTATTATCAATGCACTTTTTTGTTGTGCAAAAAGTTAATTTTTAAAAAAATTTAAAAATGTAAAACAGACACTTATCGGATAAAACGGTTTAATCAGGTTCATTTGGTAGGAAAGCCACTACTTTTGAGTTGTTCAAAAAAAACTCTGGTCTTCTCCAGGTTCTGCGCACCGTTGGCCTCAAAATACCAGAATGTTTCTAAATCTCCGCGGTGCATGGCGGCGTTCATATCTCCACTTTGTGATTTATGACAGGCTTTTACCCAATCTGCTACTATCATATAGCTATGCTTATTGTTTTCGCCAAATCCAAAAGAGCGGTCAAAGTAAAATACTGGTGCTTTTTCAAGAATTTTGGTTTCGGGGTAATTCTCTAATTCTACGAATTTATAATCAGAATCTTTACCTGCCGACCTGCCACCTAAAACGATTGGTTTATTGGCACCCTTGTATCTTTGGGCTGCCCGCAATGCCATAATACTGGCTGTTTTGTGATGTGCATGCTGGCCTGCATCAGGTACCAGGCAGAAAATGAAGTCGTATTTGCCTTGTTCTAATATTTTATCCAGTTTTTTTTCAATATAACCAATATCCCAGCGCTCACCTGATAAGAAAGGTTCCGGGTTCATCTGATAGAAATCGTCTATCTGGTCGAAGAAGTGAAAATTTCTGATACCCATTACTTCGCCTGAGCAAAGCAATTCTTTTTTTCTGATTAATGGCAGGTAGGTTCTTCCTGTTGCCGAATCGGTCATATTCTTGCCATAATAGCTGGAAGCTACTAAACCATTATAGCCACCTGAACCATCGGTCATCAGCGCTACATCAGCAGTACCTTTCATTTCGTGAGTAACTTTAAAAACAGTTACCGGAAACATCGTTTCGTCGTCGGGGTGGGCTGTTATGATTAATATTTTAGGGCCCTGGCTATAAGCCTGAAAACAGAAAAGTACAAGCGAGAAGGCAATGCATAGTGCATAAGTTGCTTTTTTCATAGGTTAATAAGCGTCTGTTTAAATATAAATCAGGTTATGAAAGATAGAGTGCTATTGTTTAGCCGTATTTGAGCCAAAATCCACCACACGTATATTCTTCTTGTCCATCCATCAATTCTGACTTTTGCAGCGTGTGGGCATGCATTAATTTTGAACCATCAAACACATACAATTAACAATCAAGTATAGTTAAATATTTTTTAAAAGCCATGAAAACTAATTATAAAAGTTTTCATTATGATAAACGCTCTCCATTGTAATACGACGGAGACTCAGATTCGGACTATAGTATCAAGATTACAAATATACATTCTCATATTTTGTTTAGGTTAGGGGTTTGGAAACCTCCTGTAGCTTTGCCGCAGGAGGTTTTTGTTTTTGGAGTATGGTTGAAATTATTTATTCTAAACAGAAAATGGCCCGGGTAAGTAGGCCCAGAAAGTCGGTTGGGTTTCTAATTCGCGGAATTCTTCATCATAGAATAAATCGTCTTCGGTAGAATAATTGGCGAAGCAAGGAAGTTTACTTGTATCATATCCCTCTACCTCAAATGATATAACAATAATGCGGTCTGGGTCGGGATATGTATCCTGTACACTATTCCACTCAATGGTTTTATTAATCATAGAATAATTGCTTTTGATTTTCAGATTGTATAAATAATGGCCGTGAATATACCGGATTACTGCAAAAGTTAATATTCGGTTGGCGTAATAATATTAAAACAGACTCTTTTAGTATATTTGTAAAAAACGCCCGATGCTTATACGGTATGTAAGAATGACTTTTCAGGAAGATAAAGTGGAGGAATTCCTAAAGGTTTTTGAGAGTTCAAGAGAACAGATAAGGGCTATGCACGGTTGTCTGTATCTGGAACTTATGCGGGATGTAAACCAGCCTTCTGTTTTTATGACGCATAGCCACTGGGTTTCGGAAGATGATTTGAATAATTATAGGGATTCGGAACTTTTTAAAAGTGTATGGGCTAAAACCAAACCACTATTTGCCGACAAACCTTTGGCTTTTTCGGTGGAAAGTGTAGTTGTGGTGTAATTTTTGTCAGAATTTTTTCGTTACCATTGTAAATAGACTAACCGAATGAAAAAAGTAGCCATTCTTGGTATTATTGGCTTATTAGCCATTACACCTGAGTTTTCGCAAGCAACAAGCATTGACACTAAGACTTCTGTTAGTGTTAAAAAGGAATTGGGCAAGGGCCGAAGAAAGAAGAGCGGGTCTTACAAAAAGAAAAGAGGCTTTATGTGGGGCTTGTTTAAAGGTAAAAACCAATGCGATTGCCCTAAGCACTAATCTACTCCAGGAATTTAGTCCGGTAGGTAAGCGGAGTTATCTTTTTGATAGCTTTAAACTGCCTGTTAAAGTTAGAGAGATTGTTAAAGCCACTTTCGAACGAAATCTCGGCAACACTCATTTTATCAGCCATCAATAATTTACAGGCGTGTTCGATGCGGATTTCTGCAAGAAATTGTGAGAAAGTACGGCGTGTGCGCTTTTTAAAGTAACGGCTAAAGGCCGACTCACTCATATTGGCCAGTTCGGCTACATCGCTTAGCTGAATTTCTTCCTGATATTTCTGCATCACGTGTTCAAATACTTTATTCATACGCGCCGAATCTACTTCATTGCGCAAAGAGATTGGGTTGGTAGTTAAATCCTGCTTATCTTCACTTTCGGCCAGGATTGTGAGAATCGAAATCATTTCGAGCAACCGGCTCATGCCTTTCAGGTTTGGCAGATTCTTAAATTTCGGTTCCACTTTCTGTACTGTTTTCTCGCCAAATGATAAACCTCTTTTAGAGCGTTCGAGCAAAGCCTTGATGGCCTGACTTTCGGGAACCTCAAGAAATTTATCTCCTAAAAAATCTTCCAGGAAATGAATTACCAACGAACGTGCTTTTAAACCAGAGTCTTTTACATAAAATTCTTCATCATTTCTATAATAATGAGGCAGATAAGAACCAATCATACACAGGTCACCCGGGCCATAATCAGTAATACTGCTGCCTACAAATTTCTTTCCGGTGCTTTCTAAAATAAGTACAATTTCATACTCTGGATGATAATGCCAGGGGGTAGGGAAAAAGGGACACTCCTGCACAAAAAGATTAAATGAATAATCGGCAGGATTTGATATTTTGAGTAGTTGAGGCTTCATTTCTTTGGTCGCTATTAATTCCGGTTCAGTCTATACTCTATCTCTTTTGATAGCAAATCTTAAAAAACATGTAAATATAACGGCAAAATTCAATTGAATTATGTTTTGTTGCTTAAATGTACAAATAACTTGTCAAAAAAATATTAGAAAATGACTAAATTTTAGTGGTAAAAGCCTATATCTATTCTTAATTTTGTAATTATTCCAATAATAAATTTTCATATTTTTAGCGGAAGCCTAATTTTATATTAACCTTAATTATTTGTATGAAACAACTACTACAAAGAATGTTGCTTGTGTTTGCTGTGCTTTTAAGCTGGCAGGTTACACAAGCTCAAAGCCGGACTGTCTCGGGAAAAGTTTCTGATACAGGTGGCGGCGCCCTCCCGGGTGTTAGTGTTACAGTGAAAGGTACTACGCAAGGTGCAATCACAGATGCTTCAGGTAAGTTTTCAGTTCAAGCCTCAGGTAATGCGGTTTTGGTGTTTAGCTACATTGGGTTTAAGCCTATGGAAGTAAACATTGGTACTAAAACAACAGTTGATGTTGCTTTGGAAGAAGATGCTGCTGCTTTGAATGAGGTGGTTGTGGTTGGTTATGGCTCTCAGAAGAAAAGTCAGACCACGGGTGCTATTTCGCAGGTAAGTGCGAAACAGATTCAGGAAATGCCTATCACAAGCTTAGGTCAGGCGATGCAAGGCCGTGTAGCCGGGGTTGATGTTTCTCAATCAGGTTCGAGACCAGGTGCAGTACCAAAAATTCTGATTCGTGGTCGTCGTTCATTCAACGCCGGAAACGACCCACTGTATGTGGTTGATGGTATTCCTTTGTCAGCAGGGTATGAAGATTTGAACCCAAGTGACATTCAGTCAATGGAGGTTTTGAAAGATGCTACTGCAACCGCTATTTATGGTGCCAGAGGTGCTAATGGGGTTGTAATTGTAACTACCAAAAGAGGTGCTGTAAAAGGAAAAACTACTGTAAGTTTTGATACCTATGGAGGGGTTTCAAGACCATTGGATAAAATTAATTTATTCAGCGGCCCTGAGTTTCTTGAGTACGTAAGAGAGGCCTATAGAGCTACTAACATTTATAAAGATGCTGCCGGGAATGTTGTACCAACAGGTGTGGGTGACCCAGCCGCTGATGCAAAAATAGCAGTACTAGGTGGTGACCCTGCTGTAGCAAGAGGTATTGCCAATGGTACTAACACAGATTGGCAGGATTTGATTTTGAAGAATGGCATCATGCAAAACCACTCATTAGGTGTACAGGGTGGAAATGACAAAACACAGTTTTATATTTCAGGAGGTTATTTTCAGGACAAAGGGATTTCAGAAGGCTTAGACTACACTCGTATGTCTTTGAGAATTAATGTTGACCATAACATCAATAGTCGCTTGAAAGTGGGTATTTCGTCTTATACTATGTATAGTATAAGAAACGGAGAAAACCTGAACCCTTATGGTATGACTATTCAGCAAAACCCGTTGGCTGTTCCTTATGATGATAAAGGTAACATCATTTTCTCGCCAACCAACGATGCTTTATTGACCAACCCGTTGGCAGAGATTGTACCGGGTGCACAAATTGAGGAGCAAAAAAAATACCGCATATTCAATAGCTTATATGCAGAGGTTAAAATTATTGAAGGCTTGAAATACAGAGTAAACTTCGGCCCTGATTTTACAATCTCAAGGTATGGAAGATTTATTGGTGGTGCTACCAACGCCCGTAAATTCGGTGATGCACAAGCTTCTGCTCAAAATAATTTAGGCTTTAACTGGACACTTGAAAATATCGTTAGCTACAATAAAACATTTAACGGCAAACATAATTTAGGCGTTACTTTATTACACTCAATCCAGAGAGATAATTTTGAGGGTTTCCGAACTGATGTGCAGGGTGTTCCGGCAGAGTCTCAAGAGTTTTATAATTTAGGTAATGCTAGTTCGGTATTATCTGTAAATAGTACTCTTTCGGAATGGACCATCAATTCTTATATGGCACGTGTGAATTATGATTTCAATGATAAATACTTATTAACTGCAACAATACGTCGTGATGGTTCAAGCCGTTTTGGTGAAAATACTAAGTATGGTAATTTCCCGGGTATCGCTTTAGGTTGGAATATCAGCAATGAGCCATTCATGAAACAAGTACCCTGGTTAGATCTATTGAAACTAAGAGTAGGCTGGGGTGTAGTAGGTAACCAAGGGGTGGCACCTTACCAAACCCAGGGTTTATTAAGCAGAACAG
>Ga0066460_1000408_pt1 | contig 10037 bp, 7 predicted proteins | sample LakWasMe88_LOW11_2_FD_59570 | JGI IMG/M metagenome (GOLD analysis project Ga0066460, IMG submission 59570) | Freshwater sediment methanotrophic microbial communities from Lake Washington under simulated oxygen tension - Sediment Metagenome 88_LOW11 | ecosystem: Environmental > Aquatic >... | reverse complement strand
GGCTCCGAGGCCATCGAGTCGAATCGCGCACTGGCGCTGTTGGTGCAGCAGGCGCTGCGGGATGCGGGCTTGCCACCGGACGCCGTGCAATTGGTCCAGACCACCGACCGCGAAGCCGTGGGCCAGCTCATTGCCATGCCGCAATACGTGGACGTGATCATCCCGCGCGGCGGCAAGGGCCTGATCGAGCGCATCAGCGCGGGCGCCAAGGTGCCGGTCATCAAGCACCTGGACGGCAACTGCCACAGCTACGTGGACGACCCTTGCGAGCTTGAGATGGCGCTGCGCGTGGTGGACAACGCCAAGACACAGAAATACAGCCCCTGCAACGCCAGCGAAAGCCTGCTGGTGGCGCGCGGCGTGGCAGCGCAGTTTTTACCCCGTATCGGCGCCGTGTTTGCCAAAAAAGGGGTTGAAATGCGGGTCTGTGCAGAATCCATGGCATTGTTAGCTCCTATTTCAGGAGCGAAACTGATGATGGCAAGCGAGCAGGATTGGTCCGAAGAGTATCTGGCCCCCATCATCAGCATCAAGGTGGTGGCTGGTCTGGATGAGGCCATTGCCCATATCAATCGCTATTCGAGCCACCACACCGACGCGATCCTTACCCGCGACCACATGCATGCGCAGCGCTTTCTGCGCGAAGTCGATTCGGCCAGTGTGATGGTGAACGCCAGCACCCGCTTTGCCGACGGCTTCGAATATGGCCTGGGCGCCGAAATCGGCATCAGCACCGACAAGTTCCACGCCCGAGGCCCGGTGGGTATTGAAGGTCTGACTTCGCTCAAATGGGTGGTGCTGGGCCAGGGCGAGGTACGCGGCTGAAAGGCTGCAGGCCATGAAAATCATCATTCTCGGGGCGGGGCGCGTTGGCTGCAGCGTTGCGGAGAGTCTGGTCTCTGAGCGCAATGACATTACCGTCATCGATATCGACGCACGGCGCCTGCGCGAGCTCGAATCGCGTTTTGACCTGCGCGGGGTGGTTGGCAACGGGATCGAGGCCAGCGTGCTGGCCGAGGCGGGGGCGAGCGACACCGACCTCTTGATTGCCTGCGCGGCGCAGGACGAAACCAATCTGGTGTGCTGCAAGGTGGCGCAGCTCCTGTTCAACATTCCGACGCGCATCGCCCGCGTGCGCTCTAGCGGTTTCGACAGCGAGGTGCTGACCAGCAACGAGGGCTTTGGTGTCAGCCGGATCATTCGCCCGGAAGAGTCGCTTACGCGCTACATCGGCAAGCTGATTGAGCACCCCGAGGCCATGCAGGTGCGCGAGTTTGCTGGCGGCCGCGCCTGCCTGGTCTCGACACGTGCACGCGCCGGCGCGCCAATGGTCGGCAAGACGATTGGCGCTATCCGTGCGAGCATGCCGAACCTGGCCATGCGCATCGTCGCCCTGTACCGGCGCCTTCCCGACGAGCCCGACCGTTTCGTCGCCTGCGATGGCGAAACGCGCATTGAGGTCGGCGATGAGGTGTTTGCGCTCTCTGCGAGCGAGAACATCGCAGTGGTGCTGCGCGGCCTGCACCGTCCTGTGGGGCAGGTGACCCGCGTGGTGCGCCGCGTGATGATTGCCGGCGGTGGCGCCGTCGGGCTGCGTCTGGCTCAGGAATTGGGGCAAGAGCCGGGGCGCTTTCACGTCAAAATATTCGAGGAAAATTCCGAGCGCTGCGTCGAGTTGGCCTCGCTTTTGCCGTCCGAGGTGCTGGTGTTGCACGGCGAGGCCACCGACGAAGACCTGCTGGCAGCCGAGACCATCGAGGACGTCGACCTGTTCCTCGCACTCAGCAACGACGATGAGAACAACATCATGGCGGCGCTGCTCGCCAAACGCATGGGCGCGCGCCGGGTGCTTGCGCTGATCAACCGGCGCAGCTATGCCGACCTGATGCACGGCACGGAAATCGACATCGCACTCTCGCCCGCGCAAGCCATGCTGGGCGAACTGCTGGCGCATGTGCGTCGGGGCGACGTGCAGGCGGTGCACAGCCTGCGCCGCGGCGTGGCCGAAGCGCTGGAAATGGTGGCGCGCGGCGACCGCAGGAGTTCGCGTGTGGTGGGTCGGCGGGTCAAGGAATTGCGCCTGCCGGCCGACGTGCACATGGGACTGATCGTGCGCGGCCTGCCGGACGTCGGCGTGGCAGCCGAGCAGCCGCCAGAGGTCATCATTCCGCACAGCGACACCGTGATCGAGCAAGGTGACCACGTGGTGTTCTTTCTGCCGCACAAGCGCCTGGTGGGGGACGTGGAAAAACTGTTCCGCGTCAGCGCGACCTTCTTCTGAGCGCCATGGCCGATGTGCTACCGGTCCTGCGGGTGCTTGGCATGCTGGTCATGCTGTTCGCTTTGGCCATGGGCGTGCCCTTGGCGGTGTCTTTGCACCAGCAGGACGGCGTATGGCAGGTGTATCCGATTGCCATGGCGGCGGCTCTTGGCAGCGGCGCCGCGCTCACCTTCGGCCTGCGCCGCTACCGGCGCGAACTGCTGCCGCGCCACGGAGTCATGCTGGTATCGCTCGCCTGGTCGCTGCTGCCGCTGGTGGCATCGCTTCCGCTCATGCTGGCGTGCGGCTTGGTGGGCCGCCCCCTGTCGTTCACGCATGCCTATTTCGAGGCGGTGTCTGGCCTGACCACTACCGGATCCACTATTTTCACCGGACTCGACGCGTTGCCGGTCTCGGTCAATGTCTGGCGCACGCTGCTGCAATGGATTGGTGGCATGGGCATTCTGGTGCTGGCCGTTGCGGTGCTGCCAATGCTGGGTGTCGGAGGCAGCCAGCTCTTCAAGGCCGAAGCGGCGGGCCCGGTGCGTGACACCAAGCTCACTCCGCGCATGACAGGCACGGCCAAGGGCCTGTGGGGCGTGTACGCCACGTTCTCTTTGGCTTGCGCGTTCGCCTACTGGCTCGCCGGCATGGAGCCGCTTGACGCCTTGATGCACATGTTCAGCACCGTGAGCCTGGGTGGAATGTCGTCCCACGACGCTAGTTTTGGATATTTCCATTCACCGCTTCTCGAATGGCTGGCGGTGGGTTTCATGCTGCTTGCCAGCTGCAACTTCGCGCTGTACTTCGTCGCCATGCGCAAAGGCCACGTGCGCGAATTGATGGGCGACCCGGAAATGCGGGCCACGCTCGGAACGCTGGTGGGCGCCGGCCTGTTCGTCGCCTTGCTGCTATGGCTCAAGGGCGTGTACGCGCCGCTGGAGGCGCTGCGCCAGGGCCTGTTTCACACCATTTCGGTGGCTTCCACCACCGGTTATGCGAGCAGCGATTATCTGAGCTGGCCGGTGTTTGCGCCGGTGCTGATGCTGATGCTCTCCGGCGTGGCGACCAGCGCCGGCTCCACAGGTGGCGGCATCAAGATGGTGCGCATGCTGATTCTGTTGAAGCAGGCGCAGCGCGAGCTCACGCGCCTGGTGCACCCCAACGCCGTGCAGCCGGTGCGTCTGGGTGGGCGCGTGGTCGGTAACCCCATGATTTTCTCCGTGCTGGCGTTCATGCTGGTGTATGTGGCCACGCTGCTGCTGCTCAGCATGGTGCTGCTGCTGACCGATCTGGACCCGGTAACTGCTTTCAGCGCTGTCATGGCCAGCCTGCATTGCATGGGGCCCGGTCTTGGCGCCATCGGACCAACTTCAACCTACGCTGTGCTCACCGATTTCCAGGTGTGGGTCTGCACCCTGGCCATGGTGCTTGGCCGGCTCGAGATTCTGAGTTTCCTCGCCTTGCTGACGCCCGCCTTCTGGCGGCGCTGAGCGCCTGCAGCACTTCTACAATCGCCAAATTCCTCTTGCAAGGCCCCGCATGGTTCCGCATCTCATCACCGCCCTTACGGGGCCCATCAACGAACTCGAACAGCGCGTCATCGACTCGATGCCTGCGACAGAGCGCTGGTTTCGCCTGGAATGGATGGAGCACACGCCGCCGTTCTATACCTCGGTGGACATCCGCAATGCAGGTTTCAAGCTGGCACCCGTGGACACCAACCTGTTTCCTGGCGGCTGGAACAATCTGACTCCCGAGATGCTGCCGCTGGCGGTGCAGGCCGCCATGGCGGCGATTGAAAAAATCTGTCCCGAAGCGCGCAATCTGCTCATCATTCCAGAGAATCACACGCGCAACAGCTTCTACTTGAGCAACCTGGCGCAGCTGCAGCGCATCTTCAACATGGCCGGGCTCAATGTGCGGATCGGCTCGGTCAGCCCGGATGTGAAAAAGTCCACGGTGATCGAACTGCCTCAAGGCGAAAGCCTGACGCTCGAACCCGTGGTGCGCACACGTGGGCGCCTGGGTCTCAAGAACTTTGATCCATGCACCATCTTGCTCAACAACGATCTGTCTGCCGGAGCGCCCGGCATTCTTGAAGACCTGCACCAGCAGTATCTGCTGCCGCCACTGCACGCGGGCTGGACTGTGCGCCGCAAAAGCTCACACTTTCGCAGTTACGAGGAAGTCGCCAAACGGTTCGGCAAGGTTCTGGGCATCGACCCCTGGCTGATCAACCCGCTGTTTGGCAAATGCAGCGAGGTGGACTACGCCACACAGCAAGGTCTGGATGCCGTGCAAGTGCAAGTGGAAGTCGTGCTCAGCAAGGTGCGACGCAAGTACAAGGAATACGGTATCAAGGAAAAACCCTTTGTGGTCGTCAAACCCGACAATGGCACCTACGGTATGGGCGTCATGACGGTGCGCGACCCCAAAGACCTCGAAACGCTCAATCGCAAGACGCGCAACAAGATGGCCGTGGTCAAAGATGGTCAGCAGGTGCACGACGTCATTGTTCAGGAAGGCGTACTGACCCAGGAGCGCCTCAACGGTGCAGTGGCGGAGCCTGTGGTCTACATGATGGACCGCTATGTGGTGGGAGGCTTTTACCGTATGCATCCGGACCGCGGTGTGGATGAAAACCTCAATGCGCCCGGAGCGGCTTTCGTCCCCCTGGCCTTTGACCAAAGCACGCATATGCCCCAATTGGGTGCACGACCCGGCGCCAGCGCACCCAACCGCTTCTACATGTACGGGGTGGTGGCCCGGCTCGCTATGCTGGCTGCCAGCTACGAGCTCGAAGCAACCAACCCAGATGCCGAAATCTACGATTGAGTGCTGCGTGGCAGGCGTGCAACAAATTGCAATCGAAGCAGAACGTGGCGCGATTTGCTTGTTCGCACCGCCGCAGTCCGGCGCAGAATGAGCGGCCCGATCCCCTGAGGTGGCGGGGCGCCTGAAAAGCGCCTGCGCTCTCGCCCTGTTTGTGCAAAGCTCGAAATCTTCTCTATCGGCCCTCACCCTTGCTGCCATTGGCGTGGTGTACGGCGACATAGGCACCAGCGTCCTTTATGCCGTCAAGGAGGTGTTTGGCTCCGGTCATGTACCTTTCACGCAGGACAATATCTTCGGCATTTTGTCGATTTTTTTCTGGACTCTCACGGTCATCGTGTCGCTCAAGTACGTGGTGCTGGTGCTGCGTGCCGACAACAACGGCGAGGGCGGTCTGGTGGCCATGCTGGCACTGGCCTCCCAGGCCGTCCTGGACAAGCCCCGTTTGCGCAAGGTTTTGCTGGGCATCGGGATATTTGGCACGTCGCTGTTTTATGGCGACGGCGTCATTACGCCCGCCATAACGGTATTGTCGGCCGTCGAAGGCCTGGAGGTGGTGTCCACGCAGTTCACGCAGTACGTGATTCCGCTGACTTTGCTGATCTTGTTTTGCCTGTTTTTGGTGCAAAAGCGCGGTACCGCTGGAATCGGAAAGTTCTTTGGCCCCATCACCCTGGTCTGGTTGCTCACCATCGCCGCCCTGGGTGTCCTGCACATCGCCAACCGTCCAGAAATCCTCTGGGCGCTGAACCCGTACCATGCCTTGCGTTTCATATTTGGCAACCCGGGCACGAGTTTCGTGATTCTGGGGGCCGTGGTGCTGTGCGTGACCGGCGCCGAGGCGCTGTATGCCGATCTGGGGCATTTCGGTAAATTGCCCATCCGAATTGCCTGGTTTGCCATCGTCATGCCGGCGCTGACGCTGAACTACTTTGGCCAGGGCGCCCTGCTCCTGGCGCGCCCCGAAGCCGTCAAAAACCCGTTTTACATGATGGCGCCGGAATGGGCTTCGCTGCCCCTGGTGCTGCTGGCCACCATGGCCGCCGTGATTGCTTCGCAAGCCCTCATCACGGGGGCGTTCAGCGTGACCAAACAGGTGATCCAGCTGGGTTATCTGCCCCGGCTCAATATCCAGCACACCAGCGTGCGTGACACCGGGCAGATTTATATTCCCGTCGTCAATTGGGGCCTGTTTGTGGCCATCGTGCTCGCCGTGGTGTTGTTCCGCTCGTCGAGCAACCTGGCCGCCGCGTACGGCATTGCGGTCACGCTGGACATGCTGATCACGACCATCCTGACGTTCTTTGTGCTGCGTTTCGGCTGGCACTACCCGCTGGTCCTTTGCGTGGCGGCGACCAGCTTTTTCTTTGTCGTCGATCTGGCCTTCTTCACGTCCAATCTGCTCAAGCTGTTCCAAGGCGGCTGGTTCCCGCTGATGATTGGCGGTGCGGTGTTCACACTAATGATGACCTGGAAGGAAGGTCGGCGTCTGCTCAACGAAAAGCTGCGCAGCGATGCGATTGAGTTGCCAGACTTCCTCGAATCGGTGTTCGTCAATCCGCCCACGCGCGTCGAGGGCACGGCGGTGTTTCTGAGCGCCGAAGCGGGCACGGTGCCCAATGCCTTGCTGCACAACCTCAAGCACAACAAGGTGCTGCACAACACCAACTTGTTCGTCACGGTCAACAATCACGAGGTGCCATGGATCGGCCTGGACGGGCGACTGCAGGTGGAGTCACTGGGGCACGATTGCTGGCAGGTAGTCATTCACTACGGGTTTAAAAACGACCCGGACGTGCCCCGTGCCTTGCAGCTACTGCGCGGCCGTGGCTGTGACCTGGAACCCATGACCACGAGCTACTTCCTGTCGCGCGATACGGTCATTCCCACCATTGGCAGTGGCATGGCTCCCTGGCGCGAAAAGCTGTTTGCGCAAATGCACCACAACGCTGGAGCCGCAGCGGACTTTCTGAATCTTCCCAACAACGCAGTGGTGGAGCTGGGCTCAAAAATCGAGATTTGAGGGCAGCGCCGTGCTGCTTGATCCACTCGGCTATTGAGGGCCAGCCCTGTGAGCCATGCATGGGCTCGCAGGCATCGGGCCTGCGCCCACTGAGAGGAGATTGATGACGCCCATTACGTCGTCAACCAGCAAGACAGCGCGTTCCATCTCCGCAGACTGCTCTTTGCTGTGAACGCATCCCATCAGTGTGACCAGGCGCCGCTGGCCCAAAGCCCAGACGCTGGTGTCGTCAAAGCGCCCGTCCACCTGGAGATAGAGCGCTACGCGCGGAATGATGTCGGCGTCGTACAAGTAGGAGTTTGGCAGTCGGCAACGTCCGGACCGATAGCAGCTGCCCCCGTGCTGCACGCGAACATGTTCCTGCGAGCGGATTTCGGCGGTATCCAACAGGTGCAGTTGCGGCGCGGAGCAGCCTTTGAATCCCCGCGTCGCCTGAACGAAGGGATCAGAATGAGACGCGGAAGGCAGGTCCAGCGCTGCCATCCCTGTCGCCAGGGCCGGTCCACCGAAAAGTGCTAGGCAGGCAAGAAGACGCGGGTTGAATGGCATCTTACGTAGGCGATCATGAGGATCGAAATCCTCGCGCAATTGCGCGCAGAACGCAATAGCAGAGCGCTCCCACGCTGGGCTGCGCAGGCAGAATGCTCGCCATGCAATTCTTCAAAGACCTCAGCGTCTCGGCTGTCAGTGCGGGGTTTGTTGCCGTACTCGTCGGGTTCACCAGTTCCGTGGCGATCGTTTTTCAGGCAGCGCAGTCCTTTCACGCAACGCCTGCAGAAATCACTTCGTGGATGTGGGCGCTGGGCTTGGGCATGGGCTTGTGCTCCCTTCTGCCCTCGCTGGTGTTGCGCAAGCCAGTCATGATCGCCTGGTCAACTCCGGGCGCGGCCGTGCTGGCAACCGCAGGTGCCGCGGGTCACTTTGACATGGCGCAGGCCGTGGGCGCCTTCGTCGTGTGCGCCGCGCTCATCACGCTGGTTGGTCTGACGGGTTGGTTTGAGCGCGTGATGAATCGCATCCCTTCCGAAATTGCTGCGGGACTGCTCGCCGGCGTGTTGGCCCGCTTCGGCATGGATGCCTTTGCTGCGGCACAAACGGCGCTACCGCTCATTCTTGTGATGCTGGGTATCTACTTGTTCGCGCGCCGATTCGTTCCTCGCTACGCGGTCGTGGCCACACTGGGCGCAGGCATCGCCTACGCGGCTATGGCGGGCCAAATGCAGTGGTCTTCCGTCACCTGGGAGATCGCCGTGCCTAGATTCACGATGCCGCGGTTCGATTGGAGCGCGATTGTGAGCTTGGCATTGCCCTTGTTTGTCGTCACGATGGCATCGCAAAATCTTCCCGGTGTTGCTGTCATCCGTGCGTCTGGCTATCAGCTTCCGGTGTCCCGCCTCATCACGCTGACGGGTGTTGCCACGCTCTTGCTCGCACCATTTGGCGCTTTTGCGCTCAATTTCAGCGCCATCACCGCAGCGATCTGCATGGGACCGCAGGCCCATGCAGATCCTTCCCGGCGCTATACCGCTGCAGCCGCCTGCGGGGCGTTCTACGTGCTCATCGGTATCTTTGGCGCCGTGGTGACGGGATTGCTGACCGCATTCCCGCGCGAACTCGTCGTAGCCATCGCCGGATTGGCTCTCCTGGGAACCATTGGAGCAGGCCTTGCCAGTGCCCTGCGGGACGAGGGGCACCGGGAAGCCGCACTGATTACCTTCCTGGTGACTCTTAGCGGGGTCGTCATCGCCGGCATCGGCTCGGCGTTCTGGGGGGTGGTGGCAGGCAGCATGGCTTTGTTTGTGCAACAGTACGCCAGCAAGCCGCCTCGGCAGGCATCCTGAGCGGGGGCCTTGCGCCCATTCTTCAACGACTTTTTGCCGCACCCCATGCACTATTTGTTTGTCGCCGATCCGCTTGAAACCTTCAATCCCAAGAAGGACACCACCTTCGCCATGATGCGTGAAGCGGCCCGACGTGGGCATTCCCTGTCAGCGTGCGAGCCGGCAGATTTGCGCTGGGAGCGGGGTGGAAAGGTGCAGGCGCGGGTCCGCCGCATTTCCTTGACGGGCCACGCCACGAACTGGTTCCAGGAAACTGGCACAGACGTTGCCGCGCTGGCTGATTTTGGCGTGGTGTTGATGCGCAAAGATCCGCCATTCGACAGCGAGTATTTCTATTCCACCCACCTGCTCGAGCAAGCCGAGCGAGAGGGCGCGCGCGTCTACAACAGGCCCCGCGCGCTGCGGGATCACCCGGAAAAGCTGGCCATTCTGGAATTCCCGGAATTCATTGGCCCGACACTGGTGACGCGCAATGCTGCCGACATTCGCCGATTTCATGTCGAACACCGCGACATCATCCTCAAACCTTTGGACGGAATGGGGGGCATGGGGATCTTTCGTGTTGGTCCAGATGCAATGAACCTGGGCAGCATTACGGAGACACTCAATCGCGATGGCGCCCAGAGCGTGATGGTGCAAAAATTTCTTCCCGAGATTGCAGAGGGCGACAAGCGCATCTTGATCATTGACGGCGAGCCAGTGCCCTTTTGTTTGGCGCGAATTCCCCAGGGCAGTGAAGTGCGTGGGAACCTGGCTGCGGGCGGCAAGGGCGTCGCCCGTGCACTCAGCGAGCGCGACTGGGAGATAGGGAAGGCCCTAGGGTCGGTCCTCGCAGCGCGCGGACTGCTGCTGGCCGGTGTCGATGTCATCGGGGACTGCGTCACCGAAATCAATGTGACCAGCCCGACCTGCTTTCAGGAAATCCAGCAGCAGACGGGTTGCGACGTGGCTTCGCTGTACCAGGATGCTCTGGATCGTCGATTGACCTGACCGTGGTGGCTGTGCGCGCGGCAGTCGTAAAAATTTCCTCTCTTGTGGTGATTGCTATCGAAAACCCGTACTACAATGCGAGGCTCAG
>Ga0066460_1000406_pt1 | contig 10047 bp, 8 predicted proteins | sample LakWasMe88_LOW11_2_FD_59570 | JGI IMG/M metagenome (GOLD analysis project Ga0066460, IMG submission 59570) | Freshwater sediment methanotrophic microbial communities from Lake Washington under simulated oxygen tension - Sediment Metagenome 88_LOW11 | ecosystem: Environmental > Aquatic >... | reverse complement strand
GCTCGAAGTCGAAACGCCGCAGCTCAGCCGGGCCATCGGCACCGATCCGCAACTGGCTTTTTTCAGCACCGAGTTTGATTTTACCCCAGAGCGGCAAACCCTGTACTTGCAGACCTCGCCCGAGTTTGCGATGAAGCGCCTGTTGGCCGCGGGCTCCGGGTCGATCTATCAAATCTGCAAGGCATTTCGGAACGGCGAAGCCGGGCGCTTTCATAATCCCGAATTCACGATGCTCGAATGGTACCGGGTCGGCTTTCGTCTGCCCGACTTGATGGACGAATGCGAGGCGCTAATCGGAACTTTATTTGCCGGCCACAGGACTTTGCTGGCGGCCGAACGGTTCAGCTATTGTTCACTGTTCGCCGACCATACTGGCCTGAATGCGGCCGAATTTTCGCATGCCGATTATTGCGCTTATGCCGCAGCCAACGGCTTAGCCGAGGCCATCGCGATTTGCGGCGATGATCATGCGATCTGGCTCGATTTTTTATTCAGCCACCGAATTCAGCCGCATCTGGGCAACAACCGCTTGTGCATGGTTTATGGCTATCCGGCCTGTCAATCTTCATTGGCGCGCTTGAATGAGGCGAATCCGCAGGTCACCGACCGGGTCGAGCTGTTTATCGACGGCATCGAACTGGGCAACGGCTTCTTCGAATTGGCCGATGCGGAGGAACAAAACCGGCGCTTCGATCGAGAAATGGCCGTCAGAAAACAGCAAAATTTACCGGCCGCGGCAAAAGACGAGCGCTTGATCGCGGCGTTAGCTTCGGGTTTGCCCGACTGCTCGGGTATCGCGATCGGCGTTGATCGCTTGCTGATGGTGCTGTTCGGAAAATCCGCCATCGCTGATGTGCTGAGTTTTCCGATAAACCGCGCATAAGCTGTGCAAATAAATTCTTATGATATAATCCGGACAACTGCCCCAAAAATTCAGAGATTGCTGCTCTCTCTCCCACTTATTTCATGATGCCGAAACCTTTTGCCCGCCTGTTTTTGCTGAGTCTACTGTTGTCCCAGACAGTTGCAGCCGATGAAGAATTCATCGTGACCGATATCAAGGTAAAAGGCTTGCAGCGGATCTCGCAGGGCACGGTGTATAACTATCTGCCGGTCAACGTCGGCGAAAAGTTCTCGCTGGATAATGCCGGCCCCGCCATCAAGTCACTGTTCAAAACCGGCTTCTTTAAGGACGTTTCGCTGGAGCGGGAAGGTTCAACCCTGGTCGTGCATGTCGTTGAGCGGCCTTCGATTGCAAAAATCCTTATCGAGGGCAACAAGGATCTGAGTAAGGACGATCTGACCAAGGCGCTGAATTCGATCGGCATGTCGGAAGGCAAGGTGTTTAACAAGCAGATACTCGACAAGGTCGAGCAGGAGCTGAACCGCCAGTATCTGAGCCACGGTAAATACGCATTAAAGATCAAAACCGAAGTCACCACGCTGACCCGTAACCGGGTCGGCATCCAGATCAAGATTTCCGAAGGCCGGGTCACCAAGATCAAACAAATCAACGTCGTCGGCAACAAGGCGTTTGACGACCCCACCTTGCTCAAACAACTGGAACTCAGCACCACCAATCTGTTGTCCTTCTACACCAAGAACGACCAATATTCGAAGCAAAAGCTGTCCGCCGACCTCGAAACCCTGCGTTCGTATTATCTGGACCGCGGCTACATCAATTTTTCGATCGAATCGACTCAGGTTGCGATTACCCCCGATAAAAAAGACATTTATGTCACGATCAACGTGAAAGAAGGCGATGTCTATACGCTGGATAAGGTCAAGCTGGCCGGCAATCTGATCGTTCCGCCCGAGCAACTGATCAAACTGGTCGGCATCGGTCCCGGCGAGATTTTTTCGAGAAAACAGGCCACCGAAACCTCCAAGGCGATCTCGGACCGTCTGGGCGATGAAGGCTACACCTTCGCGAACGTGAACATGGTGCCGGAAATCAATGAAAAGAACAAAACGGTCGTGATGACCTTTTTTGTCGATCCGGGCAAACGCGCGTATGTGCGCCATATCAATTTTGCCGGCAACACCAAGACCCGCGATGAAGTGCTACGCCGGGAGATGCGGCAGATGGAATCGAGCTGGGCGTCCGGCTCGAAGATCGAGCGTTCGAAAACCCGTCTTGAACGCCTGGGTTATTTCGAAGATGTCAATGTCGAGACCCCGCAGGCCGTCGGCGCGGCAGACCAGATCGACGTGAACTACAAAGTGACCGAAAAAGCCTCGGGCAACTTGTCGGCCGGTGTCGGTTATTCGCAGGTGCAGGGCATCGTGCTGAATGCGAACATTTCGCAGGACAACGTTTTCGGTTCGGGCAAAAGGGTCAATCTCGCCTTCAATAACAGCGATTACATCACCAGCTATCAATTCGGCTTTTTTAACCCGTATTTTAACGTAGACGGAGTCAGCCAAGGCTATAACCTAGGCTACACCAGCCGTAATGCGGGCCGCATCAATATTACCAGTTATTCGACAGACGTCGCGAATGCCGGCATCAACTTCGGCATCCCGTTAAACGAATTCGATCAATTGCGCTTCGATTTCGATCTTAAGCATACCTCGCTGAAAAACACCGACCAAGTTGCGAAAGAAATCCAAGACTTCGTCAAGAAAGAAGGCGACAGCTTTCTGACCTTCTCGCCGGCAATCAGCTGGTCGCACGACACCCTGAACCGGGCGATATTCCCGACCAAAGGCGGGCAGCAACGGTTTTCCGCACTTGCAACCGTTCCCGGCAGCGATCTGGAGTATTACAAAGTCAGCTACAAACATCAGTACTATATTCCGCTGGCGCAAGATTTGACTTTTCGGCTGCATGGCGAAGTCGCTTACGGCGACGGCTATGGCGGCACAGCCGATTTGCCTTTCTTTGAAAACTACTTCGCGGGCGGCACGGGCTCGGTGCGCGGCTATAAAAATAATACCTTGGGACCTAAAAGTCACCAGGTGATAGGTACCAACCAACAACAGCTTTACCCCCTTGGCGGCTCGACTAAAATGATCGGCAATGCCGAACTGTTTTTCCCGGTGCCGTTTCTATCGGATGTCAAATCGGTCAGGTTAGGCACATTCTTCGATGCCGGTACGGTCGAAAACGGCTTCAACTTTAGTGCATTAAAATACTCCGCCGGGATTTCCGGCGAATGGCTGTCGCCTTTTGGCGCCTTGTCGGTCAGTGCCGCGTATCCATTGAACGCCAAACCTTTTAATAATGATCCCAATTCAGATCAAGGCGATCAAAAACAGATTTTCCAATTCAACTTCGGGCAGAATTTCTAAAGCAAGTTGTTTTGGCTTTAATCGGCATATCCCCTATAATCTAACAAATTTACCCACAATCCCCCCCTTAAATTCTCTGGAGATTTACAACACAATGAAAACCAAAATTGCATTATTCCTGGGCTTACTGCTCGCCGCCAACACTTGTTTCGCCGAACTCAAAGTTGGCGTCGTCGATATGAATACCGTGCTCAAGGAAGCTCCAGAACTGAAACGTCTGCAGACGGAATTTTCATCCCGCGTCAAGCAAATCAAAGCCCTGGAGACTGAAATCAAAGGTTTGGAAGAGAAATTAAACCGGGATGGCGCGGTCATGAGCGAAAGCGAACGCACCAGCATGGATAAAAAACTGCGTGACAAATCGCTCGATTATAAACGCGTCAGCGAAGAAACCGGCTATGATATGAACACCCGCAAGAATCAGGAGCTCGGCAAATTGCAACGCCGAATCGTCGAAGCCGTTCAGGCCATCGCCAAGGAACAAAGCTTCGATCTGGTATTGTATGAAGGCGTACTCTTTGCGAACGACAAATTGGACATTACCGCGCAGGTTCAGAAAAAACTATCATCGGCACAATAATCTTGTCCGGTCTTCTTTGTTCCTTTGTTTAAATCGAATGCGAATGGCAGTGGCTCGCCTCTAAACGGCAATAAAAGTCCGCTCCATTCGTCATTTGCATGCGCGGAATGCATCCTAATCATCTAAATGACCTGCACCATGTCAATTAAGTTAGATATTTTACAAATACAAGACTTTTTACCACATCGCTATCCTTTTCTATTGGTGGATAAGGTCGTCGAATGTGAACCCGGAGTCAGGTTGCTAGGGGTTAAAAACGTCACCTACAACGAACCTTTTTTTCAGGGCCATTTTCCGCAAAAGCCGATCATGCCGGGCGTATTGATCCTCGAAGCGATGGCGCAAACGACCGGTCTTCTGGCATCTGAAACCGCTCGCGATGAACTTGCCGGCATGATTTATTATCTGGTCAGCATCGATAAGGCCAAATTCAAGCGGCCCGTCGTTCCCGGCGACCAATTGATGCTGGAAGCCAAGTTCTTGAAAAGCAAACGCAATATCTGGGCATTCGATTGCTCTGCCGAAGTCGATGGCGAATTCGTCGCCAGCGCCGAAATCCGCTGTGCTGCCGTGGTAAATTAATTTTGATCGATCCTACCTCCATTATCGATAAACGCGCCGAATTGGCCGGCGACGTTACTGTCGGACCCTATTCGGTGATCGGACCCGATGTGAAAATCGATTCTGGTACTGTCATCGGCTCACACGTCGTGATCAAGGGGCCGACTTCCATTGGTAAAGACAATCGCATCTTTCAATTCTGCTCGATAGGGGAAGACCCTCAAGACAAGAAATATGCCGCGGAAGTGACCCGGCTCGAAATCGGCGACCGCAACACGATCCGCGAGTTCGCCACGATGCACAGGGGCACTCTGCAGGATCAAGGCCTCACCCGGATCGGCAACGATAATTTATTCATGGCCTATACCCATGTCGCGCATGATTGCGTGATCGGCGATCATGTGGTGATGGCGAACGGCGCCTCTCTGGCCGGCCATGTCTCTTTAAACAGCCATGCGATTTTGGGCGGTTTCACGCTGGTGCACCAGTTTACCAAAATCGGCCAACACAGCTTCGCGGCGATGGGCAGCGCGATCACTCAGGACGTGCCGCCGTTCGTGATGGTCGGCGGCAAGCCGACCAAGCCTCACGGCATCAACGCGGTCGGGATGGAACGCAACGGCTTCTCGCCGGAAGACATTCGGCTGATCAGAAAGGCGTATAAAATCATTTATAAAATGAATCTTCGCCTCGAAGAAGCGATCGAGGAAATGTTGACCCTTGATGGCGGCAACGCAAATTTGGCCGAATTGGCCGATTTTTTGCGCCATGTCAGCCGCGGCATTTTACGCTAACCGACTGTCCTTCACTTTTTACAGCATGTGGGATTTTTCGGCAACGGACTCCGGCTTGATTGCCGGCGTTGATGAAGCGGGCCGCGGACCCTTGGCGGGTCCTGTGGTCGCCGCCGCGGTTATTCTCGACCCGGAAAGGCCGATAGACGGTCTGGCCGATTCGAAAGCACTGAGTGCAAAAAAACGACTGACGCTTTATTCCATCATTCAGGAGAAAGCGCTTGCCTGGGCTGTCGCCGAGGCCGATGTCGGTGAGATCGATCAGATCAACATTCTGCAAGCGACCCTTCTGGCCATGCAGAGGGCGGTCAACCAGCTGTCCATCCAACCGCAGCGCGTGCTGATAGACGGCAATACGCTGCCGGTTTTATCCATTCCGGCCCAAGCCATCGTCCAGGGCGACCGCATCATTCCTGCCATCAGCGCCGCCTCTATCCTCGCCAAAGTCCACCGCGACCGGATCATGGAAGACTATGCGAGAGAATTTCCCGGCTTTGCGTTTGACCTGCACAAAGGTTACGGCACCAAGCAACACCTGGCCGAACTCGCACAGCTCGGCCCCCTGCCCATTCACCGCAAATCATTCAGACCGGTAAGAGACCTGCTCCCTAGCGGCTGAAGCGTTACGGAGACTGCCCTTAAATTATGCCTCCAGGGCTACGTCATCCGCTGCGACGATGTAGCGGCTGGATTCATAAGCCCAGTCCAGGTTTCCGCGCATCCAAGACCTCAATATTGCGACATAACGCTGTACATCCCTGTCGATGTCCGCTGAAAACGCAGGGATTTGCTTTTCCAATTCGACAAAGGCATCGATTTCCGTACGGGTCATTTCAGCCGCCAGATCGACCGCATGTTGCAGCGACGGCTGTGAAGGCAGCAAGGTGGCGACCAGATTGTGCACGTCATGATGCTTCGACTCTTTGGCGTGGGAGATAATGTCGTTGGACCAGCACACGACGTTATTAGCCATCAGCGACAAACGCTGGATCACCTCATTTTTACGCACATGCAACGGCAAATAAATGTCTTCCGTAATATCGATCAATTCAATATCGGTGTATAAGCCGCCCGTATAGGGACGCATCAAAATATAGGTTTCGGTATCGGGAATTTTTTGATCCGCGCGATTGATCGCCTCCCATACCGACGATTCAAAATATTCGATCACGCTATAAACGAATCGACTCATCCAGGCGGAACTCGCTTTTCTGAGCAGACGGCTGCGGATGTCATACAGGGCATGCCCCAGCGCCGAGTCGTACTGCTCAGGCGCGCGCCCGAGCAGAATTTCAAGCAGCTCGGCATGCACGCCGGAAAGCCTGATCGGATCCTTGCCCAAGCCGGATTCGTCGCATTGGTCGTCGCGGATAAACAGCCAGGTATTCCAGTCCGAAACAATTTTGAGCTCCTCCAGCGGCGCATTCGGATAAGCACGAGCCGCCAGCCGCCCGAATTTGGATTTTTGTAAGCGCTGGAAATTGTCTTCATCCAGAACCAGATCAAATTTTTTTACCCAATTCAATGTATGGTTATTGACCGCCTCGGCATGTTGATTGATCGCAGAAGGGAACGGGCAATCGAGTTTGGGGTAGTTGATCATATCAGCGGCGTCCAGGGTTAAAGGAAAAAATAGGATTGCTAGTTCGGCAAAGACTATCGACGCTTAATTCGGATAGCTTGTTGATCCCTGCGTACGCCCCTCCTGCCTCAAACCCATCACTCTGCGCGATAAAGCCAATTTTCTCTATCATAAAATAAACAATCCTTGATTTCTGAATGTAAAACTGTACTCGGGACAATGTCACCGTGCCAGCGAATCCTCTCGAACAGGCTGACTCGATAGGCATTCCAAATTCTGCGTGTACAAACACCAACGCCCTTTACCGCTTTTTTTCGCCGAATACATCGCCATATCGACGTTTGCCATCAACTCCTCGACATTCATGCCATGCTGCGGCAACAAGGCGATGCCGATGCTCGCCGAGATCCTATAGTCTTTGCTACCGAACTGAAACTTGCGTTCCGCCAGGCGCTCATTCAGGGAGGTCGCAAAGGCTTCGGCGCCGAGGCGCCCTGTCGTAGGCATCAGCACCGCAAACTCATCGCCGCCCAGCCGGGCGATCAGATCCGACTTGCGCGCACGCGCGCGCAGCTCATTCGCCAGAATGACCAGCAATGCATCGCCGGCCGCATGACCGCTGGTATCGTTGATCGTCTTGAAATAATCCAGATCGAGCAGGAGCAGCGCGCTGGAGTTGCCGCTACGCACCGCATCGGCAAAGCTTCTTTCGAGTTCCTCATGAAAGCGCAGCCGATTCGCTAGCCCCGTCAAAGGATCATGGTGGGCAAGCCAACGGCTGCGATTTTCGGCCACGATCCGATCGGTCGCATCCATGCCGACTGACAGGACCACCGCATCGTCCTGATGCGTGGAACCCAGAAAAGTGTGAATCCAGATGATATGACGCATTTCGCCGTTAGCGTCGATGATCGAGCCTTCGTGTTCGAGACGATGCAGGGAAGACGAGAAGAGATTGATCCGGTTGTCCAGGTATTGCTCCTTGCCGTCATCGTCTTCGAGCAGATCGACAAATGCATTTTTCCTGAGTTGTTCGGGGGAGCGGCCCAGCATTTGCGACATATACCGGTTGACCGTATGCAGCCGGCCGTCGCGCGTTTGCGTTACGATCATCACCTGCACGCTGTCCAGAATACCCCGGATGAAATCCCTATCGGCAGCCAAGGCCAGCTGGCTTTCCTCGATTTGATGGGTCAAATCGATCGACGTCTCATAAAGGATATCGATCTCATCGCGTTGACCGGAGAGACGGCCATGCAAATCGAATGCCTGATAAGCCTCCTGGTAACCGCCCTGCGCCACCAACGGCAAGGTTGTTGCCAAGTGGCTCAAACGCCGCAACGGCTTGCGCAGCAGCAGGAACAAAAAGATTTCCGCGCATAACAAGGATCCCAACATCAACAACATGCTGTTGCGATTGGCCTGTTTCAACGCCGAAGTGGCCTCGGTGACATCGGAAATGAATACCAAATAGCCGTTAGCGCTGGCAATCATGTGCTTAAGCGGAACGGCATTGAATACATAGAAGCTGTTATGCCAGGGCAACCAGACCGCGGCAGGAATATCCTCCGGCGACGCAAAACGTTCGGACAGATTCGCAATGAAGGGCTTTAGCGCCACGGCATGGGTCAAGGCAGCCGTGTACAAGCCCCAGCCCGAAAAAGCCTGATCCGTTTTTTCAGTGCTTGTCGGCACCAAAATGCCGATATCCACGCCGGTTGCCGTGGAAAACTCAACGACCAGATCGGTGATTCTTTGACTCATGCCAATAAAACCGACATGTTCACCGTCCGCCAACAAGGGCATCACCGTGTTCAGTCCGCACTGCGCCTGACAATCCAGAGCGGCCTCCGGCTGCTCATTGTTTTTCGCGTGCTCGAGCGCCGCCATCATCGACTGCATCGACAGGAAGCTACTGCTGTCCGGCGACCAATTCCAGCGGATCTCGCCTTGTTTATCAAAAATGATGATTCTTTCGACATCCAGCTCATAACGCACGCTGGAAAACTGCCGCTCCAGTTCGTCAGAATTGATCACCCCCCCGGGTTCTTTCAGGCGGTCGGACAGATTGCCGAGCGAAGCGATCACGATGCTTAGCCGTTGCAGTCGATCCACCGAATGGCTGATAAGGCCTTTGAACTCCGCGCTCCAGGCCGCCTGACTCTGTGCATTCTGAGTTTTTACCTGTACCTCGAGGTACCAGTAATTCAGCGCACCAAACGCCGCGCCCAGGGAAAGCAGCAATAAACTCAGCGACGCCAGCCACTTGCGATGCAAGCTGGCGAAGCGAGGCTTACGGCTGAGTTTATGGGATTTACCAGGCATTCAACGCCTCAAAAGCGAAAAGACAGCATCGTGGTCACCATACTAAAATGCGATGACGCTTCAGGACTGGAAAGATTCGGGTTTTCGGACTCATTCAGCCAGGCTGTCCCATTCACATAATGGTAATCAGACGCCAATAAAAAATTGCGGGCGAATGACCAACGCACGCCGGCAGTCAGGTCCCGCGCATAAAAACGATGCGCCGGCGCCAATCCTCCGGACAATCTGGACATTTCCCTGCCACCCCGGTCGTCGCGGTTGAGATGCAACACATCATAGCGCAGCACCGCCCAGAATTCCGGCGTAAAGCGGTATTCGCCCTGCACATAGAAGTTCTCGGAAGTATTATTCTTCCAGGTCGGCAGGCCTTGTATAAATGCGGTGTTTGCGGTCGAATAGCCGCTGCGATCACTGCTGATCCAGCCATATTCGGCGGTCAGCGACCATTTTTCGGCGTTGTACTGCGCCGAAAACAAAGGATAGGTGACCTTGGTGTTGCCGTTTTGATAAAATGCAGACAGCCCGGGGGATGCGCTAAAATCCCGATCCAGGTCGACGATAGAAAACATCAGCTTTCCTCGCCCGCCCATCCATTCATAAAAAGCCCGGCCCAGCAGCATAGGGCGCCCACCCAAGCTGCCTTCCGACTTCGGAAGCCCCGGCACATGAGGAATGCCCGTCAGGAAACCCGTCGCCCCGCCCGTGCTGTCCTGCGGTTCGGCAGCCATAAACTCCCAGCCGAAGCGGTGCTCGCCATGGGTATAACGGCCATAGAGCATGCCCCCGTCAGCCGCGATCATCGCCTGCCTAAGGGCCAGCGTATCGAAATAAATCGATTGCGGCAACAATACCGAAGGCCGAGTCCACACGACATCGCGCGTATCGTTGTATAAACCGAACGGAATCTTGAC
>Ga0066460_1000403_pt1 | contig 10075 bp, 7 predicted proteins | sample LakWasMe88_LOW11_2_FD_59570 | JGI IMG/M metagenome (GOLD analysis project Ga0066460, IMG submission 59570) | Freshwater sediment methanotrophic microbial communities from Lake Washington under simulated oxygen tension - Sediment Metagenome 88_LOW11 | ecosystem: Environmental > Aquatic >... | reverse complement strand
TGAACGGTGAATTTGATTACGTACTTTTATAGAAATAACCCAATAACCCGATTAACGAATTATATAATATGAAAAATCGATATCATTATGCTTCAGTTTTAAAAGCTTTAGAAGAACTCAAAGCTATGGATTTTGTGGTGGATTTTAATCTGCAGGAAGAAGTCATCATGAACCATCCCGGGAATTATGAAATTCTCCATATTTATCGTTATGAAGGCGATACCAGTCCGGATGAAGAAGCGGTTGTGTATGGCATCAAATCGAATACCGGAGAAAAAGGCGTTTTTGTGGCCGGATTTTCGCCCAACTCAGAAAGTGAAGCAGCTATAGTTTTACACAAATTGAGCATCAAAGGAAATAAACAATAGAATCACAAATTGTGGAAAAGTTTTCTCCAAATTACCTAATTTCCAAATAACAAAACCAACTTAAATTCTATATTTGTAATCCAATAAAAATCTATGGAACAATTTGTAGTATCAGCTCGTAAGTATCGTCCGCAAACGTTTAAAGACGTGGTGGGACAACAAGCTATTACCAACACATTGCTCAACGCCATAGAAAGCAATCACTTGGCATCCGCCCTATTATTTACCGGACCAAGAGGTGTTGGAAAAACTACTTGTGCCCGAATTTTAGCGCGCAAGATTAACCAACCCGGTTATGACGATCCGTTTGAGGATTTTGCCTTTAATGTGTTTGAATTAGATGCTGCTTCAAATAATTCTGTTGACGACATCCGAAATCTGATTGACCAAGTTCGAATCCCGCCACAAACCGGACAATATAAAGTGTATATCATTGACGAGGTACACATGTTGTCTTCGGCTGCTTTTAATGCTTTTTTGAAAACCTTAGAAGAACCGCCAAAGCACGCCATATTTATTTTGGCTACGACCGAAAAACACAAAATCATTCCGACCATTTTATCGCGTTGCCAGATTTTTGACTTCAAACGCATTACGGTAAAAGATGCCAAAGAACATTTGGCTGAAGTTGCCAAAAGTCAAGGAGTGGAATTTGAAGACGATGCTTTACATATTATTGCTCAAAAAGCAGATGGCGCCATGCGTGATGCTTTATCGATTTTTGACCGTGTGGTTTCTTATTGTGGCAACAACTTAACGCGTCAAGCCGTGACCGAGAATTTGAATGTTTTGGATTATGAAACTTATATTAATGTAACCGATTTGATTTTGGAGAATAAGATTCCGGAATTGTTAATGGCTTACAATGATATTTTATCGAAAGGTTTTGACGGCCATCATTTCATTGCCGGATTGGCGTCGCACTTCAGAGATTTATTGGTATCTAAAAACCCTGCTACGCTTTCATTATTAGAAATGGGTGAAGGCGCACAACAATTATACGGGCTGCAATCGCAAAAAGCTTCTCAAGAATTTTTGTTAAAAGGAATTGACTTAGCCAACGATTGTGATTTAAAATACAAGGTTTCCCAAAACCAACGCCTTCTAGTAGAACTTACTTTAATGCAGCTAGCCTCTATCACTTTTGATGGAGAAAAAAAAAAGCTGACTTTATAATTCCGGCTACCTATTATCGTAATAACAATTATTCCATAACTGAGGCTGGAAGTCAGAAGCTGGAAGCTGGAAGTTTAAAAACGGAAACTGTTAAGGAGGATGATAAGAAACAAGAGGTCGTTCAAAAAGCAGAAAACGTTTCAGTTCCAAAAGAAGAACTTCCATCTCCCATCTCCCATCTTCCATCATCCGTCACCCCCAGCACAGTAGAGGGACAACCTAAGGTTTCGGCTTTATCTTTAGCCAGTATTCGGGCCAAAAAAGAGATGGCAGAAAACATCAAAGCGACTGTAAAAGAAGTGGTGCATTTGGCCAGCGAGCCCTTTACAGAAACCGAAATGCTTGAGCAGTGGTTGAAATATGCTCAACGCATGGAAGATAAAGGTTATCGCATTGTGGCTTCACTATTGACCATCAACGATCCTAAATTAGAAGGTACAACCATCGTTCACGAATTACCGAATGAGAGTTCAAAAATAGATTTTGAAAAAGAAAAACCCGAGCTTTTGGGTTATTTACGAGGTAAATTACACAACCACGACATCACCATTCATGTAAAAGTAAATGAAGCATTGGTGGTTAAAAAGGCCTTTACGAATCAAGACAAATACAACCGCTTGGTAGAGCTCAATCCGAATTTGGCTTTGATGAAAGAAATGTTTGGTCTAGACATTGTAGATTAAAAAAAGTCCCCGCAATGCGGGGACTTTTCATTTTTTGTGGTATTTGATTAACGGATACTTTTGATATTGATTAAGGTGTCGGTGTTTCCGGTGTTGGTGGTGCATCGTTAGCCATTCGAGCCAAACGGTTATTCAGTAAGGTATTATACTGTGCAATTAATGCATTAAGCTGATTGGTTACCGTTTGATAAATGGGTGTATTTATGGTAACTGCAAACGCATCTATAAACTGACGAAGCGTATAATATACTTGAGTGCCTTCTGCGCGTTTGGCAAGCAACGTTTCCGGATTGGCTTGGCTATATTCAATCGTTCTGGCAATGTACTTTTGGTCGAATAGCGTATTGGCATCTTTCAACTCGTCTTTCCAATTTTTAAGGTCTAAGGTATTCACCGCGTCAACAAGGTCGGGTTTATTTTCCCAATCGATTAAAATGTTGTTCAAAATAGCAGTTTCTGCTTGATAGTTTTGTTTGGCAGCACCACTACCGTACAAATCAATATTGGCTTTTAGCTTAGTAGCGGCTTGCACTTTGGCAGGTTCAAAATGATTCAAATAGCCTTGCACCACAAACAAGATACCATTGTAGGCACGGTCTCTGCGGTTGTCAAGGTCAAGGATTTCTTGGGTCAGTTCACTAGCGAGCTCTTTTTTAAACAAGTTTTCCAGCTCGGTGTTTTTAGTCACCAGAGCGGTGTGCTGTGTTGCTACGTTCAGAGCAGCAGGGTCGTTGTCATTTACCAATCCGGCAAAATCTTTCATAAACTGCAGGAATTCTGCGTTTCTTAGTCTTGATAAATCAATAGCGTTAATCATAGTGTTCGAATTTAAGTGTTAAAACTATTTTATATTGTAGTCTTAAAGCTATGAAAAAAGCCTGTTGTAAGAAACAAAGTGTAGGAAATTTTAACATTTTCATCGATTAAAGGTATATTTTATCCATAAACGTCAAAGGCGCAGATGGTTAAATTTTTACCCGAAAACGTCATGATAGGTAGCGAGACCGTTTCGGGAAGACCCGAGAGGGCGTTTCTAGGTATCGGGAACCTTTCGGAAAGCCCGGAAGGGCAACTCTAGGTTACGGCAAGGTTTCGGGAAAGCCCGAAGGAGTGTTGCTGGGTAGCGGGAGGGTTTTGGGGAAAATTTAGAAATTAATCACTTCCATAATTTATCTTCTTGCCAATTAGGGGGAAAACCCATTTCCTTTTCCTGTTTCATCGGACAGTGTTGCATCAGTTCTTTCAGTCGTTGTTTGAATGTGGAATGTGGGCTAATGATTTGGAGTACATATTCAATACAACACAGAGTAGCGTATAATTTATTGGGATACAATTTAGTATTATCTAAAAAAGGTTCAATAGTGTTATATGGTAATTTGATAGGTACTAATCTTCGGTTCCAAATACGACCATGATGGGCACAAATATTTCTAAGATTACAAAAGCAATGCATCCAGTTTTCTAAAATCATTGGGTCAGTCAAACCAAAATGATTGGCAACTGCTTTTTTCTCATTGCCTCTTTTAAGGTTTTGAAATATTTTAGACAGCAATCCCATACTACTCACTTCTAAACTCATCCAACAAGGTGGCTCAGTTGGTTGAGTGTACTTTGTTTTATAATGATCTATAAAAGTTTCGTTACTACGGTCTACTTCTTTTTGCAGCGAATCTAATTGATTCGCAAAACGCATAGCATCTCTATATAGCTCAGGTTTTAAATGCCAAAAACTGCCGTGAGTTAACGCAAAATTATAAATGATTTGAGTGCGAAGTGCTATCTCAATTTTTTCAATGCCATCAAAAACCAATAATCGCAAATGGCGGTCAAAAACATATAAGTCAATTATTTGTTCAAAAGAAACCTGTGTAACAAATGGATGGTTTTCTTGTGAGTTATCCTGAAAAGGATAGGTGTAAGCTCTTAATCTATAGTAACTGATATTAGATAAATAATGAGCGGCTTTGGCTTCATTATTAAAGGCAAGACCCCTACTTTTAAGTAGCTCAATTTGCTCAGGAATAGCGACCGGAAGTTTATTGTATTTCATAAAAGTGAGGGGTATAAAAATCGAAAACCAGCCCGGGTGCGCTGTTCAAGTGGGAAGCGTGGCTGGTATTATTGGTGCAAATATATAGTAAAAATGTATTCATTGTATTTTTATACAAAAAAAAGTTCGTAGTTATGTACTCATCGCCTTAATTATCTTCATAGTCTCAACACTCACGGTGCATACTCGTTTTAGCAAATCAATTACATGAGGTTTGTAATCGGCGAAGCGGTAGGTGTTGAAGTGTTCGGCTATGGTTTTGTCGGTATATTTTTTTTCTTTGTATTGGTCGAGTACCCATTCTAATGCCGAGCGGTTGCCCAGTTTATACTCCCAGGCTTCGGCAGGAACTCCCATGATATGGGTATGCTCGTCTATGGCAATAATGCCGTTGGCTTTATCGGCTTTTAGTTTTACTTTGAGTTTGTAGTTTTTGTCTTTGATGTTGGAGTTGTCTATAACCTGCAAGTCAAAAGGCATTACGGTTTCATACCCAATATGCAAGTCCATCAGTTGTTTGCCCCAAGTTGACCATTTATTGAAATCATCATAAAAAGGCAAACGCGGAAACTCACGTTTTAAGTTCAGCTCATATTTTTTGCGGTACTCCGGATTGTGCAACACGGCATAGGTATAGTAAAAGATGGCTTCTTTTGTAATGGTGGTGTCTTTATAATGGGTGGTGAATTGGGTTAGGCCCCATTGTGTTATGTTGTCGTGGCGGTTGCCTTGTTGGTCGTATTTATAAAGACTGATATATTTAGAAGGGTCACCAAAGTAATTAAGGTTTGGAATTAACTTACTGGCAAGTACTGCAAAAGGTCTTCTCTCGTATCCTAAAATATTAATTACCTCATTCTCTCTATTTAATTCGGCACCAAAACAATCAAAATGACTATGGGTTAACCTATCACTAAACATTTTATCTGAATAATATAACTGGTTTATAAAAGGTCTATAATTGGAATTGATGACATAGTTTTTATCGAATTTAGCCTTCGACTTATTCTTTAAACTATTTTTTAAACTATCACTCCATTTAATAACATCACTCACAACATTATCCTTTACTGCTACATTGAATTTATCAGATAAAAATTTGGCTTTTGCTTCAAGGTTCTTTTTATCAAAATCAAAAACCCATTCATCTCTGTTAGTTGATACGCCATTAGAGAAATTATTAAATATTACCTCTTTCGATTTCTTGTCGGCTAAAGAAATTAAATCATCAAAATCATTATCGGATTGTTTAATCCAATTAGCTTTTGTATCTGGTATGATTATATCAAAATTAATCATACCAAAATTATAATTGCTGGTTAGCCACTCAAACTTCTCAATCCTTGTTGCTCTGATATCACAAGGGTGAATGTATCTAATTTGACATTTCTCGTTAAGTTTATTTTTTGTTTTTATTAAAAACATAATTGCTATTCCAACCATAGCTCCTAATCCAAAAACCGTATGAGCTTCACCAATAAAAATTCCGTCTTTACCAGAAATGTCTCTAACATCGCCGCCTAAATCAACAATATAGCAATAATCAAATTCTTTTTCTATTGCTTTCCTAAAACCATCATCACTTTTCTTATTCAAGAAACCGCTATTTGTTACAAAGGCGATTACTCCATTTTCATCAATTCTGTCACTTGCCCAGCGGTAAAATTTTTTATAAGGATCATAAGATTTAGTTTTTTGAGCGGTAGAATATTTTACATACGTTTCCTTAATACGCTTGTCAACATCTGGATATTCCCTATTCTTATTAAAATCATTAAAGTTAGCCTGGTTAGCATTATAAGGTGGGTTACCAATGATAACTGAAATCTTTTGTTCGTTTTGGCGTTTGATGCGTTCGGCATTTTCAGAGCTAAAGCCAAACATATTGTGTTGTTTGCCGTCATAGGCCAAGCCGTCAATATTATCTAAAGTATCTACAAAACACGAGTTAGGAAACTCAAGGTACTTGCCCATTTTTTGTTTGTAGGTATACTCTATATTAAGGTTGGCTACATAATAAGGCAGTATGGCTACTTCGTTGGCAAATATTTCGTGTTGGTATTTGTGCTCCAGGTACTGCGCCGGTATAAAATCTATAATATCAGTAATAAAGGTTCCGGTTCCTGTGGCGGGGTCAAGTATGTGTACGTTCTTATCAGACAGGTGTTTGTTAAAATGCTTTTGCAATAAGTAATCGGTGCTTTGCACCATGAAGCGCACTATTTCGTTGGGCGTATATACCACGCCCAGTTTGTCAGCCCCTTTAGGGTTGTATACTTTATAAAAGTTTTCATAAACCACCTTTAGGAACTTTTGCTTTTCGTGGTGGTCACTTACTAAGGCAGCTTGTGCATTAAGGGTTTTGTAATAATGACCTAATTCACCCAGTTGGTTTTGGCGCACGGTGCGGTTCATAAAGGTATTGACCAGGCTTTCGAGCTGCGAAGCAATGTTATTCTCATGGTGAAAATCGCTTTCGTCAAATACCGATTTAAACAAATCCTCGGTTAGGATATGCTGAATAATCATTTCACGAATGTCCTCTTTAGTAATCTGAGGATTGATTTCTTTTTGGCACATCTCGAAGAAATCTTCGGAGGCCTTTACAAACACCTTGTTGGTTTTGTATTGCTCGTTTATAGTAGTACGAAGCGTCTCAACAATAGTTGGAATGTCTTCTTTAAACTTTTGGAGGGCTTCATCAAACTTCTCAATATAATCGGGCTTGTAATTGATAAACAGCAAGAGTATCTTTTCTAACTTCTCGGCTTCATCCATTTTAACGCGGGATACTTCTGCTCCGTTTTGTATCAATACGGCTTCAATACTATCCTGAAATATGATGTTGTATTTTGGGTAACCGTCTTTGTAGAGTTTGGAGTTTATTTCGTTATCAAGCGTATCGCTGGTGTCTTTGCTCTCAACATAGCCTTTGTGAATACGGAGCTCATTCATCAAAATCCCATCGGGGCGGATGTTCTTTCCGGCTTCATTCTTAATGGTAACTTCGGTAGCATATACATAATGTTTGGAAGTAGCCATTTGCAACAGCAACATATCAAACGGCTGCTTGATAGCCATTTCATTACTAATACCTGAGCGCTTTAAAGAATGAGAGTAATTATAATACTGATGAATAAGTTGGATAGACATATATAGTATGTTTTGCCCAAATATAGGAAAATGTACTTAATTAATCGTCATTGCGAGGACGAAGTCCGAGGCAATCTCGTGTGGCTTAAGTTACAGGAGTTTGCTTCGCTGCGCTTGCAATGACGTAGTTTGCTTCGCTGCGCTCGTTAGGATTAGAGCTTCCCCTGATACATCGCTTTTACGATTCCGTCTGCCAAACCAATTTTCGGTACAAATAATTGTCGCGCTCCACTCCATTTCATGGCGTTTAGATACACTTTTGTGGCGGGGATAATTACGTCGGCACGGTCAGTGTTTAAGGCTAATTCTGCGATACGTTGCTCGTAAGTTAAGGAGCTCAGGTATTGGTATTGCGAATTCAGATATAAATACGACAAGGGTTTGTCTTGTAGTTTACCCGAAAGTTTGAAAAGCTTATTGATATTCCCCCCCGAACCAATAAGAATAACTTCTTCGAATTCTTCGGTGTTGGTTTTAATCCACTTTTCGATTTCCTCCCAAACGATGTCGCTTACCATATTGTTCAGCATACGAACCGTTCCTATTTTGAACGATTTGGAAGCAATCATTTTACCATCAGTAAACAAAGAGAACTCGGTACTACCACCACCAACATCGACATACAAATAGGTTTTATCTGTTTTTAAAAAGTCATGCAAATCAGAAGAAGCGATGATAGTGGCTTCAATTTTTCCGTCAATGATATCAATATCAATATTGCATTTTTCTCTGATAATATTGGTAACTTCTTTGCCGTTATAGGCTTCGCGCATAGCCGAAGTGGCACATGCTTTATACTTTTCGACCTTATACACCTTCATCAACAAACTGAAGGCTTTCATGGCATCGACCATTCTGTCGATGTTTTCCTCTGAGATTTCACCAACGGTAAAAGCATCTTGTCCTAAACGTATTGGAACCCGAATCAAGGCACTTTTATTGAATTGCGTTTCCTTATCTTCTTGTTCAACGATGTTGGTAATGAGCAATCTCATGGCATTGGAACCAATATCAATTGCTGCATATTTTTTGATTGAAATCATTCAGTTTGTTTAAGGTTTATTGTTCTTTGCCGTGGCTTTCTAATCGTTCTTTATAGTAATTATAAGTCTCGTGTTGCGCTCTGAAAATAGGTTCTCCGGCAGCACGAACACGGTATTTATTTTCAAATTTCTCTGAATGATAGCGTGCTTTTACGTTTCCTTTCCAACCCACATTAAACGTATCAATGATTTGTTTTTTGATATCTTCATCATAAATAGGACAGGTTACTTCTACCCGACCGTCTAAGTTGCGCGTCATAAAATCGGCAGACGATATAAACACTTCGGGGTCGTCATTGTTGCAGAAAATATAGGAACGCGTATGCTCTAAAAAGTAATCAACAATGCTAACCGCTTCAATGTTTTCGCTCATTCCTTTCACACCCGGAATTAAAGAGCAAATGCCTCTGACTTGCAATTTAATCTTTACTCCGGCATTACTGGCTTCATACAATTTATCAATAATTGGGTAATCCGAAATACTATTCATTTTTAAATTAATGTAGGCCGGTCGCCCCATAATAGCGTTATTAATTTCTCTATCAATGAGTTTATAGAATTTAGAGCGCGTGTAATGAGGCGAAACAATCAGATGTTTATATCGATGGATTCTGTAATTAACATCAAAGAAATCGAAGATTTTGGCAACGTCTTTCAAGATTTGCTGATGGCTGGTAAAAAGCGTTAAATCGGTATAAATTTTTGCTGTCGTTTCATTGAAATTTCCGGTTGAAATAAAGCCATAACGTTTTAGTTTGTCTTCTTCAATTCGGTCAATGACACAAATTTTGCTATGCACTTTTAAGCCTTTGATTCCAAAAATGAGCTCGATGCCTTCTTGTTGCATTTGCTCGGCATACGATATATTACTGGCTTCATCAAATCGCGCTTGAAGTTCAATTTGAACGGTCACTTTTTTACCATTTTTAGCAGCATTGATAAGAGAACTCACGATTTGAGAGTTCTTCGCCAAACGGTATAGTGTAATTTTTATAGAAGTAACTTTTGGATCTAGAGCCGCTTCTCTAAGGAATTTTATCAGATATGAAAACGACTGAAACGGCGCGTTTATCAAGTAATCTTTTTGGGCTATTTTGTTCAAAAGACTACCGTCTAATGACAATCCATCTACCGGAAGCGGCACTCTTGGTGGATACAATAAATCAAATCTACCTAAGTTGGGAAAGTTCATATAATCGCGTCGGTTGTGATATCTACCACCCGGAATGACTCCGTCGGAAGCATCGATACCCATCTTTAAAAGGAAAAATTTTAGGGTATCTTTTTCGATATGTTTGTCATACACAAACCGAACCGGTTCACCAATACGTCTGTCTTTAACGGATGTAGCAATCTTTTCGAGCATACTTTTACTCATATCGCTATCAATATCGAGCTGAGCATCTCTAGTGATTTTTATCATGTGAGCTGAAATGCTTTCGTAGTCAAAAATATTGAAAATACTACTCAAATTATATCGAATCAAATCATCGAGCATTATCAGGTATTGCTTTCCGTTTTTGTTAGGAAGCTCAACTATTCGATTGGTGTTTTTCGGGATTTCAATTACAGCATATCTCACTTCGGGTTTTGGTTTTTTAA
>Ga0066460_1000395_pt1 | contig 10292 bp, 8 predicted proteins | sample LakWasMe88_LOW11_2_FD_59570 | JGI IMG/M metagenome (GOLD analysis project Ga0066460, IMG submission 59570) | Freshwater sediment methanotrophic microbial communities from Lake Washington under simulated oxygen tension - Sediment Metagenome 88_LOW11 | ecosystem: Environmental > Aquatic >... | reverse complement strand
ACTTTTAACGAAATAAAAGCCGATGGCATGGTGATTGCCTCGGCTTTTTTGCTTTAAAAAATCACCAAAACGCGGTGGCTTCTGTGAGTGCGTTGCAACTGGATAAGCAGGTGCAGCGTGTTGATGGAAGTCACCACAAATCGGGAAATACAGCCGTCGCGCGTCGGGCAACCCAATGAGGAGCGCTTAAGCGCAGTAAGCGAATGCTGTATTTTCATTATTGAGATTGGCTATTAGGTAGTGAATAGCCATGGTAGAGAAAAGGAAAAATATGTTTGAAATTACTAAAAGAAGCATCCCGTTTGGTGCGCATACCCTGACATTGGAAACAGGTGAAATTGCACGCCAATCTGATGCGGCAGTGATCGTCAGCTACGGGGATACCGTTGTGCTGGTGGCTGTGACTGCCAAGCGAGAAGTGAAAGAAGGTCAGGATTTCTTTCCATTGACCGTGGATTACCAAGAGAAGACTTATGCGGCTGGCCGTATTCCTGGTGGTTTCTTCAAGCGCGAAGGCCGTCCTTCTGAAAAAGAAACACTGACTGCACGTTTGATCGACCGTCCATTGCGTCCGCTGTTCCCTGATGCCTTCTATAACGAAGTGCAGGTCGTGGCGACGGTGTTGTCACTGGATCCGGAAATTGATTCCGATATCCCGGCTGTCATCGGTGCCTCTGCGGCATTGGCATTGTCTGGTATTCCTTTCTACGGCCCATTAGGTGCGGCACGAGTAGGTTATATCAATGGTGAATACGTATTAAACCCTGATGTTTCATTGCTGAAAGACTCTGCATTGGACCTGGTGGTTGGTGCAACTGAATCTGCGGTGATGATGGTTGAATCTGAGGCCAAAGAGCTGTCTGAAGAAGTGATGTTGGGCGCGGTTGTCTTTGGTCACGAGCAAATGCAACCAGTGATCAAGGCCATCAACGAAATGGCTGCAGAAGCCGGTAAAGATGCCTGGGACTGGACACCGCCAGAGCCAGACACTGCGCTGATCGAAAAAGTGGCTGCGATTGCTGCTGACGACATCAATGCCGCGTTTAAAATCAAATCTAAAGGTGAGCGTTCTTCCACATTGGATGAAATCAAGTCACGTGTCATGGGCACTTTGATTACAGAAGAAACTTCTACACTGGAAGCCAACAAGATTAAAGACGAGTTCTTTAAACTGGAAGCCAAAACCGTACGTAGCCAGATCCTGAACGGTGAGCCACGTATTGACGGCCGCGACACACGCACTGTGCGCCCGATCACCATCCGCTCAGGCGTATTGCCACGTACACACGGTTCTGCCCTGTTTACACGCGGTGAAACACAAGCGCTGGTGGTCGCTACATTGGGTACTGGCCGTGATGAGCAAATCATTGACGCACTGTCTGGTGAGTACACTGACCGCTTTATGTTGCACTACAACATGCCTCCTTACGCAACTGGTGAAACAGGCCGCGTGGGTACACCTAAGCGCCGCGAAATCGGCCACGGTAATCTGGCTAAACGTGCTTTGAAAGCAGTACTGCCTAAAAAAGAAGACTTTGACTACACCATGCGTGTGGTGTCAGAGATCACGGAGTCTAACGGTTCTAGCTCCATGGCGTCTGTCTGTGGTGGTTGTTTGTCCCTGCTGGATGCTGGTGTGCCATTGACTGCACACGTCGCTGGCGTGGCAATGGGCCTGATCAAAGAAGGCAACCGTGTTGCTGTACTGACCGACATTCTGGGTGACGAAGACCACCTGGGTGATATGGACTTTAAAGTGGCTGGTACCGACAAAGGCGTGACCGCCCTGCAAATGGACATCAAAATCACCGGTATCACGGCACAAATCATGCAAGTGGCACTGGCGCAAGCCAAAGAAGGCCGCGCGCACATCCTGGGCTTGATGAAAGAGGCTGTGTCAGGTGTTAACACCGAAATGTCACAGTTTGCACCACGCATCATCAGCATGAAGATCAATCCGGACAAAATCCGTGACGTGATCGGTAAAGGTGGCGCAGTGATTCAAGCACTGACCAAAGAAACCAACACCAGCATCGACATCGAAGATGACGGTACCGTGAAAATTGCATGTACCAATGCTGATGAAGGTGCTGAAGCCCAACGTCGTATTGCACAGATCACCGCTGAAGTTGAAGTCGGCCAGATCTACGAAGGCCCAGTGGTCAAGATTCTTGATTTCGGTGCTGTCGTGACTTTGTTGCCAGGTAAAGATGGTTTGGTACACATTTCACAAATCGCCCACGAGCGCGTCAAAGCGGTGAGCGATTACCTCAAAGAAGGTGACATTGTGAAAGTGAAAGTGGTTGAGCTGGATGACAAAGGTAAAGTGCGTTTGAGCATGAAAGCGTTGATCGATCCACCTGCAAGAGAAGAAGCACCAGCGGCTGAATAAGTCGTCTGTTGTTAAAAAAAGCCCGCGTCAGCGGGCTTTTTTGTGCCTGTCTCTCATGACATAGCGGGTAAAAATATGTTTGCGTCAATATACGTATAGGTCATTGTGGTCCACTGCTTCATAATGCCGTCGTATGAATAATAAAAAAAAGATCATACGATAGAGGGTAAGTACACCGATGACAAAATATTCAAAGATTGCCATGGCAATGGCAGGGCTGTTTGCCAGCGTACCCACGCTGGCTAATGAGTCTATAGACTTGGAGGAAATCCAGGTGCGCGCGCATTACGACAACGCTGTTGGTTCATCAGATGCTGCCAGTGAAGGTAAAGTCAACGCTAGCCTGATTAAGAACCGGCCAATTGCGCGCATTGGCGAGATACTTGAATTCGTGCCCGGCATGATCGTGACCCAGCATAGCGGCAGCGGCAAAGCCAATCAGTTTTACCTGCGTGGTTTTAACCTCGACCACGGCACAGACTTTGCCACCTATATGGACGAGATGCCGGTCAATATGCGCACCCATGCGCACGGCCACGGCTATACCGATTTGAATTTCCTGATCCCTGAGCTGGTCAGCCATTTGCACTACAAAAAAGGGCCTTACTCGGCAGAGGAGGGCGACTTTTCATCGGCAGGAGCGGCGCATTTGCATTTGCTGAATCAGTTGCCACAGGGGATCGCCAGCCTGACGCTGGGGAGCTACGATTACCAGCGCATGCTGCTGGCTAACTCGGTGGCTTTGCAACAAGGCCATTTACTCTATGCGCTGGATGTCAATCACTATGATGGTCCCTGGCAGGTGGCAGAAGGCGTCAGGAAATACAATGGTTTGCTGCGTTACAGCGAAGGTGATGCACGCGATGGCATGACGCTGACTGCAATGGCGTATAAAAACCGCTGGAATTCGACCGACCAGATTCCATTGCGTGCTGTACGCAGCGGTCAAATCGGGCGTTTTGATGCGATTGATCCGAGTGATGGCGGCGACTCGTCACGTTACAGCCTGTCGTTTGCCAAGCACCACCGTGATCAGCATGGTGGCTGGCAAATCAATGCCTATGCCGTCCGCTCCAAGCTCGATTTATTCGGCAACTTTACCTATTTTCTAAGTGATCCCGTCAATGGCGACCAGACCGACCAAAGTGAACAGCGCACCATGCTGGGCCTCAACCTCAGCAAGTCGTGGCTAGGTGAAATTGCCGGCATGGCGATGGACAATAAACTTGGCTTGCAAACACGGTATGACAAGTTGTCACCAGTGGCGCTCTACAAGACGGCGCAAACGCAGCGTTTGTCACAAATACGGTCAGATAAGGTAGAGGAAAGCAGTGCCGGTGTTTATGCTGAAAACACGCTATGGTGGCATGAGAAGTTACGCACGGTGGCAGGCTTACGTTATGATCGCTATCAGTTCGATGTCAAAAGCAGCCTGGCAGGTAACGCTGGCCATGTCGGCGATGGCATTGCCTCACCCAAGTTTTCGGTCATTTTTGGGCCGTGGGCGAATACAGAATTCTTCTACAATATTGGCAAAGGCTTTCATAGCAACGATGCGCGCGCTGCCACGCAAACCCGCCTGCTAGATGGTTCTGCTGCCTTGCCTGTTACCCCTTTGGTGAGCACTCGCGGCAGCGAGATCGGTGTCAGAAGCGAGTGGGTGCCTGGTTTGCAAAGCTCTTTGGCCATCTGGCAATTGGATATGGACTCCGAATTATTATTTGTTGGCGATGCCGGTGAAACCGAGCCCAGCCGCGCCAGCCGCCGCTATGGTGTGGAGTGGAATAACCATTATGTCGTCAACGACTGGCTATTGCTCGATATGGATATTGCACTCTCCAAAGCCCGTTTTAGAGACCACGACCCAGCAGGGCAATACATCCCCGGCGCAATCAACAAAGTGGCCTCCCTAGGGGCAACAGTGACAAACTGGGGCAACTGGTTTGGCAGCATGCAGTTACGCTACTTTGGCCCCAGGGCGCTGATAGAAGATAATTCTGTGCGCTCAAACGCCACGTTCCTTACCTATGCCCGCATCGGCTACCGGTATAATCAACGCACCAGCCTGACACTGGATGTGTTTAACCTGTTTGACCGCAAGGCCAGCGATATCGACTATTACTATGAGTCGCAACTCAAAGGCGAGGCTGCACCGGTCAACGATATTCACTTTCACCCGGTAGAGCCGAGAGCTGCACGACTCACATTGACCTATCAGTTTTAGCGAGGACTTAGCCCATGCGACGCATCACGATTTCAGTTGAGGACGACCTGGCCGACGCCTTTGACCAGTTGGTGGCCGTCAAAGCCTACGTGAATCGCTCAGAAGCCTTTCGTGACCTGGTGCGCAAAGCCCTTGATGAGGACGTGATGCAAAACAATAACCACGCCCAGGCTGATTGCGTTGCATCGCTCAGTTATGTTTACAACCATCACGAGCGCCAACTCGCCAGTCGCGTGAACCAGTTACAGCATGCACACCACCATGTGATTATTACCGCACAGCATGTGCATTTAGACCATGATAACTGTATGGAAACAGTCATATTGAAAGGCAAGATCGCCGAAGTGGAGGAGTGCGTGAATGCTATCTCGTCACAAACAGGTGTGACGCATGCGAAGGTGCATATTATTCCTAGATAGGTTGCATGTCTAAAGCATGATGAAGCTTAAGATAGCAGATTGTCATTTTTAGCTGATGATGTAATGTAATCAAAGTAAGCTAATGCGTTAGTTTTTAATCCAAAGCCTGGCTCAATAATCGTTCCGACTTCTGTTTCGATTTTAATTTGATCCATAGAGAAGTGTACGCTGGGTTGTGGTAGCCATATAAGTGACTGAATCCATCCGTGAAGTTTTTGGATATCAGAAAAGCTTCTGAAGCCTATTTTTAAGGCTTCATGTGAAATAATCGGAAGCTGAGGATCTGTGGATAATGTACCTCCAAAGCCATCTATGACGACCACCCCATAAATAGACCATTCATCTCCTGGTTTAGAGACATCGAATAAGTCTTGAATGATGTGGGAATTCTGTTTTAAGAAGTTAATCTTTCTTGCAAGTTGTGCAACTTTCTTATTACATGTTTCTATTCGATTGATTACTTCTCGAGGATCAGCTGGTTGTAACATCCAGCGCGCCTCTACTAACAAAATGCTATGACTATGATCATCAACAATAATAAGATCTATCTCTTCTTTTTTTTGACTAGTCTTTAAAGTTTTGTTGGACGCTCTTAAATCCCAATTCTTGGATGCTAAGAATAAGTCCTTGCACATTCTCTTCTCGAATATGTGGCTTTGGTTGTCAAAACTTGAGGCCTCTGTTCTTGCCATTAGCGTTAAGATGTTTCTTTGAATATTGCTTGTTATAGTGTGTATGCAAGGAATTAGTAAATCTGCATTTTTTAAAGATATGATTGTTTGGAGTGCTGGATCGGGTGTATTGCAGTTTTGTCCATATGTCAGAGCGTTAATGAATGAGAGTATTTTATCTTTGGGAAAGTCAGCGAGTAGTTGCAAATCCTCTATTAATTTTTGTTGGTTTGTTTGTATTACAAGACTAGATTCAAATCCACCGGGTATTTTGAATTTTTCTGCTGCAAAACTGATAGTAAGAACATGATAAATACATCTGATCAGTAATGAGTTTATTAATGCATGTGTTTCATAACCTGTGCCCCAGGCGAAGGAGAATTCGCTCGGAATTATCATATCTCTTTGCCCTACTCTATTAAGTAGTTGGAAAATACCCTCGGGATTATAGTTGTATATGACTCTACCTTTACTAATTCTGACACCTCTTAGAAGGGTCTCTGTAAGCTCTTGATCATGTGTTTTACCACTAAGGCTTTGGTATACATATGTTCCAATATCAAAGGAGGGCTCTTTGCCATGGTTCAACATTTCTAGGGCTGAGTATCGCATGTCAGAGGCGTTCTTATGAATTAACTCGAAGCCGTTTGCTTGTTCTTTTATTGTTGAGTGACCGCTATGTATTGATGTGAATATTCTGACTATGTCTGAATATTCACATCCACCAAGAACAAGTTTAGTTGCGGCGATATATGCTTTGCCTATGGTTTTTTGTGGTGTTGGAAATGATTCATCAATTTTTGATGATTCTGAAATTCGCAGCAATGCTGCTTTTAAAGCAAATTTTAGTTGGTTGATGATGACATCAATTTCCCGTTCAGATTTATCAATGTTTCGAGTGAAAAGCATTCGAGCCCAATCTTCACTGGCCGTTAGAGCATGCCAAACAGCGATGTCTTTAATCGGGTGAGGTGATGGTATTGCTTTGAACTTGTTATCAGCCGAGTTCTCAAGCTGAGAGGTGATTGTATTTGAGTCGAGAGGATTAGCCATTTTTCTGGGATGAGCTATTTATTAATGCTAGGTTAAAAGAGTGTTTATTTCTCTATTCTAGCCATTTATACATCACCAATGCATCGACTAATCCTTTGCTCGGATGGTTAAATGCCTTGGGTAATCGGCCCACTGTTTCAAATCCTAACTTGTTCCATAATCTGACTGCGCCCAGATTGGTTGAGGCGACAAAGTTAAATTGCATGGCGAGGTAGCCTAGTGATTTGGCAATTTGTTGCGAGTGCTCACACATGGTGGTGGCGAGGCCTCGACCACGCGCTTGTGACGAAACCATATAGCCGCAGTTACACACATGATCACCAGGGCCTTGCTGGTTGGTTTTGATGTAGTAGGTACCTAGAATCTCACCATGTTCTTCAGCAACAAAGGTTTTTCTGGGCATTTCTAGCCAAAGTTTAATCGCTTGTTCACGTGTGGTGTCACGCGGATAAGCGTAGGTTTCGCCCGTGGCGACAATTTCCTGGAAGATCGGCCAGATCTGGTCAAAGTCAGCAAGGGTGGCTTCACGGATATGCATGGTAGCTTTTTCCTTGATGGCAGCGGTCACAATAGTTTTGTACCTAGGGGTACATCATGCTCGGGTACGCATAACATGACGCGCCCTTCGGCATCATGAAAACCGGTCACTAGGCATTCAGACATTAATGGCCCAATCTGCTTGGGTGGGAAATTCACAACGGCGACCACCAGTTTCCCGATCAGGTTTTCTGGCGTGTAATGTGCGGTGATTTGGGCGCTGGATTTGCGCATGCCGATTTCCGGGCCAAAGTCGATATGCAGTTTATAAGCAGGTTTGCGTGCTTCGGGAAAAGCTTCGGCGGCGATCACGCGCCCAACGCGTAACTCTACTTTGCTAAAGTCGTTCCAGTCGATTTGATTCATATGACTACTTAAAAAACGTGACTATGAATATTACCGAATCAACGCGGAGATCGCTTTGAATTGCGCATGTGTGGCGCCCTGCATGGGTTCAAACAGCATGGATTCGGTATTGGTGATGATGCAACCGGCCGCGCGCAGGCGTTCGATGGCATTGTTGCGATTGGCTTCATCGCGTGAAATAACGGCATCTTCAACAATAAACACCTGTTTGCCAGCGGCCAGGGCATCGAGTGCGGTTTGTAGTACGCAAATGTGTGCTTCCAGCCCGAATAATACGACTTGTGGTGCAACGCTGATGGATGACGCTTGTAGTGTCGGCTCTTGCCAGGCAGAGAAGGCGAGTTTGGCGTATCTCGGTGTGTAATCAGGCAATAACGATTGCAATTCTGGTAAGGTCTCGCCCAGTTTTTCCGGGTATTGTTCAGTGACCCATAGCGGAATATTCAGCAACTGTGCGCCTTGCAGCAAGCGTTGAATATTCTTGATCGCCGTTGCCATGGCGGCTTCTGGCATCACAGAGCATAGCCGCGTTTGTACATCAATCAACATCCAAACAGCATCTGTGCTGGCTATGGCAGATTTCATGGCTATCTCTTGGTGAGTTGCTGGTCTATGTCCTGCAGGTCGGCTTCGTTGATAATGCCGGTGGCCGTTTTGAGGCGGATGATGCTGACCAGGTAGTTGTAGCGGGCCTGTAATAAATCGCGTTTGGCGCTAAAGTGTTGTTGTCTGGCATTAAGCAGGTCTACGCTGGTGCGGATGCCGACTTCATAGCCGAGCTTGGTAGCGTCTAGCTGGCTCTGGCTGCTTTGCAAGGCCTGTTCCAGTGCCTTGATTTGTGCAATGCTGCTACTCAATCCCAGGTAAGCACGTTGTGTTTCCAACATGGTCTGTCGGTGGACATTTTCGAGGTCATCTTGTGCCTTCTGCTTGTTATACGACGCCTGCCTGATGCGAGAGTCTACCGCGCCACCCAGATAAATCGGCACGTTGAGCTCTACGCCGATCACCGCATTTTGCAGGTCTGTCCCAAAGCGGTTTTGGCTACCGTTGTAGTGGCTATCGGTGTAGCTGGCGACCGCATCCAGGGTCGGATAGTGTCCGGATTGGGCGATGCTGATATTGCGGTCACTGATTTCAATCTGCGCCTGCTGGATCTGAATATTCAGGTTGCTGGCGGCAGTCACAGTTTGCCAGTCTTGCATGGGTTTGAGTGCCGGTGTGATTTGCAGGTCGTCACGCACTTTTGCCAGCGTTTGTGGCGGGCTGCCTATAATGGCTTGCAGACTATGCTGCGCCACAGCTTGCTCATTTTCTGCCGCAATTTCCTGGGCCACGATCAGGTCGTAGCGTGCCTGTGCTTCGTGGAGGTCAGTGACGGTCGTGATCCCGGCCTCAAAGCTGGCTTTGGCCTGTTGCAGCTGTTGCTGGATGGCCTGTTTTTGCGCGGCCAGCAATTCGATGCGGTCTTGTGCCTGCAGCACATCAAAATAGGCCTGTGTGGTGCGCAGCATCAGTTGTTGCTGGGTCAGGTGTAGCTGCTTGTCGGTGACGCTGACCTGCACCTTGCTTAAGTCTATGCGCTCAAGATTTTCTTTGCGGTAGATGGGCTGCCGCGCTTCCACTTTGGCGGCATAGCCTTCAAAACGGTTGACGCCTGCTGGCAGCGGTACATTGGCGGTGTTGTACTTTAGGTCGGTGTGATTGGCAGTGGTGCTGGCACTGAGCGCCACGTTGGGGCGGTAGCCTGCCTTGGCTTGCTCAATCAGCTCTTGTGCCGCCAGGTTGCCATGACCAGCCGCAGCCAGTTGCGGGTCGTTTTGCTTGGCTTGCAGATAAACATCAAACAGGCTTTGCGGGGCGGCTTCTGCCCATGGCCCCAGCCAAAGGCTGCTTAGGAGCAATATCCAGTGAGCAGGGCGGCTGAAGGTCATAGGCGTCTTGGGTGTAATGGCTGAGAGGTTTAAAAGCTGAATGCCTGTGCCTGTGGGGCATTTTGCATTTCTGCCAGGCTGGTTTCAAACAGCACATCCTGTTTGTAACTATGCTCTGCCAGGCGCTGAATCAGGGTGGCTTGCATCACTGGTGCCTGACCCAATACGATCAACAAGCGGCCGCCGATGCTGAGCTGGTAGCGCACACCTTCGGGCTCCACCGGGCTGGACGCAGTAAACACAATCGCATCGTAAGGCGCTTGTGATTCGTAACCGTTGTGGCCGTCTAACTCAATCACCTGCACGTTTTGAATGCCTTGTTTGGTCAGTGATTGCGTCGCCTGTGCGCGCAACTCGGGAAAGATCTCCAGCGCAGTCACTTGTGCGCAATGTTGTGCCATCAGTGCCGCCAGGTAGCCACTGCCGGCGCCTACCAGCAACACTTTATCTTTGGCTTGCAATTGCAGCGCCTGCAAAAAGCGGCCTTCCACTTTGGGGCTGAGCATTTGCTGGCCATGCGCCAATGGGATCTCGATATCGGCAAACGCCAGGCCGCGATAGGCTTCCGGGACAAAGGCTTCGCGTGGCATATTGTTTAACGTCGCCAGTACTTGCGGGTCCAGCACCTCCCAGGTGCGAATCTGTTGCTCAATCATGTTAAAACGTGCGGTTGCCTGATCTGTCATGTCTTGAATC
>Ga0066460_1000392_pt1 | contig 10309 bp, 5 predicted proteins | sample LakWasMe88_LOW11_2_FD_59570 | JGI IMG/M metagenome (GOLD analysis project Ga0066460, IMG submission 59570) | Freshwater sediment methanotrophic microbial communities from Lake Washington under simulated oxygen tension - Sediment Metagenome 88_LOW11 | ecosystem: Environmental > Aquatic >... | reverse complement strand
AAGTGCCTGTGACGGTGTTCAGCATGGGCATTGACCTGAATACGGGCCACAGGCAGTTGCGCATTCACCCCCTGGAACCCTGCAACGATTTGCCGGCCCTCATGTCGGAGGTTTTTCAGCACATGGATCGTCTGGTGCGAGAGTCGCCCACCCTGTGGCATTTTTGGGGCGAGGCCGAGCGGGTGTTTGCACCCATCCCCGCCCATGCGCCGGCTTGAACACTTATGTGCCGAGGCTTTGGGCCTGACGCCTTTAAAGTAAGTCCACGGTCTGTAATTTGCAAGTACCCCTGCTGATGTCTTCACCTGCCAACAACCTCGCCCCGCCATATGCCGCCAACCGTAGCCTGGGGCTGGATTGCCTGCGCAGTTTGAGCATTGTGATTGTCTTGTGCAACCACGGTCTGATCGGGTTTTTCATCAGCCAGGGCATTTTGCCGTTTCAGGGCTGGTTGGCTCGATTCAGCGCCAGCGCTGTTTTGTCGATCGAATGGCTGTTTCTGCTCAGCGGTTATTTGATTGGCGCCATGATGATTCGCAGTTTTGAATCAGGGCGGCCCTGGGCGGCTAGTGCCCGGGATTTCTGGCTGCGTCGGTGGTTTCGAACCGTGCCGAATTACTACCTTTTTTTGATCCTGAATCTGGTTCTGGTGTCCTGGGGCTGGATGGAAGGGGTTTTTGATTGGAAGTTTCTGGTTTTTTCGCAAAACCTGGCATGGACAGAAACAACCCCGCATTTCTTTGGCGAGTCGTGGTCGCTGGCACTGGACGAATGGTTTTACTTCAGCATGCCCTTGCTGCTGGGCCTGGTGGCCTGCCTGGGGGTCAAGCGCAATCAAACGCGCTTCATGTTGGTGTCACTGTTCTTGATCCTGGGCCCCACCTTGTTGCGGGCCTTGCATGCGCCTTCGGTCGAGTTCTTTGGCTGGGATGCTGATATCCGCCGTATCACGATTTACCACCTCGATGCCACAGGCTGGGGTGTGTTGGCCGCAGTGATGAACAAGTGGTTCAAGCCTTGGTGGCGCTCACGTGAAGGCGTCAAAGCCTGCCTTGGCGTGGGCTTGATGGGTTTGGGCCTGTATGGGGTCTGTGACTTGTTGCAGCCCGTCACGCCTCTCATGGGCCGCATCTGGAACGTGGCCGCGATCACCTGCATGGCCGCTGGTACGTTCATGCTCATGCCGTGGTTGACTCGCTCATTCAGTGCCAAGCCTCGATTGGCCGCATTCACGAGCCGGCTCAGCATGTATGCCTATTCGATTTACCTGAGTCATTTTCCGATGATGTTCGTGTACCTGCATGTGCTGAAGGTTCAGGGACCTGTCACCGCGTGGACCCTGGCCGCTGCGGTGATCGGATGGTTGATCAGTGTGCTGTTGCTCTCGGCTTTGGTGTACCACTTGTTTGAAGGCCCGGTGGCTGACCTGCGAGAGCGATTCACACGCAAAGTGGACGCATCACCGTTTTAAGCAGCCTGAAGCACATCTGCTTGGGTGTCCGGCCGGCGTACCTGGCCCTTGTTTCAGGTGCCATTTCCTGCCGTGGTGGCAGGGGGCAGATACGCGTGCTGATAATCAAACGGGGGCAGGCGCAAAGCTCCGAAGCGGCCTGAATCCGGGCACGGTAACGCAGGTGCTTGCCCCGAGCTGAAATGCTGCGTCATGAGGGCCTGAAAAACCTCCAGCCACCCTGCGGCGTCCGTGTTCCACGGCAGAACCCACGTCCAGGGCCGGCCCGCCAGCCTAGCCGGGAAAGCCCCCAGATCGGGTGCCACGATGGGCAGGCCAGCCTGCAGGCAGGCGCTGAGCGTGTAGCTGTAAGTTTCCGGCGCCTGCACCGGAAACCATACCAGGTCAGGCTGCAGCCAATTCAGCAGAGCGGGCAGTTCGTCGCTCTGGTAACGCCCGTGCACGGTCAAGTGGGCACGGGGCTGAGTGCTCAGATCGCGGTAGGCATGACCTAGCAAGTGAAAGTCGACTGGAGTGCCCTGACGGGCCGCCAGCAGGGCGGTTTGCTCCAGCAGGTCGGCGCCTTTGAGCACGTTCAAGGCGCCAATCACGGCCACCTTGAGCCTTGCACCCGCAGGCAGCGGTGCTGGATTCGGGCTGGGCAAGGCCAGCCTCGCCGGCAGGTCGGGGTGTGGGGCCAGGCGCAGATCGGCCTGGGGCACAAAGCTGTGCATGCGACGGGCTGTGTCGATGCTGGGGGCCAACACATGGCGCATGCGTTGCAAGAGGGTGCGATGGTCGCGGCGCCACACCTCAATGGTCTTATGGTCAGGGGCGGGGCGCTCTCTCAGGCAGGCGGCGCATTGGCTGGGGCCCTGCTCGCCGCAGTAACGCCCGTTCACGTCCACCAGTGACACTTGGGGGCACAGGGTGTAGTAGTCGTGCGCGGTGAAGTCGGCAGGCACACCCAGGTCGCGAGGCAGGTTCAGTACCTCGCTGCCGTGGTCCATCAGGTGATGGTAGTGCACCAACACCACGCCCAGTTGTTGCAGGCGCGTTCGCAAGGCCGGCGCCTCGTCGGGCAGCTGAAAGCTTTCCAGGTAGCCCTCACGCGGGTCCACGCAGCTCAGCTTCAGTACACCGCCTTCGTAAGGCCGCAGCAGCAGAAAATCGGCCTGGTGGCCCAGTTGAGCGGCTAGTTCGCGGATGTGCTGTAGGGTGCCACCAGCGGCGTTGTGGCTCACGGCCAGCACCTTGGGTCGGCCTGTGGCCTGCAGCCGCTGCAGGTCGATCTGCTGGCGGGCCTGGTGGGCCGGGTCAGCCAGCACAAAGCGTTGCACCTCGGCCTCATAGCCGGGGTGCAGGCGGCGCAGGGTGCGCAGGGCAGCCCGTTCACGTTCGTTCTTGCTGTCGCCAAAGCTCACACCACCGCGGTGAAGCACAAAGGTGTCCAGGGCATGCAGGTGGCGCCAGCCCGCGGCGCTGGCGCGGCAGCAAAAGTCGTTCTCTTCGCCGTAGCCCTTGCCAAAGTGCTCCACATCGAACAAACCCACCGCTTGCAGGCAGTCCCGTCGGATGTACATGCAAAATCCGATGGCCGTCGGGATGTCAACAGTTTGCCCGGACAGATGCCGGGCCAGCATCTGGTCGAGCGCCGCCGTGTCCAACCCTTCGGGCAAGTCATTGGCTTCGCAAAAACGGGGGTAGCTGCAAATCGTGGCGTTGTTCGAAAACGGGGTCACTGAAGACACTCGGGGGGCGCTGTAGGCCGCACGGCGCATCCGGTCCAGCCAGTCGTTGGCCACCTCGGTGTCGCTGTTGAGCAGCAACACGTCGTTGGCCTCGCTCAGCGCCATGCCGCGGTTGACCGTGGCCACGAAGCCCAGGTTGGTCTCGTTTTCAAGCAGCGTCACCTGGGGGTGGGCCGTGGCCCATTGGCGCAACCAGTCGCTTAATTCGGGTTCCGGGCTGCAGTCGTTGATCACGATCAGGCGGGTGGGCGTGGTCTGGCGGTGCGTCAGAACCGACTCAAGGCATTGCTGCGTATCGCTCAGGCCGCGGAACACCGGCACGATGATGTCGACCGCAGGGGCCAATGGGGTGGGGATCGGGGCCGGGGCTGCAACAGCAACCGGGTCGGGCTGTGGATTGTCCTCCGGTGTGAGCTGCGTCACGCCGGCTGGGTTGGGGTTGGCCGCCAGGGACGGCGCGGGTGGGGCTGGCGTGGGCCACTGGGTAACGCTTTGAGGTGCCGCCGACCGCAGGCTCCGGCGGGCCAGCCTGAGCAGTCGGCGCAACGGGTGGGCTTGTGCGGCTTGCAATGCCTCTCGGCTTTGTTGCAAGGCCTGCTGGGTGCGCTCGTGTTCGACTTGTAGTTCTTGCAGTCGTTCGTACCGCAACACAGCCTGCTCATGTTCGTGTCGCCACTCGCGCTCCATGGCGTTCAGTTGCTGCTCAAGGTGCTGCGTGTGGGCGCGGTCTACCGACCAGGCTTCGCGCAGGCGTGCCAACTCTTGCTCGCTGGGCTGCAGTTGCTGCAGGTGTTCCAGCAGGGCCAGGTAGTCGGTGGAGGCCGGCCAACCCAGGCTGACCTGCAGTGTGCCGCCTGCCAGGGCCTGCCAGGGCAATTCGCGGGGCAGCTCAAGCCAGGGGTCATCCCCCTGCAGGACCGACATCAGGCCGGATTGCCCATCCACCGGTGGTGCCAGGCTGATCTGGTGCAGGGCACAGTCGGCCAGCGCACCTGCCCCGATTTGTTGGCAGTCGGCCTCCCACACGCGTTGGCCGGTGGCATCGAACAGCTCCAGCCGGTGCCACCGCATGAAGCCGGGCCGGTCTGAGGGGTCGAGCCGCAGCCCACAAAGCCCTGCTTGGGTGGGAAGGGGGTAGCGCAGGGTTTGAAAGGCCTGACCCATCACACCACTGACTTGCAGCTTCTGGGCTTCCTTGTAGCCCTGGCCGACGTCCCAGTACAGCGTGGTGCCAAAGCTGGGCGGCAAGGGCGCGACAGGCGCCTGCAAGGCGGGTGAGTGTGGTACGCCAGGGATGCAGGCCGTGATGAATTGGTAGGTGAGGGCATCCGGCAGTGCGCACAGGTAGTGCGACACGGCTGGGGGCAGCAGGTCAAAGGCCACCTCAAATTCGGTTTGAGGCACATCGCGTTGAATGCCCTCGAGCCGGGTGGCGCCCCAGCCTTGTTCTGCCAAAAAGCCGAGCCAGCTGCGGCGGGTGAAAAAGCGCAGGTGGGTGCGGTCCAGCAGGCCTTCCTCGCGGTATTGCAAGCGCCCGGCCATCAGCTCGCCAATCAGCCCCGCATGGCCGGCGTTCGGGATCGACACCAACAGCTGGCCGCCGGGGGCCAGATGCTGGCGGCACTGGGCCAGCAGACGCTCGGGGGCGCGCAGGTGCTCCAGCACATCGGCACACACGATCACGTCGTAGCGTTGTTCGCCCAGCAGGTTGGCCAGTTCGCATTGATCGAGGTCGGCCACCGCCACGTGTTGGTACCACTGACGTGCGACCTCGGCCTCTGCGGGGTTGTAGGTGATACCGTCTATGCGGTCCATGCCCAGCGGCCGCAGCAGTTGGCCCAGCCCACCTGCCCCACATCCCAGGTCCAACACACGAGCCCCCGGGGCAATCCACTGGGCCAGTCGTCCCAATGAATTGGAGTCGTCGAGGCTGAGGTCGCGTTGGTAGACGTGAAGATTCGAGGGGGCGATTTGCATGTCTGAATTATCTCGCCCTCTTGAGGCCGTGAAGGGGGCGTCGGTAAATGGGGGGGCCCTCCGATTTAGAATCGCGCTTTGTCCATTCACTGGTGCCGGCCCGGGCCGCCCATTCAACTCGATCAAAGGTTAGTCATGCAGGCACTGAAAGCCGTCACACCCGAAGCATTTGCGGGCAAGTACTGGAAGCACCCGGGTAACTATCTTTATGCCGCTGGCTTGAACATCATCCCGGTGGTGGCCGCTGAATTGTCCAAGGCGGCTGCGCACATGCCGCTGGCGTTTGTTGAATTTGGTGGCCGTTGGCAGTTGATGGCGGTCACATCGCTGATCCCCAACACCAACCTGTTGGTGGGCCCGCAGGGCCAATGGCTGGGCCAATACATCCCCGCATCGATGCGCGGCTACCCCTTTGCCTTGGCCCGTCCGCAAGGCACCGACACCCTGGTGCTGTGCACCACCGAAGAGGGCGACCACATGGTGGGGGCCGATGAAGGCATGCCTTTCTTTGATGCCTCGGGCCAACCCAGCCCGCAGACGCAGCGGGCCATGAATTTTCTGGTTGATTTCAACACCAGCCGCACGCAAACCTGGCGTGCCATCGATGCCTTGGTGGCTGCCAAACTGCTGGTACCCTGGGAGCTGACCTCCACCCACAACGGGCAGATCCAGCCGGTGGAAGGCTTGTACCGCCTGGATGACGTGCGCTTTGCCGCCCTGTCGCCCAAGGCCCTGGCCACGCTGCATGCCGAAGGCGCTGCGCTGGTGGCTTATGCACAGTTCTTCTCGCGTGAGCAATTGGGCCGCCTACAGGCCGCCGAACGTGAGCAGGCGCGTCTGCGTGGCGTCGACGCTGCGACGCAGGCCTGAGGCGCATTTGACCGTCTCGATCGATTTAGATCTGATCCCGTGGGCCAGCGACGGCATGGAGGCTGAGCGCACATGGTGGTGCTGACCTCGATCGCCTTTTTGCTGGCCGTGTTTGTCGGGGGCTGGCTGGTGCTGCGCATGCCTGCCGGCGCCTACAGCCATGACAAGCCTCAGCGCTTCCATGAAGGCGAGGTGTCACGTCTTGGTGGCGTGGCGCTGGTTGTGGCGCTGGTGTTGGCCTGGCTGGTGGGGGCCGGCCTGGATGGCTGGTTGTTGCAGCTCAATCTGCACCTGCCTTTGAAAACCGTGTTGCTGGCGGCCTTGGCCCTGGTGCCAGCCATGGTGACGGGCTTGATCGAAGACCTGACCCAGCGTGTGTCGGTGCGCCGGCGCATGCTGGCCACGCTCATGAGTGGAGGCTTGGCCTGTTGGGCGTTGGATTTGTCGATCAATCGCATGGGCATCGGGGGCCTGGATGCCTGGCTGCAGGCTTGGCCTTGGCTGGGCATCGGTTTGGCCGTCTTGGCGATCACGGGGCTGCCGCACGCCTTCAACATCATTGATGGCTACAACGGCCTGGCGGGGGTGGTCGTCACCCTGATCGCCCTGGCCCTGGCCCATGTGGCCCTGCAGGTGGGGGATCGAGCCGTGGCCGCCTTGATGATGGCGCTGGTGGGCGCCACCGCAGGCTTTCTGTTCTGGAACTACCCCCGTGGACAGTTGTTTGCCGGTGATGCGGGGGCCTACCTTTGGGGCGGGGTGGTTGCCGTTGGGGCCATCATGCTGGTGCAGCGAAATCCCCAGGTTTCACCCTGGTTTCCTGTGTTGCTCTTGATGTATCCGGTGTGGGAAACGCTGTTCTCGATCTACCGCAAGGCGGCACGGGGGCATTCACCGGGGCTGGCGGACGCGCTGCATTTTCACCAGCTGATTTTCCGGCGACTGGTCAAAGGCGTGTTTCACGATGGCCGGGTGCGGCATTTGCTGATCCGGAATAACCGCACGTCTCCTTACCTGTGGGGCTTTTCGGCATTGACGGTGATGCCGGCGGTGTTGTTTTGGAAATCGACCTTGGCGCTGATGCTCTGTTGTGCGCTCTTTGCCATTTTGTACGTCCTGGCTTATCTGGCCATTGTCCGCTTCAAGATTCCGCACTGGTTGAGGCATTGATGCAGAGGTCGTGTGCGCCCTGGCGCTGAGGGATTCCCAGGACACGTTGATGCCCCATACCTTGGGGCATCTTCACCAGGGGCGGCGATCAGAGACTGACACGCTCCGGCTTCAGCACGGTAGGGGGCAGGCTTTGCAGGTGGCGCTGGTACATCTGCTCGTACAAATGCTCCAGGTTGCGGGTGAACAAGGTGTTGTTGTACAGCGGGGCCTGGGCTCGGCCTGTTGCGAGCTGGTCTTTCAAGGCTTGGGCTTGGCCTGGGGTCTGGGCAATGCGGATGGCCAGGTGCTCAAACTCCGCTCGTTCGGTGGTCGCCAACTCAGGCAGGCCTGCCGCACTCACCAAGCTGCCGGCCACCCGGCTGGCGAAGGTCCGTCCCATGCAGGTGAGCACTGGCAGACCGGCCCACAGGGCGTCCATGGCCGTGGCATGGGCGTTGTAAGGGGCTGTATCCAGGAACAGATCGGCCAGGGCGTAGCGGGCCAGGTGATCGGCCTGGCTGGGCACCCGGCCAGCAAACACCAGTCGAGTTCCTGGCACGCCACGCAATTCGGCTTGTTCACGCAAGGCTTTCTGTACCGCACCCCCTGCCTGCAGCCAGAGCACTGAATCGGGCACGGCCTTCAGGATGCGCATCCAGCTGTCGAAGACCTCGGGGGTCAGCTTGTTGAGGTTATTGAAGCCGCAGAACACAAAACCCGACTCTGGCAACTGCTGGCTGGCCCGGCTGGGCGGGGCATTGACAACACGGCGGGTGTCATTGGGCATGAACTGGTCGGGCAGATAAGCGATCTGCTCGGTGTAGGCCGGGCGCAGGTCGTCTGGGATCACCACCGGATCGGCAATCATGTAGTCCATGTACGGCGCCCCCAGGGTGCCGGGGAAGCCCAGGTAATTGACCTGTACCGGTGCGGCACGATTGGCAAAGATGCCCGGGCGGCTATGGGCGGTGTAGCCCGTCAGATCGACAGCAATGTCGATGCCTAGATTGCGCGCCATGTCAGCCACGTCGCTGTCAGACGATTCATGGACATCGAGAAAGCGGTCAAAGCACGCGGTGATGCGCCGGTTCATCTGGTCATCGTGCAGCGGGCCCAGCGAGAAGGCGTACAGCTCAAAGCGGTCTCTATCATGCCGTGCCAGGGTTTCGAGCAGCAGCAAGGCCACAGGGTGCTCACCAAAATCCGCCGAGACGTAGGCGAGCCGGATTTTTTGGCGGCGTGGGTCGCGGCGTGCAAACTTGGGTTTGTTTTCGTCGGACAAGGTCAGCGCCTTGCCGACCTTTTCTGCTCCTTGCTTGAGCAGCATCGGGTCATTGAAAACCTTGGCCAGCGTCAGGGGCTGGTTTTGTATGTGCTTAGTCAGCACAGTCTGTTTAAGTTCGGCGATCAGTGCATCCAAACTATGCCAGTTGGCGCTGGACAATTGAATATCAATCAGCGATTCCAGAATGCCGTTTTGCTCGGGCTCCAACGCTAGGGCATTTTCCAGCATGCGCTGGCCTTCGTCGAAGCGCTTGAGCAGGCTCAGCATCTGCCCGGCATACAGGTGGGCTGGGCCGGAGGTGGGTGCCTTCTCGACGGCCTTTTGGTAATGCACCAGGGCCTCTTCGTGGAGGCCCTCGCTGGCCAATAGATGCCCTTGGACGAGAAGGGCCTCGGTATTGGATGGATCGGCCGCCAGGGCTCTGTCAGCAAACAGCCGGGCCTTGACCGGGTGCTTTTTGACATGGTGCGCAAAAGCCAGTTTGGCCAGCCCGGCCGCATTGCCAGGCTCGCGCGTCAGCAGCTTTTCGCAGTGCTTGATCGCCTCGTCATACCGGGCCCAGTCCACCGCTAGGGTGGCTGCAATCAGCAAAAATTCGGTGTTGTCGGGTTGGGCTTGCAAAGCGGGCACGATGGCCTGCTTGGCTTGTTCATACTCGCGCAAGTGGCTGTAGGACACCGCCAGCCGTGCCAAAGCCTGGGCTTGCCCAGGCGCCAAGGTCAGTACTTTTTTCAGCCCATCGATCGCCTCAGTATGCCGTTGCAGGCTTTGCTGCGCGACTGCCGCGTTGTAGATGGCCTCGGCGTACCCAGGATTCAAGCGGATCGCTTCCGCATAGTCCTTCAAGGCCAGGTCGGTCAGCTTGAGGTCTTGCTGCACATTGCCCCGGTTGTTGTAGGCCTCGGCGTAGTCGGGTTTGAGCTGGATGGCCCGGGTGCAGCTTTGCAGTGCTTCTGGCAGGCGGCCCAGCAGGCGCAGCATGTTCGCGCGGTTGTTGTGGAAGGCTGGTTGTTGGGGCGCCAGTGCGATCGCCTGGTCCAGCATCTGCAAGGCCTGGGGCAGTTCACCCATCTGGGCCAGGCATACCGACAGCAGTTGCAAGGCATTGATGTCGCCCGGGTTCATTCGGCGCCATTGTTCGTAGCGTTGGCGGGCCTCGGGCAGGCGCCCCTGTTGGTGAAGTGAAATGGCCTGATTGAAGAGTTCCATGGGCTGGGCTGAAATGGGTCTGCAAGGCGCCCGCAGGCGCAAGGCCGCCATTATCGGCGTTGCTGACATGCTGGAGTCGTGTCGCTTGCGGCACAATTCCGGCTTGTCAGGGTGCCTCGGCACTGACTGGCCTTGTTTTCGCCACCCCGTTGCGGCCTGTTGGGGCCCGACCTCCACATTTCAGTTCAGACCATGACCGAACTCCAATCCATTGCCCCGCGCGACAAGGCCGAGATCCTGGCCCAGGCGCTGCCCTACATCCGCAAGTTCCACGGCAAGACGCTGGTCATCAAGTACGGCGGCAACGCCATGACCGACCCGGCCCTGCAGGCCGACTTTGCCGAGGACGTGGTGCTGCTCAAGCTGGTCGGCATGAACCCGGTGGTGGTGCACGGCGGTGGCCCGCAAATTGAAACCGCGCTGAATCGTCTGGGCAAGAAGGGCGAGTTTGTGCAGGGCATGCGTGTGACCGACGCCGAGACCATGGAAGTGGTCGAATGGGTGCTGGCCGGCGAAGTGCAGCAAGACATCGTGGGCCTGATCAACCAGGCCGGTGGCAAGGCCGTGGGCCTGACCGGGCGCGACGGCGGCATGATCCGCGCGCAAAAGCTCAAG
>Ga0066460_1000371_pt1 | contig 10606 bp, 4 predicted proteins | sample LakWasMe88_LOW11_2_FD_59570 | JGI IMG/M metagenome (GOLD analysis project Ga0066460, IMG submission 59570) | Freshwater sediment methanotrophic microbial communities from Lake Washington under simulated oxygen tension - Sediment Metagenome 88_LOW11 | ecosystem: Environmental > Aquatic >... | reverse complement strand
ATTGGTGGTGCTCATGTCGGTCTATTCCCTGCAGCAGACTTGGCAGCAAACGCAGATTCGGGTTGAAGTGCAGACCCAGAATGTGGCCAATGCGATCGACCAAAGCGTTTCGGACAGCATCGACAAGATCGACCTGGTGCTGCGAGGTTTTGTGGATGATGCAGAGGCCCAAATGCAACGTGGCGATCTGGATGAAGACGCCATGCGAGCCCGCATGACCCGCTACGAGCAGCGCATGCCCGAGGTGGAGTACTTTCGCATCACGGATCGGGAAGGCTTCGTGGTGGTTGGCAACCAGGTCGACAAGCATGAAAAAGTCAGCGCGGCGGACCGTGACTACTTCAAAGTGCTGAGCCAACAACCCGACATGGGGCTCTATGTCTCCAAGCCCCTGGCAGGCAAGATCATCAAGATACCCATGATTGTGTTTGCCCGGGCCTTCAAAGACCCGGCAGGTCGTTTTGCAGGGCTGGTCTACGGCATCATCAGCGTGGAGCATTTCAGGCATCTGCTCTCCCGGTTCCAGATGGGGCCGCATGGCAGCGTGATCCTGCGCGACCAGGACCTGGGCTTGATCGCCCGGGCCCCTGCCATTGCCGACGACCCCGCAGGGGAGATCGGCAATCAACAGGTCTCGCCGGAATTGCGATCCCACGTGGCTACCGGCATTCAGGCCGCCACCATCCTCAATTCGGGTGGCGGCGATGGCATCCAGCGCACAATCACCTTTCATCGACTCGCCAAGGCACCGATGGTCGTCATTGCAGGACTGGCCACCCGTGATTACCTGGAAACCTGGCACCGTGAGGTCTTCAAAGCCGTCACGGTTGTGCTGGGGTTCCTGGTACTGTCCGTGCTGTTTGCCTATTTTCTGCTGCGCATGATTCAACGCGGCAAGGACCTGGAGCTGGCCCACGAGGCGGCCCTGAACCGTCTGCTGAAAATTGCCAGCCGACTGCCAGGCATGGTGTTCGAGTTTCAGATGAAGCCCGACGGGACGTTCAGTTTTCCCTATGCGAGTGACGCCATCCGAGACATTTACCGGCTCGATCCCGAGACGGTTCATCGCGATGCGAGCGCCGTGTTCGACGTGTTTCATCCAGACGATGTGGAATCCATCCGCAGTTCATTCATGCAGTCAGCGGCCGAACTCACGCTGTGGCAGCATGAATATCGGGTGCGTTACACCGACGGAACCGAACGTTGGTTGCTTGGCAATGCCAAGCCTGAGCACGGCGCGGACGGAACGGTCACCTGGCACGGCTTCATCACCGACATCACCAAGCGCAAGCAGGTGGAATCGGCGCTGGTGGAAAGCGAGGCCCTGTTCCGGCTGATCTTCAACCACAACCTGGATGCGGCTTTGCTGACCCGACCGAACGGGAGCATCGTGTCGGCCAACCTGGAAGCCCAACGCATGTTTGGCTACAGCGAGGATGATTTCAGGCGCCTGGGCCGCAACGGCTTGGTGGACACCTCTGATCCTCGGCTACCCGCTGCTCTGGCTCAGCGTGCCAAGGATGGGTGGTTCCGGGGTGAACTGACCATGATCGCCTGCGATGGCCGCCGGTTTCCGGCAGAGCTGTCGTCATCGGTCTTCCGCAGCAGTGACGGCAGCGAAATGAGCAGCCTGTTGATCCGTGACATCACCGAACTGAAGCGCCTGGAACAGCAACTGCGCATCGACGCCACCGTGTTCGAGTCCCAGGAAGGCATGCTGGTCACCGATGCCCAGGGGACCATCCTGCGGGTCAACAAGGCGTTTTGCGCGATCACCGGTTACAGCGCCGACGAAGTCATGGGGCAAACAAGCCATATGCTCAAATCCGGCCGCCACGACGCGGCCTTCTACATCGACCTGTGGCGCAAACTCAAAAAACATGGCTACTGGGAGGGCGAAATTTGGAATCGCCGCAAGAACAACAGCATCTACCCGGAGTGGCTGACCATCACGGCGGTCAAGGGCCGGGATGATCAAGTGATGAACTACGTGGGCACGCTGACCGACATCACGGTGCGCAAGCAGGCCGAGGAGGAAATCAAGACCCTCGCCTTCTATGACCCGTTGACGCAGTTGCCCAATCGACGGCTGTTGCTGGATCGGCTGCACCATGCCATGGCCGCCAGTTCCAGAAGCGGTCAGTCGTGCGCCTTGTTGTTCATCGATCTGGACAACTTCAAAACGCTCAATGACACCCGCGGTCATGACGTGGGAGACATGCTGCTGCAACAAGTGGCGCAGCACCTGCGCGCCTGCGTGCGCGAGGGTGACACCGTTTCGCGCATTGGTGGCGACGAATTTGTGGTGATTCTGGAAGGCCTGCCAGCCAACGCATTGGACGCAGCCAGCCTTGCCGAGCAGGTGGGCGAAGAGATTCGTCGCGAGCTGGGGCAGCCTTACATGCTGGGAGGCCACAGCCACCACAGCAGCCCCAGCATCGGCGCAGCCATGTTCAGCGGGCACCAGTTCTCCAGTGACGAACTGCTGAAACGGGGTGACCTGGCCATGTATGAGGCCAAGGCCGCCGGGCGCAACACCCTGCGCTTTTTCGATCCACAGATGCAGGCCCAGGTCAGTGAACGGGCACGCCTCGAGGCAGAGCTTCGTCAGGGCTTGCGCGATCACCAGATGCTGTTGCATTACCAGCCTCAGGTGGATTGGCGCGGGCAGATCGTTGGTGTCGAAGCCCTGGTCCGATGGCAGCACCCCAGCCGTGGTCTGGTCTTGCCGGGGGCCTTCATCGGCCTGGCCGAAGAAACACGACTGATCCTTGAGCTGGGCGAATGGGTGCTGGAAACAGCATGCCGGCAATTGGCGGCTTGGGCACCGATACCCGGGCACTGCGAGCTGAGTATCGCCGTGAATGTCAGTGCGCAGCAGTTCCACCAGCGCGACTTCGTGCAGCGTGTGCAGGCCAGTCTGGAGCGCACCGGCGCCGAGCCGAGTCGACTGAAGCTGGAATTGACCGAGAGCCTGCTGGTGCAAGACCTGCCTGACGTGGTGCACAAGATGAGCCAGTTGCAGGCGCTGGGGATTCGTTTTTCGCTGGACGATTTCGGCACGGGGTACTCATCGCTGGCTTACCTCAAGCAATTGCCGCTGGACCAATTGAAAATCGACCAGTCCTTTGTGCGTGACGTGCTGGTGGATGCCAATGCCGCCACGCTGGCGCGAACCATCGTCAGCTTGGCCGACAGCCTGGAGCTGCAGGTGATTGCAGAAGGGGTGGAAACGGTGGAGCAGCGTGATTTCCTGGAGCGCAGTGGTTGCCGTTATTTCCAGGGGTACTACTTCAGTCGTCCCTTGCCCCTGGCTGCACTGGAAGCCCTGCTGGGCAAACTTTCACGCGACGCGGATCGCAGCACCGCATCAGGCTGAGCTGGCGATGCGCCGTCGCTGGCTGTGCACTCAAGCCTCACTCCCCGGCTTGCCCTGTGGCGGGTTCTGAGACAGCCAGGCATCAAAGGCTTCCTTGGCGTTGCGCCGCAGCGCGGGTTTGAAGGTCTCTTTGTCACCCAGGTACAGGCAATGCCGGATCACGGTGTAGGGATTGAATTTGAGGCCCTCATTGCGCTCCTCAAAATACTGCTTGTAGCGCTTCACGGTCCCGATCTGGTGGCGAACCACGGAGTTGAAGTCACTTCGGCTGATGTTGGGCGACCAGGATTTGATGCTTTCAACAAACCCGTCCACCTTGTCGGGCTCGAAGGTAAAGTCCTTGAAGAAATGGTTCACGATCTTCAAGAACGTGAAGGCGTTGAGTTCGCTGGACGCGTGACCGTCGCGCGTGGCAAGGCGGCTGTCGGATGGGGCGTCCTGCAGGGCCGACTCGTCCAGGGCTGACTGCAGGCCGGCCTCGGTTTCATCGCGGATCTGCCGAAACTCCCGGTCAGCCAACTCAAACAGGGCTGCCAGCACGTTGATTCGGCGTTTGAGCGGGCTGGGGATTGATTTCTTGTACTTGATCTGATGGTCCAGCACACTCCAGGAGTCCTGGATGATGGTGCGCACCTGCAGTTCGAATTGTTCGACAGGCAGCGAAGCGCCAGGCTCCAGGCCGACATCCTCGGCGCGAAAGGCCAGATCCAGGTGCAGGCCCTTGTAGCCAAAGGAGTCATCCGTGCCTTCGACCTTGGCAATCTTGTCAGTGATCTCGATGACATTGAAACGGGGCCTGATCAGCTCGGCCACCTTCCATATCTCATCTTCGTAGAGGCAAACAACCCGGAGCCCGATCAGATCGGTCAGGTGATCGCGTATGGCGTAAGGTTGATTGGCCTCTTCCAGTGCGTAGCGGTATTTGCTGGAGAATTTGCGCAAGCACTCGTCCAGATCTTTCACCCGCCCTTCAACCTTCACGCCCGCAATGCCATTGCCTCGCCCCAGCAACTCAGCAATGTGTTTCTGAAGCCCATCGCAAATGTTGCTGATACGGGGAATCTGGCTCGCGTAGAACGCTGCGAAAAGTTGTTCTTCCTGTTCAAAATGCAGGGACGCCATGGGGAATACGGGATGAAGGAATCGTGATCGAGACAGCTGTGGGGAGCCTGGCAGGGCCAGAGGGACAGACCTGGGAGCTCAGACCTGTACAAGCCCAGCTGCCCCCGAGGGGCCTTACTTTACACGGGCTGCCCGGCTCCCCGCCTCAGAACGATGCCCAGTCCGCTTCACCTGAAGCGGATGCGGTCGCCGCCGCAGGGCCAGGTCGCGCTGACGTGCGGCGCTCTGGGCCCTGGTAGGGCTTGTTGGGCGGACGGGGCGAACGGGTGGCCCTGGGCGTGGTGACTTCGACGGCATGCCCGGACGCCCTTTGTGATCCATGCGCTAGCTTGAAGACCGCGACCGATTGAACCAGGCGTTCGGCCTGGTTGCGAAGGCTGATGGCGGCGGCGGCCGACTCTTCGACCAGAGCGGCATTCTGCTGCGTGGCGTGGTCCATCTGCGCAACGGCCTCGCCCACCTGCCCCAAACCCGCACTCTGCTCGGTACTGGCAGAACTGATTTCACCCATCAGTCGGGCCAAATCACGAATGGCGGCGACCACCTCGTCCATGGTGTGGCCTGCGCGGTCCACCAAGGTACTGCCCTGCTCAACGCGCTCAACGCTGGCACTGATCAGGGTTTTGATTTCGCGCGCGGCTTCTGCGCTGCGGCTTGCCAGGCTACGCACTTCGCCAGCCACCACGGCAAAACCCCTGCCCTGCTCTCCGGCACGGGCCGCCTCGACCGCCGCGTTGAGCGCGAGGATGTTGGTCTGGAAGGCAATGCTGTCGATGACCGTGATGATGTCGCTGATTCTTTGCGAGCTCTCGTTGATGCCCTTCATGGTCTGCACCACCTCGTGGACCACCACGCCCCCCCGCTCGGCAACCAGAGAGGCGGCTCGGGCCCGTTCGTTGGCATTGCGAGCGGTCTCGGCGTTCTGCTTCACAGTGGATCCCAATTGCTCCATCGATGCTGCTGTCTGTTGCAGCGCCGAGGCCTGCTGTTCTGTTCTTGAAGAAAGGTCGTTGTTGCCCTGTGCGATTTCGGCGCTGGTGTTGGATACCCCATCGGCGTTGTGGCGCACCTCCCGGACAATGCCGGCCAGGTGCGCCTGCATGTCAGCCAACTAGCGCAGCAAGATGCCCGATTCGTCTTTGGCAGTGCTTTCAATGGTCTGGGCCAGGTCCCCCTTGGCAATGGCCTGGGCCACCTGCACGGCCTGCCCCACCGGCTGAGTGACCGATCGGGTGATGCGCCAGGTCAGCCAGATGCCCACCAGCACGGCCGCGAGGGCAGCACCACCCAGCCAATAAAGGCTGCGCTCAGCCAAGGCCAAGTTGTCCTGGGTTTCTGCGTTGACCCGCTGCGTGACAGCTTGCTTGAGTTGGGTCAGGCGTTGCTCATAGGCCTTGAAGAGGGGTTGAAGGCGCTGGTCGACTTCTTCGGCCACGTTCTGCCCGGCGTCTTGTTGCTTCTGGAGATCGGTTCGGGTCACCCGGTAGGCCTCACGGGCCTCCAAAGCCTGTGCGAAAGACTGCTGCTCGGGGCCGGGCAGCATCAACGTACGAGTGCGCTCAATGCGCTGGCTTTGCGCATGGACGACAGAGGCCATCTCACGCCGGGTCTTTTCAAGATAGGCCGCGTTGTCTGCCTTGAAACTGGCTTCTGTGCGCAACCAGTTCATCTGCAGGTCATTGAACCATTCCTGCACCAGGGCCTGCCGCTCCATCTCGACGGTGGCCAGCGCCTGGTTGGCTTGTCTCAGGGCCTGGATCCGGGTCATGCCCAGTGCTGTGATCGACAGCGCCATCAGCAGCAGCAGGCCGAAGGCAAATGTCAGACGAGCACCCAGTTTCCAATCGTTCCAGCGCATGCAAACCCCCTGTACACAACGAGTTGTATCTGCGTTCAATGTAACTTCATTACGCTTTATCAACCGTTCTTTTTCCTGCCATTGGCCGTGTGGTGTTGTGCGCATGCTTGCGCCACCGCCCAGGCTTGCCAGAAACAATCAGCAGCAGGGTGCGGTGCCCCCATTCAGGGGCTGATGTAGAGGCCCTGACCCCCCGAGTTTTTGGCCTCGTACATGGCGGCATCGGCCAGGGCCAGCAGTTGCGAGGGCTGGCGGCCATGTTTGGGATAAAGCACAACGCCCATGCTGGTACTGACCTGAACCACCTCTCCTGAAGGCAACCGGATCGGCTCGCGCACGCTGGCCAGTGCGCGACGCAAAATTGGCTCGCACTCCGCCAGGTTCATGATGGGGGTGATCAACATGACAAACTCATCGCCCCCCAACCGGGCCACGGTATCGTTGGCTCTGACAGCGGCCTGCAGGCGCCGTGCCACCTCCTTGAGCAGGAAGTCGCCGGCACCGTGCCCGTGGGCGTCATTGACCGGTTTGAATCCGTCCAGATCCAGGTAGCAGACCACCCCCATGCCGCCCATGCGGTCATCCAGTGCAAACGCCTGTCGCATGCGATCAGACAGAAGCAAGCGATTGGGCAGTCCGGTCAGCGGGTCGTGGAAGGCGATGTGCTCGACCTGCTCCTGGTATTGCTTCATTTCCGAGATGTCCTGCATCAGCCACAGCGAAACGCCTTCGGCCTCGGAAAACTGAAGGCTGTTCATGTCGATCCAGATGGCATCGCCATTCTTGCGAGCCATCTGGACCTGTTTGCGGAAATGGGCACCGCTGCGGATCAGAGGATAGGCCTCCCGCCCTACCTCTTCGTAAGAGGTGTCATCAAGGTACAGGCAGCGGGCGGGTTGATCCAACAATTCATCCGGCCCGTAACCGAAGATGCGCTCCAGAGCCTTGTTTTTCCAGACCAGTCGGCGGTCCTTGAACTTGGCCAGGCCCACCAGGTCGTTGTCCAACATGGCCTTTTGCTCATGAACCAACGCACGCAGTTGGGTTCGGACGTCATAGAGCTCAGTGATATCGTGCATCACCGATCGGCTCATCAAAAAACGCCCCTGGCCGTCTCGCAAGGCGGTAGACGACACGCTGACGCGGCGTTTCACGCCGGTCGCGCTGATCAGGTCGCACTCGATGGCGCGACTCTGTTCCTCGAGCTTAAAACGCTCGTAATGGTGGCTGAATTTGCTTCGGTCGTCTTCGCGGAAGAAGTCCGTCGGGCCCAAGCGATGCAGCACCTGCTCGGCAGGACAGTCCAACCAGGACAAAGCCACCCGATTGAGCGCAATGAAACGGCCCTGCTCGTCCAATGAGCAGTATCCGCAAGGTGCATGGTCATACAGGTCTTGCAGTCGCTCGGCCGTCGCGCTCAACTCCTGCTCCAGCAATTTCTGAGCTGTGATGTCGCGCCCCACGGTCAACACCTCCAGCAACTGTCCCTGCGCATCGAAGGTGGCCCGGTTGTTGAACTGGCCCCAGCGGACCGCCCCTTGTCCGTCCAGAATTCGGTTCTCGATCGTCACGGTGGGACAGTCAGGACTCAGCTTGGCCAGTGCGGCCGTCACGAGAGGTAGATCTTCCGGGAACACCACGGGGGACCAGCCGGTATTCAGCACCGCCTCAGTAGTAACCCCAAAAAGCCGGCAGTAGGCCTGATTCACATAGGTCAGGCGATGATCATGGGTGTAGCGGCAAATGATTTCCGTCTGATCCTCCAGGATGGAACGGTAGTGCTGTTCGCTCAGGTAAAGCTGCTCGGTGCGATCTGCAATCTTCTGCTCCAGTGTGGCATTGGCCTGCTGCAGTTCACGGCGGCGCTCCATCAAGGTGTTCGTCATGCTGCGCAAAGACCAGCTCAGGCGCTGCAACTCGGCGCTCGAAGTATTCATTTCGAGCTTGACGTCTTCCTCACCCGCCTCGATACGATGCGCTGCTTCTGCCAACACCTCGATGGGACGGCTGAAACGCCGGGCTAGCACATACACCAGGACCATCACCAATAGCAGCAAAGCCGCGGCACCGAGCAGAAGGCGTTGGCGAGCATCTTCGACCGGAGCGAGTGCGATGGAAAGTGGTTGGCGCAACACCACTCGCCAGCCAAGGTCTGTTTCAGTGCGGCTGCGCACACGCAATGCGCTGGTCAGGTAGTACTGGTCTGTACCGCCCCACTGGGTCACGGCATAAGGCTGCTCATCCACAAGCAGTGAAAACGGCGCTAGTGCGGCGCCAATGGCACTGTAGGGATGCAGAATTTCTCCTCGGCCGTCCAGAATGAACACCTCGCTGCCATTCAGTTGATCCGCGCCCCCTTGGGCGGAGCGGATCACCTCCTTGATCCAGCTCAGGGTCACGTGGGCGGCGATCACGCCGCGGACATGGCCATCACGGGCCCGCAACGGAGAAGCAAAATCTAGAAAACGCAACGGCTCGGAACTCTCCTGCGGCGGCAGCAGGCGCTCCAACATGACGGCCTGGTGCGCATCCCCCACATAGCGACCTTGCTGTCCACCGCTGAACCAGGGGCGTTGCCGCACATCAGCGCCTCGCAACAGGCCGGCTGTTGAGGCCTGCACCAGCCCTTGGGCATCAGCAACGCCGATCCACGAGTAATTCGGAAAGGAGCGTTGAATCTCGTCCAGGTAAGGCTCGACCCAGTCGGAATTCAAAGGCCCGGACTGGAAATCGGGAAGGCGAGACAGCATTGCAATCTCGCGGTCCCGCTCGTGCAGACTCTCAGCCAGCGCGTTGGCGACAGCCTGTGATCGTTGGTGCAGGGCTTCACCTTGGTCCTGGGTGATGCGTTCTGTGAGGTATTGGCCCATGTAGAACTCGCCGAGGCCCACCACCACAAAATAAAGTGCGCCAAAAATCAGCGAAAGCTGCATCCAAAAAGACCCAAACCAAGAACGGGGGCCCGTCAGCAACGGGGTGTTTGTACCCGGCTCTTTCAGTTTGACCATTTGTAGATTTTCGCTTGATCTTGTTGGTCACAACAGATTAGCACCCAGGGCCTTCAAGTGGCATCGAGAAAACCATGGCGTCTCGATGGCTAGCAATTGAGCCATGCGAGTGAAGCGAGAGCGATGGCTGGCAGACAGTTCGGTTGTAAGTCCGCTGTTCAGAACCATGCACATTACATTTAAAACTTAAACAACGACATCCAAGCCCTTTGCCTGGACAAACCAGCGCGCCCAAGGCGCGCCGCCTATCGCCACCGGTGTTCTCTGCAGGCCCAGGCCAATGTCTTTGCCGCAGAAGCCACTTTTTGCTATTTCAGGTTTTCAGCCGACATCAAAACCACTTTGTCGACCGCAAAGTTCACGCGGATGCTCCGGTTCGAGTCACCCCATTGGCAGGACCGAATCCCCAATGTCTCATCACAATGCGCCGGGTCACCCACAATCTGACGAACCTCATCGTAGCTCTGCCCCACTTTGATACGGTTGTAGTTCTCAAGGCTTACCTTGTTGCCACAAGCGCTCAGCAGAGCCACCCCCAGCATCACACAGGCTAGCTTGGCGCCTTTGGAAAATCCAGACATCACATCTCCATGTTGAGCTGATCAGCAGGCATGCGCTCCGGAAGAAGCGAACGCATCAATCTGAGGACTCGACCTCGTTGACCACCTCATTGTGCCCGCCGGCCTGTGCATCCCTGCGATCCGGCGGCTCATGATCCGCCAAATTGAACACACCAGAGCCCAATTTCTCTGTCCCTGCTTCAAACTCAGATATGGATTTATGGATACATATTGGTATGCTTGTATCAATATCTAAAAAGTCTACGGTTGCCCTGTCTGACATGGGGTCAACCGGAAAATGGGAGTGTCATTCAGATGATTCGCGCGCGAGAGTTCGCTCTCAGTGACCGCCTGCTGGACTGGACTGCCACGCTGCCCTGGTGGCTGGATTGCATCGTGGCCGTGCTTTTGTTTGCTCTGCTCCAGGCATTGAGCCAAAACACCCACAGTGCCCTCGAGCCCGCTACCCATGAGGTACTGGCAGATTTGGTGCTTTATGGCCGGTATGTTGTGCCCGGCGTTTTCCTGATCATGGCCGCCGCGTCATTCTGGCGACGGCATCAGCGTATGCGCCTGCTGCAACAGGCCGCAGTCAACCCAGCCGCCGACGTGCTGGACCAACTGAGCCGGCGAGAATTTGAACTGCTGGTGGCCGAAGCCTTTCGACTTCAGGGCTACG
>Ga0066460_1000364_pt1 | contig 10738 bp, 9 predicted proteins | sample LakWasMe88_LOW11_2_FD_59570 | JGI IMG/M metagenome (GOLD analysis project Ga0066460, IMG submission 59570) | Freshwater sediment methanotrophic microbial communities from Lake Washington under simulated oxygen tension - Sediment Metagenome 88_LOW11 | ecosystem: Environmental > Aquatic >... | reverse complement strand
TGGTAGAGTCCAGGATTGTGATTCCTGTTGTCGTGGGTTCGAGCCCCATCAGCCACCCCACCACTTTTGTTTTAAATCAAAAAATAGTCACTAATATCGCCTCTATTTACTAATAGGCTGGCGCTAGGCTTTTGATAAAGTGTTCGAAACAACGATTGTCGCGAACATGACTACTCTTTTAAATTTAAAAAAATTGATGCAAAGCCTGATTGACCTGACCAAGGTCAGGGATAGTCTTGCGCTAGATCCGGCGTTGCTGTCATTGATGCAGCAATGGATGTCTTTGTTTGCGACTCAGGCGCAGCCGGTCAGAATGCAAGTGTTGTCCAAACGTCAGCTAGTGTCGGTGATGGATACAAAAGAATCCAGTACTGATCCCACCTTTGAGGCTTGGCCGCCAGAGGTGTATACGATGTTATTGCGTTATTTGAATCAAGAGCATCGCCAGCATGCATGCCTGGAGACCGCCAGCGGCAAGCTACACGTGTTCCCGCTCAGGCAAAGTATTTCTCATAAAAATGCCATTCTGTTGATTCAGTACGAAGCGCTGTCTACCGACGAAATTGCGCTGGTGGAACAGTGCTTGCAGATGTTTGATCATTATGCCGGGCTTATTGTTGAAAATGAGCGCGATGCGTTGACTGGCCTGCTCAACCGTAAAACATTCGACCAATGTGTCGGCAAGATTTTGCTCAACGACTACAAGCCAGAATACCGTTTCCCTTTGCACCATTATCTGGTGATCTTCGACATTGATTTTTTCAAAAGAATTAACGACACCTATGGGCATTTGATTGGTGACGAAGTGCTGCTGCTATTATCGCGTTTGATGCAGGAAAGCTTTCGGGACGGCGATTTGTTGTTCCGCTTTGGTGGTGAAGAGTTTGTGGGCGTGTTCTCGTGCGCCGAAGAACATGAAATTGTCACCCTGTTAGACCGCTTTAAGGATGCGCTGGCGGCGTATTCGTTTCCGCAGGTGGGGCAGGTCACCATTAGTATCGGTTGCTCAAAAATGGCGCTCAATGTGTTGCCAAATACCGTACTTGAACATGCAGATGAAGCACTGTATTACGCCAAAGAGCACGGTAGAAACCAAATTTGCTTTTATGAAACGCTGATTGCGCAAGGCCTACTAAAAGATAGCATGATTACTGGCGAAATCGAGTTGTTCTAGCCTCGCCCTTTCCTTATTGGCCGCTCAAAATGCGCCTTAATACTGACACTATCGTCAGTCTCTGTGCACTTTCCCTAATGATGATTTGACATTGTCTATTGATGTTATTTAATATATGTTAAAAAATGTCAATATGGTAACGGGGGAAGTCAATGCGTTTCGCTGTCATCCTGCTCTGCTGTTTATGGCTGACCGCCTGCCTGCGGCCACCGCTGGAGCCGTCTACGCACTCGGCGTTACATTTGCCAGCGCTTTTGCCCGCAGATCCCCCCGCTGTTGCGGCGTATCCTGAAGTCGATATCTCAGACATTGAGTCCACCCGCGTCATCAAACCATCATTAAAGTCTGCCACCCCCACGCTGCTGATTAACCTGGTCGTGCATGATGCCCCTGTGCAGGAGGTGTTGCTGGCCATTGCCCGTGAGAGTGGGCTGAACATTGATATACACCCCGGTTTGCGTGGCAAGGTTAGCCTGCATGCGATCCAGCAGTCGGTGCCGGCGATTTTGGCGCGCATGTCCAAGCAACTGGATATGTATTACGAATGGTCGAATGGCGTCTGGTTAATTACACCAGACATGCCGGTGATTCGTAGTTATAAGCTCAATTATGTCAATATCAGCCGCGATACCGCGGCGTATATCGGGGTTGCCAGTGAAATTAATAGTGCAGGCAGGGCGGCGACAGGGGCTGCTGGTAACGGTGGTGCTGCCACTGCCGTCGTCACCTAAGGCGGCAGTAGCAATAGCTCAAGAACGGCGGTGACTTCGCTATCGCGCTATCACTTGTGGGAAAGTGTTGTTGAGAACATACAGGCGCTGTTAGAGGAAACCGATAAGGCCAGCACTGCGCGTGATGAAGTGCTGGAAAACGCGGCGCCCACACTGGCTTTGCCAGCACAGGCGCGTGAGACACCTATAGCCACCGAGGCAGAACATAGCGCATCTCAAGCCACTGATACGTTACCAGCCAACGCACCGGCAGCGTTTGAAAAAATTAAGCAGGCGCATGTGCGCTGGCATGCGTCACGTTTGATTGCCAACCCCGAAACCGGCATTTTAACCATACGCGCGTCGCAGAGCCAGCAAGCGCAAGTCAAATCCTATCTTGAGTCGGTGATGCAGGTCGCTGCTAGGCAGGTGTTGATCGAAGCCACGATTGTTGAAGTAGAGCTCAGCAAAAGCTTTCAAATGGGCATAGATTGGAGCCGATTATCCGCCTCGGCACAGCAACGCGGATGGCAATTAGCACAATCGCTGGGCAACGAGGCCGCGCAATTCAATCGCTCGGCGGGGCAATGGGAAAGTAACAATAGCAAAAATGCACTCGGCCAGAATAATGGCAGCGTGGCCTTTATGCTGGGCTACTTTAACCCACTGAGTCGTCTTGGCAATTTAAGTGCAAGCGTGACGTTGCTGGAGCAGTTTGGCAAAACGCGTGTGTTATCCAGCCCTAAATTAATGGTGCTCAATAACCAGACCGCAATTCTCAAGGTGGTCGATAACCTGGTCTATTTCACGATTCAATCGCAAATCTCTCAAAGCAGCAGCAATAGTGGCAGTAATTTGCAGGCCGTGACGACGACCGCCAATACCGTGCCGGTGGGCCTGGTGATGGCGGTCACGGCTCAAATTAACAGCCATCAGCGGGTGAATTTAAATGTGCGCCCTACGGTGTCCAAGGTCTTGCGTTATATCGAAGATCCTAACCCACAATTAGGCAGCGGCAGTACGCGCATCGTTAGCAGTATTCCCGAAATACAGGTGCGTGAGATGGAGTCGGTACTCAATGTCGCCAGTGGCAATATCGCCGTGCTGGGTGGCTTGATGCAGGAAGACCAGCGCGACTTTACCGACCGTGTGCCCGGGGTATCCAGGTTGCCTGTGCTCGGGCAAGTGTTTATCGGCAAAAATCAGGCAGCGAAAAAAACAGAATTGATTGTGTTTCTGAGGCCTACGGTCATTGGGCATGCCGATGTGCGCTCGGGCGATTTGCAGTTGTTTCAACCGTTGTTGCCTGACGAGTTGCCTGCGGATGCTTTTGAGATCAATGCAGGGGAGCCTTCATGAGCCCGCGCCTTTTACAGATTGCCTCATGGCTCAGACCGACACGCTCAACCTTGAGTCCCTATCGCCACGCATTAATACAGACCGATCTCAAGCGCGTTGAATTCGGATTAAGCTGTTTGCTGTGGGTTTGCGTAACCCTGATAAGTGGTCTGGTCTGGCAACAGAGTGACCACCTGTTTGATCTGGGCGGGAGCAGTATCGTTAGAAGGCCGCCCCAACAACTGCGACAGACTGAGCGACAGCTTCTTCCCAAAGAGATAGAAGCCTCTGAGCCGATGGTGAATAGGCAAGCCTTGCCTAGCCTGTTCCATTTTGAGCACGTGACTGTGGCGCAGACCACCGCTAAGCGCGTGCCTGCGCCTGAGATGCTGATACCTCCAGCTGAAAAAGTCCCTTCCTATCCGTCTCATCTGACGGTGCAAGTGCAAGCTACACCATCATTGGCAACAGGGGTGAGAACGCAGCTCAACCTAGCGACCGAGCAATTGCGCTCTGGGCAATTATTCATAGCGCGTCAATCGTTTGAGCAGGTGCTACAGCAGGACCCGCATCAGGTAGTCGCATTGGCTGGCATGCTGGTGATTACTAGCCAGCAAGGCGATATTCAACAGCGGGAAGATTACCTGAGCAGGATGCGTCAGGAAATTCCAGACTATATCCCTGATGATGATTTGTTTTTAATGCTGCTGGAGGATTGAGTATGCTGGCCGCCACAAACAACACGCGTATTGGTGAGTGGATGTTGGCAAAGGGCATGATTACTGCCGACCAGTTAGAAATTGCGCTTATCGAACAACAAAAACATCGGCTGCTGCTCGGGCAACAATTGGTCAGATTGCACTTTGTGACCGACGCCATGATACGTGATGTGCTAGCACATCATCATGCGCAGGAAAGCATAGACTTGCAGCAGGTGATTGCCGATCCGGAAGCGCTGGCTATGGTACCCGAGACGTTTGCCAGGCAACATGGGGTGTTGCCATTGGATTTATCTGCAGACAAGCAAACCATGCGAGTGGCTTTCTCTGGTCACAATCATCTGCTGGCGCTAGATGCTCTGCGCCATCTATTAGGCGGCACCATACAGTGCAAGCCGGTATTGGCGACAGAGGCGCATCTGGAGCAGGCGCTGGATAAGTTTTATGGGCATAGTTTGTCGCTCGACAGTCTCTTGCGTGAAATTGAGCAGGAAAGCAGCGCCCCGGCACTGTTGTCTGCGCAGCAAACATCGCGGCCAGTGATCCGGCTGGTCAATGCCGTATTGGTGGATGCGGTCAAACAAGGCGCTTCCGATATCCACTTTGAACCCGAACAGGCTTTCCTGAGGATACGTTATCGTATTGACGGTGTCTTGTGGCAAATCCGCTGTTTACACGACCGTTATTGGCCCGCTATGTGCGTCAGGCTCAAAATACTCTCAGGCATGGACATCGCCGAACAGCGGACACCACAGGATGGACGGGTTAACTTGTTTTTATGCGGGCGGCAGATTGATTTTCGCGTCTCCAGTCATCCGACATTGCATGGCGAGAATCTGGTGTTGCGCGTGCTGGACCGAGATAAGGCGATTATTCCACTAGAGGCGATGGGATTACGGCCGCCACAATTGCAACAGCTTACATCCATGCTGGCCAAACCAGAGGGATTGTTGATTTTAACCGGGCCGACCGGCAGTGGCAAAACAACCACTTTGTATTCGATGCTCGGCCATCTCAATCATGAGCACGTCAACATCATGACGCTGGAAGACCCGGTGGAGTATCCACATGCGCTGATGCGTCAAACGTCGGTAAATGCTGCCAACAAGGTCGATTTTATCAATGGTATCCGTGCAATTTTACGCCAGGACCCAGACATCATTCTGGTTGGCGAAGTGCGTGATGAATCCACCGCCGCCATGGCCGTACGGGCGGCGATGACTGGCCATCTGGTGATGACCACCTTGCATACCAATAGTGCGGCGGCGGCTTTTTCACGGTTGCAAGACCTCGGCGTCAGCTTGCATATGATGACCGGCTGTTTGGTGGGCGTGGTTGCACAAAGATTGCTGCGACGCTTATGTTTGCATTGCAAGCGAGAGACGGTGGCAGACAGCGGACTAGTCAGATTGTTATGTCAGGCGGGTGTGCCAGCGCAGGCGGGGGCGCAATCCGTGTTTGAGGCAGGCGGATGCGCGCATTGCCGCATGAGTGGCTATCACGGCCGCTTGGTCATCATGGAGGTGCTTGCCATGCATGCGGATATGGAGGACATGCTAATGCATGCCTCCCCTATGCAACGTTTACAACAGCAAGCCAGGCAACATGGCTATACCACATTGGCTGAAGAAGGGTTACAACTGGTGGCTGCCGGTGAGACCAGCTTGCAGGAGCTGCAACGGGTGGTTGATTTAAGTGCATTTGAGACGGTTGCGGCCATGCCATGACCAGTTATCGTTACACCGCAATTGACCAATACGGCCACCGCCAGCGTGGCATGCTGGACGTGGCTGATGAGCAAGCGTTGATGGCGAGTTTGCAGCAACAAGGCTTGGAGTTACTGACCTTTAAATTGGCGCAGTCTTTGTTATGGCGGCAACCACGCGTGAATACGCAAACACTGATTTTATTTTGTGTGCAAATGGAGCAACTGCTGCAAGCCGGCGTGCCATTGTTGCAGTCCGTGGCCGAATTAACCGACCAAAGCGAGCATCGAGGCATGATGCTGGCGCTGCAAGGTGTGCAGCGAGAGTTGGAGGCTGGCAAGTTATTGTCACAAGCGTTGCAGGCGCAGCCGCAGGTTTTTCCAGCGCTGTTAGGGCAACTCATTGCGGCGGGCGAGTGCACCGGGCAGCTGCCTGAAATTTTTGGGCATTTGACACGTACCTTGTCATGGCAGGCAGAGTTAGTCGCACAAGTGCGTCGCGGGCTAACTTATCCGGCGGTGCTATGTGTCATGGTGTCGGTCGCCGCCTATGTGATGTTGACTTTTCTGGTGCCGCAAATGGCCAGTTTTTTGCAAAGCCTGGGTCAGTCGCTGCCCTGGTCTACCCGTTTGCTGTTGGCATTGTCGGACGCGGTGATGGGCTATGGGGTGTGGTTGGTATTTGGCCTCATTGTCCTAGTTAGCGCCATGCTACTAGCTATACGTCGCTCACCGACACTGGCATTTTTTGTGGATCAACGCCTATTAAAGCTGCCTGTGGTCGGACGTTTGTGGCATCAATTGGTGCTGGCGAGGCTTTGCAGATTTCTGGGCTTGATGTATCAGGCAGGGATTCCATTATTGCAAGCGCTAGAGTGGTGTCAGCCTTTGTTGCAGCAGCGCGTCATGGCACACGCGTTGTCAGAGGTCCACCAGCGCGTGCAGGCCGGTGAAAGCCTCACTGCAAGTTTTGCCGCCACCCGTCATTTTCCACCCTTGATGTTACGCATGTTGAGTGTGGGTGAAACCACCGGTGCACTGGATAAAATGCTATTTCAGTTGGCCACCTTTTATGACCGGGAGGTGCAGTCGCAATTGCAGATGTTATTAAGACTGCCTGAACCGGCATTGACCATCGCATTGGGCCTCATGTTGTTATTTTTAATGGCTGCGGTGATGTTGCCCGTGTATGACAGCTTTTCCAGTTTGCGCTATTAAGCATGGCGAATCATCACTTTATTGTCCTGATTGATCAATTGCGCTGGCGTGTTGTACAGATGCGTGGGCAGGCCTTTTTGGCGATGCGTACCTTTGAGGTCGATGATGGCAGTCGCGCCGAGTTGTTGCGCTGGTGGCAAGCATTTCCACAAGCAACGGTGAGCTTTCTCACCAATCATGCTGATGAGCACTATCACGTTGAAGGGTTGCCGCATGTGCGCGGCGCGACCGGGCGTCAATTGCTCATGCGCAAGCTGGCTGCCTGGCCTTTGTCGCAAGGCATGCACGCGGTTTGCCGCTTGGATACTGTACAAACGCTGCGTCGGGAGAGCCGCTTTTTGTTTGTGGCATGCTTGTATCCGCCGTTGGCGGACTGGCTGCCCACCTTGCAGGCAGCCGCTATTCGCGTGCAGGGGGTCTACACGCACGCATTGAGCCTGGCTTGCTGGTTGCCACCACCACAGCAAAATGTCACGCATTGTCTTTGTATTGAGTACACGCAGCAGCAGGTGCGTCTGAGTTATTTGCAACAACAGCGCCTGTTTTTTAGTCGCCTGATTTTGCTGCCGCCAGACCTGTTCTCTACTTCCGAGGCTTGTGCTGCCCGCATTCTGCATGAGGTTGGCCAGATACGTATGACGCTGCTGCATCAGCAATGGCTACAGCAGGCCGATGTGTTGCACATTGCGTGGTTAGGCCTGGTGCCAATGGAGGCTTCGTGGATAAAGCCGCAGTTGCCAGCGGGCTGTGCATGGACCGATTTGTCGGATGCGGTGTTGGCACGTCAACTCGGGTACCGCGCCATGCCAGATGGGCTGAGTGTCATGGACTGGGCGGCGTTGCAGGTTGTTTTAAAGGGCAGCTTACCTAATCTGGCGCCTGAGTATGCGTTATTGGCGGGCAGCATCGTACGCGTCAGGCGTCGCCTGCATTGGGCGGGGATGGTCATGGCCGCTATGATGATCGTTGCTGGCGGGGTTGCGATACGAGCCACACAATTTGCAGAGGCGCGCATGCAGCAGGTGCGTTATCAACTCAGTGCTTTACCCGCGGCGCCAACCAGTAGTGTGAGCGAGGCGCAGTTGCCGCAAATGCGCGCATTCACGCAGGCGATGCAAAGTTTGCAATCTTCTGTCCAGTCACCGGGGCCAGCATTAGCGATGATGCAACAGGCCTTGGCGGGCGTCGTCCACTGGCGTGTCGCCAGCCTTGAATGGGCCGTGGCGGACCAGCCGTTGGCACCAGCGCTGTCGAAACCTGCATTTGATTGGCAAGAAACGCTGACGATCACCTGGAATAAGGTCGAGCAAAGTGGAGCAGCTTCGGAGGAGTGGCAGCAGTTGTTGCGTCGCTTGCGTGAATTGCCCGTCGTTGAGAAAGTTGATGTGTTGACGCCAATGGCCTCTACTGATGCTTCTCAGCGGCAGGGAGGCACTGGTCCGGCACTGTGGCCAGATCAGCCACCGGTACTTAAGGTGTATTTGCGACATGACCGGCCTGGGGCGGCTAATGAAAGCTAGCAATTACTGGCCCACATTACGTGTGTCTGCGATCGGTTGGATAGTCGCGCTATGTCTGCTGGCCGGTGCGTTGGGCATCGTTTTACAGCGTCAATCGGTGATTGAAGAACACTGGCGGCAGGCCAAAAAGCAATTAGAACAACGCCAGCAACAACTGACACAGCAGGCCAGTGATCAGCCTGAAATTGCGTTTTTTCTCGCGCATCGTTCAAAATGGCAGGCGCTAGGAGTGATGCAGGCGCCTGATTTTGATCGGTGGGATGCTGCCTTGGTCGCCATGCAGCAGCAATTTGCGTTGCCGCATGTCAGTTACCAGATGCAGCCGTCGCTGACATGTGCTGCGTCGACCTGTCAGCAGCAATGGCCAACGGCTCAGCCGCCAGCCTTTAATATCAGCGTGACTCCCATACAACTCACATGGTCAGTGGCACATGAGTCCGATGTGATGGGCTGGTTACAGCAACTTCAGCGCGCAGATGTTGGTTTATTGCTGCTGCGTCGTTGCCACTGGAGATTGGCAGCAGGCTCCGATCTAATTGCTGCGCAATGTGACCTTGACTTGTTTAACTTCCCTCATGTGTTACCCGTTGAACTGATGGGGGCGCCATGAACTCTGTCCGAGCGATGCAAAAGATGCAAACCGGTATCGCCATCTGGGTGGTGTTGCTATTGTTATCTGGGATGGGCGGCTGGACCTTATATCTGGCACAAAGTGCTTATCCTGCCCGGCAGCGTGCGATGCAAAAAACCATCGCCTCGCTTGCAGCGGCGCAACAGGCCTTGCTGGCTTATGCGCTGCAGCCATTAGGCACGACTCCGTGTGAATTGAATTGTCCGCGCCCCGGTGATTTGCCTTGCCCAGACCGCAATAATGATGGCATTGCAGAAACCTCATGTAGCAATACCTCGCGCTTGGGGCGGCTGCCCTGGAAAACCCTGGGTGTCGGCGATCTACGCGACGGCAGCGGTGAGCGATTGTGGTACGCAGTCTCCGAGCGTTATAAAAACAATCCGCGCCTGCGCCCTCTGAACCTGGATACGCCGGGTACCTGGAGTGTGATTTCGTCAGAGGGAGTGGTGTGGGATGCGACGCAAGGCAATGGCGTGGTGGCGGTGTTGGTGGCACCCATGCAGCCACTGGTGCGTGAGGATGGCTGGTTGCAGCAACGCGAAGACGCCACGACCGAGATTGCCAAGCATTACCTGGATATCAATCGCGCGGCTGATCATGCCAATGCGCAAGAAAACGCAGCGCAGGGCTTTGTCCGCGCGCCATCCACCACACATTTTAATGATGTGGTCTGGCCCATCACCGCTAGCCAAATGCACCAAGCCATGCAAAAACAGGTGCTGGCAGAGGTCAAGCGCAGCCTGCGCTGTGTTGCATCGCCATGTCCTGTCTACCCCATGCCAGCAGCGGTCGAAGACAGTAGTTGTTTGGGTAGCCAGCCCTTGGGGGTCGGTCAATGTCTTTCTGCTGCCAGCAGTATCGGTCGCCTGCCGCTGGATGCAAATGCACACTGGCCTTGGGCAGTACAACATGTGCTGGATGGCAATCCACAGCATCACTGGTTTCAGCAGAATGCGTGGCGAGAGCAGGTGTTTTACCTGCCAGGTCAGACACAAGCCAGCATCCTCCTCAGCGGAGAACGCTTGCCGGGCCAAGTCCGCGATGGCGCGATGGACAAGCTGCATCTGAATGCCTACCTTGAAGCCGCCACCTTGCAGTGGTTGCATGTGCAAGACACGACAGCATTAGATTTATCGAGTAACGACATCCAGGATAAGGCGACGCGGCCATGAGCTTGACGCGGGGTAATCGCCAGAGGTGTTTGAGGCCCGCAATGTCTGGATTCAGCTTGCTGGAGATGGCGCTGGCATTGGTGATTTTGAGTTTAATGATGGGCTGGTTGATGACGCCATTGCGGGTGCAACATGGCTTGCAGAAATACCAGCAAACTGAACAACGGCTGGTTGCGGCCCAGCAGGCGTTGATCGGCCACGCCATTATCTATCATTATTTGCCATGCCCGGATACTGACCAACCGCCAGATGGCTGGGAAAATGTATCAGCAAATCAAACTTGTGTTGACGTTGAGGGCGTGCTGCCGTGGCTGCAATTAGGCCTGGGGGCCACCGATGCCTGGGGGCGGTTTTTTCGCTATCGTGCCGATAGTACTTTTACCCATCATACACAGTGGTTTTCCGTGTCTGCGGCAGAGACTGCCAGCAATATTCAAGTGGTGGGTGAGTTTGGACAATTGACCAGCGGCCCCAGCCGTCCGGCCGCGATAGTCCTTTCGCATGGCGAAAACGGGCTGGGTGGCATACAATCGGTGTCTGGCGGGCAAGCG
>Ga0066460_1000345_pt1 | contig 11039 bp, 8 predicted proteins | sample LakWasMe88_LOW11_2_FD_59570 | JGI IMG/M metagenome (GOLD analysis project Ga0066460, IMG submission 59570) | Freshwater sediment methanotrophic microbial communities from Lake Washington under simulated oxygen tension - Sediment Metagenome 88_LOW11 | ecosystem: Environmental > Aquatic >... | reverse complement strand
CGGTCTTACCGCCCACCGAGGAATCGACCTGCGCCAGCAAGGTGGTCGGCACCTGCACAAAGGGCACACCGCGCATGTAGGCGGCTGCAGCAAAACCGGTCATGTCGCCCACCACGCCGCCGCCCAGGGCGTAGATCACCGTCTTGCGGTCGCAGCCATGGCCCAACAAGGCGTCGAAGATCAGGTTCAGGGTTTCCCAGGTCTTGAAGGCCTCGCCATCGGGCAGCACCACCTCATGCAACTGGCGGTGACGCCCGGCCAGGGCCTGCTTCAGTTGGGAAAGGTACAGCGGCGCCACCGTGGTGTTGGTGACGATCAAGGCCGAGCTGCTGGCCGGCAGGCCTTCGTAAGCGGCGGCCTGGCCCAGCAGGCCGGAGCCGATCAAGATGTCGTAGCTGCGATCGCCCAACTCAATCGAAACACGGGCGGCAGGTGCGGGCTGAGACGTCATCGGGATCCATCCAGGAAAAGTCGGTGAGAAAGCGATCAAAAAGGCCGTGAAGCGGGGCCGGGGCAGGCTGCGACAAGCACTTTGAGCACCGCTCAGGGCGTTGAAGCACGACCGCCCAGCCTCAGAGTTTAGGCGCTGAAGCGGAAACCCCGGGGGATGCGAGGTCGAGTTGCATCGAAATCATGTTGACCAGGGCCGCCACGCTGGGTCGACCGGTCTCCACCACAAAGCCAGCGGCCTCGCGGTAAAGCGGGTCGCGCTCGGCGTACAGCTCTTTGAGCTTGCGCAGCGGATCGGCCACCTGCAGCAGGGGGCGGGTGGTGTCGTGGCGCAGGCGGCGGTAGATGTCTTCGGGGCTGGCGCGCAGGTAGATGACACAAGGCGCAGCGCGCAGCAACTCACGGTTGGCTGGGCGCAGCACGATGCCGCCCCCCGTCGAGACCACCCCATGCTCATTGGACAGGCACTCAGCCAGGGCCTGCTGCTCGCGCTCGCGAAAGGCCGCTTCGCCCTGGGCCTCGAAATATTCGCGGATCGAACACCCCAGACGCGACTCCAGCAAATGGTCCGTGTCGAAAAAGGACACCCCCAGCCGCCGCGCCAGTTGGCGCCCGACAGTTGATTTGCCGGAGCCCGGCATGCCGATCAGGACACAAAGCATGAGTTTCGAAGTTGGCCCGGGCCCGCACCAGCGCAAGCCGCAAAAATGAAAACGCCTGGCAACCGAGGTTGCCAGGCGGTTGGAGGCCCTGAGTTTAGTGGCTCACGGCCGTCATCAGAACTTGTAGGTCCCGGTTGTAACCGACCCGGCGGGCGTGGTCACCGTGAAAGACAAGGTGCAAGAAGCGGCAGAATCAGAAAACGAGACCGCCACAGTGACCGGATAGATCGAATCAGGCGTCTTGCCTCTGGACAAGGTGACCTTCGGCGTCGTGGTCACGGTCGAAGGGCAGGACATCGAACCGGTCAACACGCTGTTGCTTGGCATGGCGTTGCCCAAGTCATCCGCAACCTGAATCGTGATCCCTGATGTGGACGAATTGGACGATGTCAGGGTCGCATAGGAACTGGACCAGTTCATGGTCACCCCAAGACGGACTCTGATGGAACTTGTCCAGGCGTTGTCGCAGGTGTTCGGAATCATGTACGGAATGACGGTGGAGTTGGTCACGGCACAGGCGGCCGTACCGATGGTTCCTCCCGCAATGGGTTGGTCTGTCGCAGCGCTGTAGGCCGAGGCCTTGGCATCCTTGGGCAGGTAGGCTTGACCTTCGTCATAGAACGACTCCCCAAGGTCGTATTGGTTGTTGCCGTTCGCATCCACGAAGTCTTCTTCGCCATCGAGGTAGGCCAGCACTGTGAACCAGCCATTGGAAGGCCGCGCCGCCGCGGAGGTCCAAACCGCTGTGCACTGAGAAGCACTGTTGACAATCGCCACGGTACAAGCACCGGAGATTTGACCATGCGAGGCAATCAGATTCACCACCGTGCCAGCCGGAATCGGATTGCCCATGCGATCAGACAAAAGCACCGTGATGGTGGCCTGAACACCCTGGATGATCGATGTTCCCCCCGGGGAAGCCTCGACACTCAGAGGCGCCGAAGCAATGGAGGAACGCAACTGGGTCGGCCGCCCATTGGTCACAGCCAGCCCCACGGATGTTGCCGTGAGACTGCTGTTGGAGGCAGCGGTCGCTGTGACCAACACGGGGGTCGGCAAAGTACCTGAGGCGACGTTGATGGAGACCAGGCCATTCTGATCCGTGACCAAGGTCTGAACGCCGGTGCTGGTCGTCCCATTGACGACAAAGGCAACGCCAGCGCTGATCGATTGAGCGTTCAGGCTCAAATTGACCGACTGCCCCGACACACCAACGCCCTGGCCATTCGCCAACTTGAAGACCACCGTGGACAGTTTGGTGCCTGTGCTCGCATTGCTGACCACGATAGAGGTGGGTGTAGCCGAGACGAACGACAGCGAGGCAGCCACGCTGGCGGACGTGACTTGATAGGACACCGCGGATGAAGAATAGGAAGCTCCGTTCACCGACGCCGATGCCTGGACACTGCCCGCCCCCGTGAGGGTCAACGGCACGATCTGCACCGTGGCCACGCCATTGGCGTCGGTCAGTGCGCTGCTTGGCGAAATGGTAGCCAGCGTGGCATCGGTCGTGAAGTTCACCACCAGGTTCGAGATTGGCGCACTGGTCGCGTCCAGCACCGTCACCTTGGCCTTGTAACTGGAACCGGTCAAGAACGTACGGGGTGTGGACAGCGCCACACCAGAAGAGTCTGTCAACGCCAACGACAGTGTGGGCGTCCCCGTCGCGGCCGATGGAGTGACCTGGTAAGAGGCAGCTGTGCCGGTGATGGTGGTCGCCGTGGTGGCGCCTGAGGCGGTGTAGGACATCGAAGCCCCCACCGATCCAGCCCCGGCCACAGACAAAGGCGTCATCTTCACACTGGCCACACCGGTCGAATCCGTCAGTGCCGTCGCTGCCGCCAAAGTCACCAGGGTGCTGTCAGTGGTGAAGGTAATCACTTGGTTGGCAATGGGCTTGCCTGAAGAATCAAGCGCCTGGGCCTGAGCCAGGTAGAACAGGCCGGCCTTGAGGGTGTGCGGCGTGGCCAACGCAGCGCCCGACGAATCCGTGAGCGTGACCACCAAGGTGGCCGTGGTGGTCGAACCCGATGACCCGCTGCTGGCCGTGCCGGCACTGCCCCCGCCGCCGCCACAGGCGGCCAGCAAGGACGCCGTCAGCAGAACAAAAAGAAATTTCAAATACTTCACAAACATACCTCCATCCCCAAATCAACGGTTGGTCGCACGATCGGACACCATCTTCGGGGTGATGAACACCAGCATTTCCTGCTTGTTGACCGACTTGGTCTTGGTCTTGAACAGATTCCCCATCACAGGGATGTCACCCAGGACCGGCACCTTGGCCTCGCTGTCCGACTCGGTCAATTCGAAAATGCCACCGATGACCACGGTGCCACCATTCTCAACCAGCACCTGGGTCTTGATGTGCTTGGTGTTGATGGCAATGCCTTGTGCCGTCGTCTCGCCTTTGCTGTCCTTGTTGATGTCCAGCTCCAGAATGATGTTGCCTTCGGGCGTGATCTGGGGGGTCACTTCCAGCTTCAGGTTGGCCTTGCGGAAGGCCACCGAGGTGGCGCCGCTCGAGGTCGCCTGTTGGTAGGGGAACTCCGTGCCTTGCTCGATCAGCGCCTTGGTCTGGTCGGCCGTGATCACGCGCGGGCTGGACACCACCTTGCCCTTGCCATCGGCCTCCAGAGCCGAGATTTCCAGGTTCAGGAAGCGGTTGGCAGCCGAGTTGAAGATCGACAGCGCAAACGAAGAGGCTGTATAGCCGCCCTGGCCGGTGGCCGGCAGATTCACAAAACTGGTGTTGGTGGTGGTCATGACGTTTGAGGACTCCGTGGTGGTGGAGGACACAGCGTCATACGATCCACCAATGGCCACCCGATTGCCGTTGCCAATCGAATAACCAGCATCGCCGCCACGCACGCCGCGCAAGTCACTGCCACCCAAGCGCACCCCCAGAGAGCGACCAAAAGTATCCGACGCCTCAACGATTCGGGCTTCAATCAGGACCTGCCGCACCGGAATGTCGAGCTTGGTCAGCAACTCCTGAACCTCATTGAGCTTCTTTGCGGTGTCGGTCACGAACAACTGGTTGGTGCGAGGCTCGGCAATCACACTGCCGCGTTCGGACAGGAAACGGGTCACGCCACCAACGGAGCCCCCCACAGCAGCTCCGACTGCAGCGCCACGCAACTGCACCACCATGTCGGTCGCTCGGGCGTAATTGAGCTGGAACGACTGCGTGCGAAGCGGCTCCAGCCGTTCGATGGCCTGCAATGCCTCCAAGTCTTTCTTGGTGCGGGCATCGAGCTCATCCCGCGGCGCGATCCAGAGCACATTGCCGGCCTTGCGCATGCCAAGCCCCTTGGAGTCCATGATGATCTGCAGCGCCTGGTCCCAAGGCACATCCTTGAGCCGCAGGGTGAGGTTACCCGACACGGTGTCAGAGGTGACGATGTTGAAATTGGTGAAATCTGCGATCACCTGCAGCAGCGATCGGACATCGATGCTCTGGAAGTTGAGGGACAGCTTCTCGCCCGAGTAGGCAGGCCCCTGCAGCAGCTTGCTGGTGTCTACTTTCTTGAGCCGCACCTCAACCACGAACTGGTCATCGCTCTGGTAGGCCGAATGCTCCCAGTCCCCCTTGGGCTCAATCAGCACACGCACGCGATCGCCCACTTGGGTGGAGGTGATCAGTTGCACTGGTGTGCCAAAGTCTGACACATCGATGCGCCGACGCAGTCCTTCCGGCAACGAGGATTTCTGGAACTCGACCACCAGGCTCTGACCTTGCACCTTGAGATCCACCCCAGTCTGGTTGTTGGGCAAACTGACCACCACGCGACCCGCGCTGTCATTTCCGCGGCGGAAATCAATGTCCTTGAGAGGCAGCACGTCGGCGTTGTGCGACTCGGCAAAGGCCGACGAGACGGTGGTGCCCGACGGCGCGCTGGACGCCACCGGTTCAAAGGTGACCAGAACCGACTTGTCCACCACCTGGGTGCTGTAGGCCTGGTAACGTTTCAGGTTCAAGACCATCCGGGTGCGATCAGAGGCCTGGATCACATTGACAGACTTGACATTGCCCTGGGTGAACTCGACCACGTTCTTCTGCAATGCACTCCCGACCACGGGCAGGTCGAGTGCGACGCGGGCCGGCGACTGGATGCCAAACCCGTTCAGGCGGAAATTCACGGCTTCGGAAAAATCAAAGCGGACCACTTCGGCGCCGGAGTGAGAGGACACCGATATGGCCTTCAGGGTCTGAGTCTCCTGGGCCCTCAAACCGCCAACCGAAGCCACCAGGCCCAGCGAGAAAATCAGCCGTAGCGCCAACTTTATAAAGTGATTCATTTTCATTTTCCCCGCTCCTGCAATTGCAGAGAGGCCGGTCGCTCGATCCAGTCACCCGAGGAGTCTTGGACCACCTCACGCAGCTGAACTTCGGTCTCGGTTATTTTCATGATTCGGCCAAAATTCTGCCCCAGATAATTGCCGACCTTGACCTGGTACAAGAGGTTATCGATGCGCAGCAGGGCTACTGGAACGCCCCCTTTTTGCATGCTGCCCACCATGGCCATCGAATCCAGCGGCATCATCTCCAGCGCCTCCTTGCGCCGAGCCATTTCAGGCGCAATGATGGCCATATTGCCCGGCGATGCAGAATCGCGTTTCAGCGCCTGAGTGAGTTTCTGGGCGTTGAATGGGTCCATCGCATCCGCTCCCAGGTATTCCTGGGGAATGAACTTCTTGGGCTCAGAGATCGGCGCCACCTTGGGTCGGCTCTGGGCTCTTTGCTCGGCCATCCAGGTGCTGATTTCAGACTCATCCGAACCGCACGCGGCCAGGGCCGCAGTCGCCATCACCAGCAAAGGCCAAAAAGGTTGCAGGGACCGGTTCATTTGCCCCCCTTGGCCTGCCGCTGGCTGGCCACTTCATCCGGGTCCAGATAACGGAAGGTTCGCGCCGTGGCATCCATCACCAATGCCCCATCCTTGCCCGGACCCAAGGTCAGGTTGTTCAGGGTCACGATCCGGGACAGATGGGCCACATCGGAGGCAAAAAAGCCGATGTCATGGTATTTGCCCGTGACGCGGATCGAGATCGGCAACTCAGCGTAGTACTCTTTGACCGCCATCTGCCCGGGGCGGAACAACTCGAACTGCAGACTCCGCCCCAGACCGGCCTGATTGATGTCAGATAACAAGGCCGACATTTCAGCCTTGCCTGGCAACTGTTTTTCTAATTGATTCACATATTGCAGAACCTGCTCGCGCTGCTTTTTCAACGCATCCAGATTCACCGCTTTGGTTAACTTGGCGCTGAAATCCACCTTGAGTTTTTCTTCTGTCAGCACTTCTTGTTCCAGCTCTGCCTGAAAATCGGTGAGCCAAGCGAACCAGGCCACGATGACCACCACGGCGGCGGCGCAAATAAAAGTCAAATAACGCGGAAACGCCGGCCACGCCGATGGATCTTTGGGATCGAGATCGGAAAACTGGGACTTGGCCTGCTCAAACAGAGCAGGAAAATCGATTGAGAGCTTGGTGTTGATCGCCATCGTGAGACTCACTTTTTCGCAGCCGCTTCAGCAGCCTTCTCAACTTCCGAGGCGCGCAACAACTGGAATCTCATGCCGAAATTGGCCACCCGACGTTGATCCCGAGCGCTCAGATTCACGGTGCCGGCTTGAATTTCAAGCAATTCAGGGCGGGCAAACCAAGGAGAACCTGAGGAAAAGTTCTTCAGCACCTCAGAGACGCGCTGATTGGACTGGGCCACCCCTTGAATCAGGATGGTCTGCCCCTCCTGCCGCATGCTCGTCACATACACCCCATCGGGCAATTGTTTGACCAACTCGTTCATGAGGTAGGTCTGGGCATTGCGGTCGGACTGCAGGTCTTCCACCGCCTTCTGCCGAGCCTTCAGCGCGGCAATCTCGGCCTCGATGTTCGAGATCTCCTTGATCTGCACTTCAAGCGATTTGATCTCGGCTTTCAAAGTCTCGTTGCGCTCACGCTGGTCCGTCAGGCTGGACTGGTACACCAGGTACACCATCGCCACCATCAGGGCCCCGAGCATCATCGACCCCACCACAGCCACTTTGAAGGCTTCCTTGCGCTTGAGGCGGGCCTCTTCGCGGTGAGGCAGCAGGTTGATCAGGATCATGTCAGAAACCTCCGCATGGCCAGTCCACATGCGGTGAGGTAGGCGGGCGCCTCACGGGCCATTTTCTTCAGGCGCACGGAGTCCTGAATCTGCATGCCCTCGAAAGGGTTCACCACACTGCAGGCAAACGAGGTCTGTTGCGTCACCGCCTCAGCCAGGCCCGGCAGGGCCGCAGAGCCCCCCGCCAGCAGGATGTGATCCACGCGGTTGAACGGCGTGCTGGTGAAGAAGAACTGGAGCGCCCGGCCGATTTCCTGCGCCACGCTTTCCACAAACGGTCGCAGCACTGACGAGGCGTAATCGTCAGGCAACTCGCCAGAGCGTTTTTTGGACTCCGCCTCCTCCGGGGAGAAGCCATATTGGCGCACGATCAACTGGGTCAGTTGTGCGCCGCCAAAAGCCTGATCGCGCTCGTATAGAACCTCGCCGTCTTTCAGCACCTGCAGGCTGGTGGTCATCGAACCCACCTCGAACAAGGCCACCATCAGACCGGTGCCCTGCCCTGGCAACTGCTCGATCAGGCGTCCAGCCGCCAGACGGGAGGCAAAAGACTCGACATCGAGCACCACCGGCTTGAGGCCGGCGGCCTCGGCCAGGCCCTGGCGATCCTGGACCTTTTCCTTGCGCGACGCAGCAATCAGAACATCCACATCACCCTGCGAACTCAGACTGGGGCCGATGACACAGAAATCCAGGCTGACTTCATCCAGGGAAAAAGGAATGTACTGATTGGCTTCGGATTCGACCTGAACTTCCAGTTCCTGGTCCGAAAGACCCCCTGGAAGAACGATGCGCTTGGTGATGACGGCCGACGCGGGCAGCGCCATGGCCACGTTTTTGGTGCGGCTTCCACAACGCTTGATCAGGCGCTTCACGGCATCAGCCACCTCATCGAACTTCTCGATGTTGCCGTCGATGATCCAGCCCTTCTCCAGCGGCTCCATCATGCAGCGCTCGAGAACATACCCTCCGGACTTTTCGCGACCCAGCTCAACCAGCTTGACGCTGGACGAACTGATATCAATGCCGAGCAGGGGCGCCACCTGCCGGCCAAACAATGATCCTAAAGAGATCAAGATGGTCCCCCGTAACACGCCCGGACGGACGCTTCTACTTCACACTTTGCTTGAATGCTATCAGCAAGGGTGTTGTCAGACCAAGGAATTCCACCCGGCAGCGTTCACCTCTCGTTGTCAAAAGCAGACGATTTGTGACTATTTTGCAATAAGTTACGGAACCCGCCGATGTGGCAAGTCACGGCAGGCCACCCTGCGGGCGCTCAATTTCTATAATTCGCAATTCACTTCGCAATCGACCATGGCACGCTCCACCCCCAAGAACCCGCAGGAGTCCCCTCGCTCCGGCTCGCCTGCGAGAACGCACTGGGCGGTACGGGTGCTGCTGTGGCTGGCCGGGCTGGCCCTGGCAGGCGTGTTGAGCGTGCTGATGCTCGTGGCCGTGGCCCTGGCGGTGGCCTACCCCAACCTGCCCGACATCACCGACCTGTCTGACTACCAGCCCAAACTCCCCTTGCGGGTTTATTCGGCAGACGGCGCGCTGCTGGGCGAATTCGGCGAAGAGCGTCGCAACCTGACGCCCATCAAGGACATCCCGAAGATCATGAAAGACGCCGTGCTGGCGGTCGAAGACGCGCGCTTCTATCAGCATGGCGGGGTGGATTACATCGGCATGTTCCGCGCTGGCCTGGCCAACCTGGGGCGGGTCAAGAGCCAGGGGGCCTCGACCATCACGATGCAGGTGGCGCGCAATGTCTACCTGTCCTCCGAGAAGACCTTCACCCGCAAGATCTACGAAATCCTGCTCACCTTCAAGCTCGAGCACATGCTGAGCAAGGACCAGATCCTCGAGATCTACATGAACCAGATCTTTCTGGGCAACCGGGCCTACGGCTTCTCGGCTGCGGCCGACACCTATTTTGGCAAGCCCTTGAAAGACATCTCGGTGGCCGAGGCCGCCATGCTGGCCGGCCTGCCCAAGGCCCCCTCGGCCTACAACCCGATCAGCAACCCCAAACGGGCCCGCATCCGCCAGCAGTACATCATCGACCGGATGGAGGAGAACGGCTTCATCAGCAAAGCCCAGGCCGATGAGGCCCGCAACGAGGCCCTGCGCATCAAATTCGGGCCCGACAGCTCGCGCATCCACGCCGAGTACGTGGCCGAAACCGTGCGCCAGCTGGTGCTCACGCAATACGGCTCCGAGGCCTACACCCGCGGCCTGAACGTCTACACCTCGATCAATGCTGCCGACCAGGACACGGCCTACCGCGCGCTGCGCAAGGGCATCATGGACTACGAGCGGCGTCAGGTGTACCGGGGCCCCGAGCGCTTCATCAACCTGCCCGGCAACCCCAAAGAGCTGGACGAGGCCATCGATGACGCCTTCTCCGACCACCCTGACAACGGCGATGTGATGGCCGCCGTGGTGCTGGATGCCAACCCCAAGAAGATCACCGCCATACGCCCCAACGGCGACAGCGTCGAGATCACCGGTGATGGCTTGAAGCCAGCGCAGTCGGGCCTGTCTGACAAAGCCCCGCCCAACATCCGCCTGCGCCGGGGCGCCGTGATCCGGGTCGTGAAGACACCCAAGGACAGCTGGGAGATCACCCAGTTGCCCGAGGTGGAAGGCGCTTTTGTGGCCGTGGACCCGCGCAGCGGGGCCATCAAAGCCCTGGTTGGGGGCTTCGACTTCGACAAGAACAAGTTCAACCATGTGACCCAGGCCTGGCGTCAACCGGGCTCCAGCTTCAAGCCCTTCATCTATTCAGCCGCGCTCGAAAAAGGCTTTGGTCCGGCCACCGTGGTGAACGACGCACCGCTGTTCTTTGATGCCGGCACCACCGGTGGCCAGCCCTGGGAGCCGAAGAACTACGACGGCACCTTCGAGGGCCCGATGACCCTGCGCCGGGGTCTGGCCAAGTCCAAGAACATGATTTCGATCCGGGTGCTGCAATCGATTGGCGCGCGCTACGCCCAGGACTGGATCACCCACTTCGGTTTCGAGGCCGAAAAGCACCCGCCCTACCTGACCATGGCGCTGGGTGCGGGCTCGGTCACGCCGATGCAGATGGTGATGGCGTACTCGGTCTTCGCCAACGGGGGGTACCGAGTCAACCCCTGGGTGATCGATCACATCACCGACCAGAAGGGCAAGCTCCTGGTGCAGAGCAAGACGCCGGCCCTGGACGAAAACCCGCGCGCCATCTCCCCGCGCAATGCCTTCATGATGGACAGCCTGCTGCAGGAAGTAGCCCGCTCAGGCACGGCAGCCAAGGCCCAGGCCACCCTGAAGCGGCCCGACATCTACGGCAAGACCGGTACCACCAACGACTCGATGGACGCCTGGTTTGCCGGCTTCCAACCCACGCTGGCGGCGGTGACCTGGATTGGCTACGATACCCCGCGCAAGCTGGGTGACCGCGAAACCGGGGGCGGCCTGAGCCTGCCGGTGTGGATCACCTTCATGGAACGTGCCCTCAGGGGCGTGCCGGTCAGCGAGCCCAGCGCCCCCGAAGGCGTGGTCAATGTGGGGGGTGAATGGTATTTTGAGGAGTTCGCCCGCGGCAACAGCGTGAGCAGCCTGGGGCTGGACGACAAGGGCGGTAGCGCCGGGGTGGCCCCGCCTGCGGCAGCCACCGGGGGTGCCCACCCGCCTGCACCGGCAGACGAGCGCTCGCGCATCCTCGACCTGTTCAGGAACTAAGGCCCCCACGCTCCCTCACTTCGTGTGGTCGCTGCCCCCCAGGGGGGCCGCAGGCCGCCTTGGGGCGGCCCGGCGCCGGCCTGG
>Ga0066460_1000342_pt1 | contig 11068 bp, 11 predicted proteins | sample LakWasMe88_LOW11_2_FD_59570 | JGI IMG/M metagenome (GOLD analysis project Ga0066460, IMG submission 59570) | Freshwater sediment methanotrophic microbial communities from Lake Washington under simulated oxygen tension - Sediment Metagenome 88_LOW11 | ecosystem: Environmental > Aquatic >... | reverse complement strand
TTGAAAGATTAACTGTATGATAAAAAAACACTTAATCTTTTGATAGCAAAACATTTTGCACCACTTGTTCAGTTTTTTTGATGAAAACGCATGACCATTAAACTCAGCCTCGAAGCCCTGGAAGTCATAGATGCGATAGACCGTAAAGGCAGTTTCGCCGCCGCCGCAGAATCACTTTACCGCGTGCCCTCTGCGCTCACCTACACCATTCGCCGCCTTGAAGAGGACTTGGGACTGGAGTTATTTGACCGCAGTGGCCACCGCGCCACCCTCACGCAAGCGGGCCTAGAGTTACTCAAAGAAGGCCGCTATTTGCTCGATGCTGCGCATGCGCTTGAGCGCCGCGTACAACGCATTGCCACTGGCATTGAAACCGATATTGCCATCGCGATCAGCGATTTGTTCGACTTTACACCAGTACTAAACATCCTCGACTCGTTTTATCAGCAAGGCTTTGGCACGCGGATCAAGCTGGTGCGGGAAGTCTATGGTGGCAGCTGGGATGCCCTGCAATCCGGTCGGGCAGACATTTCGATTGGCGCGCCTGGCGATCCGCCGCCAGGTGGAGGCTTTGCCACGCATCTACTTGGTCAACTAGAGTTTGTGTTTTCCGTCGCGCCGCATCACCCGCTGGCGCAATTACCCGAACCCCTTAGCGCGAGCGATATCGTGCAGTACCGCGTCGTGGCCGCTGCAGACAGCTCCCGCAACCTACCACCTCGCACATCTGGCATACTCTCGGGTCAGGATGTGTTAACCGTGCCAGACATGCAAACCAAGTTACAGGCCCAAATAGCAGGCATCGCCATCGGCTACCTGCCGAAATTCATGGCGCAAGCGGCGGAGGCTCAAGGCAAACTCATCCTCAAGCAAGTCTCAGAACCCAAACCTATCGGCCCGACTTTTATTGCCTGGCGGCAACAACGCCCTAGCGAGATGGGCAAAGCCATGCAATGGCTGCTCAAAGAGTGTTGCGCATTACCGCTGGAGCAATTGCTGGATAAATGATTTATCATCCTGAAAAACAAGACACAGGACGCCGCATGTCACAAGAGCAACTTCCCGAAGAGTTTGAACCGCTGAACCGCATCGCCATCAAAGCCATGCTCTGGCTTAACGGCCTCGCGCATATCATCATCGGCCTGGCGCTGGCCACCTCGGTCATTATGTTTACCTGGCTGTTTTTTCTGGATGTGAAAGAAGCCGCTTATGCGCACAACCTGGTGCATGGCTTTTTGCGCGCACTGGGCACATTAATGCTGCTGTGGTCTATCTCGGCACTGATCTCAGCTGAAATCCGTTACCTGCGTGGCCATAAACTGCTGGTGGAAACCTTTATTGAAGTCGTGCTGGTCATGTTTTTGCGCAAACTGATTGTGTTGCCGGTGCAAGACGCTACCCCGACCTATCAAGAAATAGGCATCTGGCTGGCTGGCGCATTTACCATGAGCCTGGTGTATATCCTGATTCGCCTGGCCGATAAAAACAGTAGCAGATAGCCCAATGCAAGACGAAGACTTTATGCGCATGGCTATGGCATTGGCCGCAGAAGCTGCTAGTCTGGGCGAAGTACCGGTCGGCGCCTTAGTGGTAAAAGATGGTGTCGTCATTGGCAAAGGCCGCAACGCCCCAATAAGCCTCAGCGATCCGACAGCACATGCTGAAATCCAAGCCATGCGGGCAGCTGCACAGCATTTAGGTAACTACCGGCTAGTCGACTGCACCCTGTATGTCACACTGGAACCCTGTGCTATGTGCAGCGGCGCCATCCAGCATGCGCGCCTCGCCCGCCTGGTGTATGGTGCCAGCGACCCGAAAACGGGGTGCTGCGGCAGTGTGGTCAACTTGATGGCCGAACAAAAGCTGAATCATCATTGCGAGGTGATCAGCGGCATATTAGCCGAGGAATGCGGCGCAATATTGAGTGATTTTTTCAGGCAACGCAGACTCGAAAAATCAAAAGCCTAACAAGCAACAAACCCGCCAATGGCGGGTTTGTTATTTACAACAGCACTTAAACTTAATTAAGCAGATTTACGACGACGCACAACAGCGCCCATCAAACCCAGACCGGCCATGAACATAGCATAGGTTTCAGCTTCTGGTACTTGTGTCACAGCAAAACCGCTCAACCACATATCTTGGCGAATACGTCCACCTTCATTGGTAGAGGCGCCTTGTACAATATGCACAGCATTACTTACCCACTCGTAAGTATAGTTACTGGCGCTAAAGCTAATCAAATACAAACCGCTATTAGGGTTATCCTCGCCAATACTTACGTCTGTACGAATAGCCACTTTGTCTGCATCAAAATATGCACCTGTAGCAGCCGTACCAGCATTGTATGAAGCAATATAGTCTGAACGAGAAGGATCACGCAAACGATAGCCGTCGGCAGGTGCAGAATCATAAACATCTGAAGCGTATACCCAAGCCGCTGACAACGTACCTGCATAGTCTGCGAAGCCACTGCGTACGATAGAGTTAATTTCCGTAATACCATTTGTATTGTTATCTAATTGGAAATAGCTACCAATAATGTAGGAGTTGGTTGCGCTATCAAGCCATACGGAATCAATAAAAGAACCAACGGCCACACTATTTACCGGTGAGTAAACAGTAGACGTTTGGGTAGCTTGCAGTGTCCAGGTTGATGGCAGACTAGCCCCTAAATAGAACGCATCAGTGCCTGTATTATTTGTGCTGCCAGGTGTACGTGCACCCGTATCCAAAAGATCAACGAAGCCACCGGCATGGGCGCTGGAGGTTGCTGCCAGCGTGAACGCTGCAATAGCAAAAGATTGTTTCAACATAGTTGCTTTCATAGTAATATTTCCTCACAAATTAAGATTAATTGGCGGGGTAGCTTTTGCTCCCCGCTCTTTTTTTCATGGCATATAGTTTTAACCAAGCCAATTATTTTGATTTACGACGACGAGTAGCAAGACCAACTACGCCAAGTCCAGCCATCATCAAGGCATAGGATTCTGCTTCTGGCACTGGAGTAGCAATGAAGCCGGTAAGGAAGCCACCAACGACAGCCTGACCCTCTTCACCTGCTTGATAGTATCCAATCGCATTGGCGCCAAGACCATAATTCACTGCATCTGTCTTCACCAGATACAATCCAGACCAAGGATTACCCTCAGAAACACTGATATCAGCCTTTTGACGAACGATGCCATCAACATAGCTTACGGATGCGTTATAAGTAATATCGTTTGTTTGACCTGCCTGATACATACGCAAATCATAATCACTCAAAAAAGTCCAAGAAGTTGAAACGTTACCACCTGCGCCTTGGCGATAGAGATAGTTCACTTCCTGATCATTGTCTACTAGGTTCAAGTATCGGGTACCGAATACCAACTTTCCATCTAAACTATCGCGATACACATAGTCAAAAATGGTTGCCTGAGGAATACCTGGTAACAACGTTACATTTTCAGTGATTCTGTAATCAACCAATGTCAGCGTACCAAAAGTGGAATTCGCGCCTGTGAAAGCTCTGTAATTCAAAGTACTAGCGATAGTACCGTTGTCAGAACCATACTCGTACCCAGTGAGATAAGTAGTTGAAGCCAGATTTTCGATATAAAACTTATCTGCATTCAAGCTGTTTGCGCCATTAATCAAACCGCCATTAGCCAAGGTCAAATTAGTACCGTTGCCACTGGTCAGCGTCACGAACTGACCTGCATTTGCAGCGTTAACACCTAGCGTCATCAAGGTTGCAAGCATTGCTATTTTTAACTTCATCCATATTCTCCTAAAAATTAAGCTTTTGAATTGTTGTCACGAGTAACCGTCATGACGGCAGCGCTCGCGCTTAACTGCTCCCAAACTCTGGATATTGTTGTTTACCAAAAACGGTTTATAACAGTTCAGTATCCTTCTGCAAAAGATATGCCAACTGGCCTCATTAACAGCAAACACTCTAAAAAAGCACCCATAAAAAACAAAAATAAACACATAACCAATTGTTTTATATAGACAAAAATTATTGAGAGAAATGTAAAAAAACATCAGAGACGTCATAGCCAAACAAACACCATCAAGTCGTGCATAACCAATTAAAATAAACCCGGCTTAAATGAACCACTATGGCTGTTCATAACCACCAAATAAAAAAGTCGACACCTTTCGATGTCGACTTTTGGCAGCCTTTTTGACCATCAATCCTTTAAAGCTCTATTTTTCCAATCCCAATCAAGAGAGACACCAATCCAGAGCGCTCTTGGAGCGCCTGGACCGATAAACGTTGTATTGTTCCATGCGCTCGAATTAGTCTGAAAGTTGCCATTCGCACTGAATGGATTTCGTCCAAGCGCACCCGCAGTAGAGTACTCACGATCAAATATGTTATCGAACTTTAAGTAGGCATTTACGCCAGGCCTGAATTTATAGTTTGCCCTTAAATTGAATACAGCATATCCAGAAATTGACCCGTCCCCAATGTAGTCATAGCGCTCTCCAGGCAGCGCGTCACGTGGTTGATGTTTATTGTTCTCATTACCTCTCACATAAGAGGAAGAATGCATGACCATCGATAATGTAGTATCGAACTTGTCGGTGAAACGGTGATTCCAATTCGCCTGAATAATATGGTTAGGCATCCCTGGTATATCATCACCTGAGCGTACATTGACAAATGCCTGTGCAGCATTTGCAGCAACTGTTTGACCATTAGTGCTATTTGCGTCATTAATAATTCGTGCTGAAGACTCAAACGTTGCAGCCATAAATGTGTAATTCAAACTAAACTTATCTTGATCAAAATTGCCTTTCAGTCCCAACTCCAGACCCTCACGCATCGTTCTGCCAAAGTTATTAAAAACACCGCGATTCTTTCGTCCCAAAGGTACAAATAAAATGTCATCTGTAATCTCCGTTCTAAAATAACCTGCATTCCAGTCCCATCCACCATTTTCACCACGTAAGCCAGTCTCATAAGCGGTAGAGCGAATTTGTTTTAAGTAAGGATCAGATGACAAGGAGGTGGGGATAGAGCAACCAAATTGATAATTTGTACTACCAGGGGCATTACTTTTCGTCGGATCATTTGCGCAACCAAGCTCGATCACTGTAGGAGTTCGAGCGCCTCGACTCACGTTTGCATAAGTAGAAAGGTTTTCTTTAACTTCCCAAGTCACTCCAAGCGAGGGATTGAAGCTTCGGTAATCATAGTCACCCTCACTACATATAAAACGACCTCTATTAGGGCTCACGTCACCTGGAACCAAGCACTTCTGACGAGCGGGCCTAAGATCATTTGTCGTAAAGTTATAAAACTCTTTTCCAGAGTCCGAGACCAAGGTATTTTTAACATTCGACCAATTCATCCGAGCCCCCAAACTGATATGTAAGGTATCAGTTGGCGACCAAGTGTCGAAAAAAAATGCACTCTCTGTCTTGCTGCTGCCCTTGAGGTTATTCCTGACAATCGTCATATAGGCAGGAAAGTATCCGTAAGCATCAAAAATCGGATCTGTCACTACGGATGCGGAGTGATCTGCATCATTAATCTCACCAAGCTGCTGAGACTGAAGGAAGCCTACTTTATTAGTATCAAGGGAGATGCCCGCAACAATTTGGTGCTTTTCAAGATCAAAAGCTGCCTGCAGCGTAAAGCCATCACTCGATTGATCAAGATTTGAATAGTTAAAAAGACCATTGATTTTACCGGCATCAACGACACCATCACCATCGACATCATCTCCCCAGGCTGAAACCAATTGCCTGTAAGCATCATAAACATCGGCACTAACAGCATACTGACTCATTTTTCTTTTATAGGCCATGCCAGATAAAGTTAAGGTGTCACTCACATACCAGCTACCACTAAAATTGTAATGTTCCAGCGAGTTTTCAACTGCATCAGGCGATGTAAACACCTGATCTCTATCTTGCGCTGCCATTTCAAATGGCAACATACCATTACCAACTAATGCGGTATCAACATTCAATGCAGTTAAGTTAAATTCAGCCTTGTCAAACCTCAAAGTCGCCTTATTAAACAATTGGCGTACATTACTCGGTGAATTATCTCTCCAACCATCCTCTTTAAAATGGTTGTAAGCCGTAAAGAAGGCGAATTGCCCATTATTCACCCCATTTGACAGCTGAAATTGATCTCTCCCCCAAGCCCCGGTCAAATATTGAGAACGAAAATAATTATCTGAAAACCCATCTTTTGTACGAATAGCTAACGCCCCTCCAATGGTATTCAAGCCAAATAATGGATTAGATCCAGGGATTAAATTAAGACTAGAAATGGCATTCATGGGAATAAGGTCCCAGTTAACTACCTCGCCAAATGCCTCATTAATCCTGACACCATCGAGATAGACTGAAATACCTTGCGGGGTTCCGATTGCTGGCGAAGCTGTAAACCCTCTGAAATTTAAATCCTGCTGAAAAGGGTTTCCAGCATAATCATTGGTGGTGACTGACTGCAAATTGCCATTCATAAACTCTGTCACATTTAAAGCTTTAGTCGCTTCAATTTCTTTAGCAGTTGCGCTTTGAATGTTTGTTGTTGCTGTCGCCTTATCAAAGGGCACACCAGGTAATGGTGTGATAATTTTTAGGCGCTTGGCTTTGACCTCAACTTCATCCAACTGAATTGTTTTGTTTGAATCTGACGCACTTTTATTGACGGTACTATCGTCACCGTCTGCCGCTATCGATACACAAGAATAAGTTGCAAGAAACAATACTGATTTTATTTTTTTATTTAACATACATCCCCTCCGGAGAGGATGAGTGCAAAAATCAAACCAGCTTATTCAATTAAATTTAAATATAAAAATCAATATGTTATGATTTAATTCATCTTTACAGCCACCAATTTCGGTTGCAATCAACCATTAATGGCTGCAATAAACCATATCGATGCAAATATTATTGGAGTAATAAACATTACAAAAATAAAAAAACCCGCCTGCAGGCGGGTTTTGATTGAATCCTAGGTACTGGTTAATCGCGGTTACCCAGCAAAGACAGCAGGATGTTGAGCAAATTCACAAACAGGTTATACACATCCAGGTACAAATTCAGAGTGGCCATCACATAATTAGTTTGCCCGCCACGCACAATCTGGTTCACATCGTACAAAATATAACCAGAGAAAATCAGCACAGACACGCCGGAAATCGCCAGTGACAACGCTGGAATCTGGAAGTACATATTAGCCAAACCAGCCACAATCGCCAGAATCAGGCCAATCATGAGGAATTTACCGATGCCGCTGAAGTCGCGCGCTGGTGAAGAGCCAATTGCAGCCAGGCTCAGGAAGGTAATACCGGTACCTGCGGCAGCCAGACCAACAATCTCTGCACCATTACGCAAATGCAATGCAAATTGCAAAATAGGGCCCAACATCACACCAAACACAAACGTCATCGCCAATAGCAACCATACGCCGACACCGCTGTTTTGGTTCACCGCAATCAGTTTAAACATCCCAAACATCACCGCCATAAAGCCGATGGCAAATATGAATGGATGCGCGGCCATAAAGCCGAAATTCATTTGCAGGCCGACATAAGCGCCTATCACAGTTGGCACCATGCTCAAGCCGAGCAAAGCATATGTGTTACGCAGCACGCGATTCTGTGTCGCAGAGACATTACTTTCGCGACCTAAAACTTGCATATCTGACATAGTGTTTTCTTCCTCTCAATAAAACTTTTTAAAACTTACTTAGGATTAAGATAATGGCAAACGCACAAAGTTTCAAGGTTTAATCATGACATTTGTGTGAAGAAGCATGGTAGCTAGAGCTTCCATATGGCGTAACAAACCAATGCAATCAACATGATACGGGTGATTTGATACACATTCTTGTTCCATTTTTTAAAGCGGCGGCGATATTGGCCAACCACCCAAGCGTAATGAAACAAGCGGTTAATGACGCCGGTTTGGTCACCGGCCTCGTTCGGCGAACTCGCTGCAGTGACGATAGTATTCGCAAAAAAGCGATTCACCGCTTGCGCCCAGCCGTAACGCATAGGGCGCTCAATATCGCAGAACAAAATTACACGCGTTTCGTCGGTCTTGTTATAGGCTTCGTGGATATAGGTTTCATCAAACATCACCGCCTGACCATCACGCCAGCTATAGTCTTCGCCATCGACACGGATAAAGCACTGGTCATTGTTAGGTGTCGCCAACCCCAAGTGAAAACGTAATGAACCCGCATAGGGGTCACGGTGTGGGCGCAAATGCGCGCCAGGCGGTAACTCGGCAAACATAGCTGCTTTGACGCTGGGAATACTTTGCAGCAACGCCACGGTTTTCGGGCAGTAAATGCTGGCAGATGGATGATGCGCGTCATACCACTTGAGGTAAAAGCGCTTCCAGCCAGTTTTAAAAAAAGAGTTAAAACCCGCGTCATTATTGGTTTGCGCAGCGGCAATGCGCTCCTGCTCACGCACGTGCAAAGCCTCTTCGCGAATCTCCTGCCAGCGATCTGTAATCAATTTCAACTCAGGAAATTCATTCACCGACAAATAAGGCGTGGTTGGCGCTTTTGAAAACAGGTATAGAAACACATTAAACGGCGACACAATGCCTGAATGGTCAAACAGCTGGCGGTAAAAGCGATGCCTCACCTTGCCTCTAAAGTGTACATAACTGACCGAGGCTAAAAACACCCCTAAAATAATCCATTTCATAGTGAATACCGATGAACGCGCTTTAAAAAATTGATAGCAATTATTTGACAGCTTACCGTATGGCCTGATGCTCAGGCAAACAAATCAGGCTCTTTTTGCCCTACCATGGCCACGCGCTTGAGCGCATCAACATAATAGGCAGACTCACGCAAACCAACCATGTCCTGTGGATGATGTCCACCATGCATGCGCGCCAGGCGTGCAATGCTCTGTGCCGAGATTTTCCAGTCCAGCTTGGCCAATAATTCATCGGCCAAATCAGGACGATTACATAACAGAACCATATCGCACCCTGCATTCAATGCCGCCAAGGTACGCGCAGTGACATCGCCTGCGACAGTGGCGCCTTCCATGCTGAGGTCATCGCTGAAAATCACACCGTTAAAACCCAGGCGCTCGCGCAATACTTTTTGCAACCAGCGTGGTGAAAACCCTGCTGGCTTTTCATCTACTTTAGGATAAATCACATGCGCAGGCATTACCGCATGTAAGCCTTCGTCTATCATGCGCACAAAGGGCTGCATGTCGTTCTGCGCAATCTGGTCAAACTCGCGCTCATCCACCGGAATGCTCACATGCGAATCGGCCACCACAAAACCATGGCCAGGAAAATGCTTGCCCACTGCCGCCATCCCGGCTTTTTTCAGGCCTTGCATCAAGCTAAACGCCAGCTCGTTAATCGCCTGCGGGTCGCGGTGAAACGCACGGTCGCCAATCACCAGGCTGTCGCCGTAGTCCATATCCAGCACCGGCGTGAAGCTAAAATCTACACCATGCGCGCGCAACTCAGCGCCCAGCACATAGCCAGCTTCCACCGCCAGCTCTTTGGCCTTGCGTGGATGCTTGTCCCAAATATGCCCAAACTCACGCATGGGCGGAATCTTGGTAAAACCGTCCCTAAAACGCTGCACGCGCCCGCCTTCATGGTCTACCGCAATCAGCAATGGCGGCTGGCGCACGGCATGGATGCTGGCTGTGAGGGCTTTTAACTGTTCACAATTTTCAAAGTTACGCGCAAACAAAATCACGCCGCCTACCAGCGGATGTTGCAAACGGCGGATGTCGTCGGCAGTGAGCTCTTTGCCAACCACATCCAGCATAACGGGACCTAAAGACATACTTAATTCCTAAATCAATTTATTGAAGCAATACGCCAAATATTCCGGCTTTAATGTGAAATGACCTGCAGGATGCTCATCTAGGTAATAAGTGGTCCAAACAGCCTTGCCAGAATGATGCTGTTTGAATATATCGAGTACATGCCTGGTCTGACAACCCGCTCCGTATGAGACAAACCAAAGCCAACAGCTATTTTTAATCTGTTCATCAACGAGTTGTTTAAGCATCTGAGTGACTACTCATCACACCATCAGTTGCATACCACATGCCTTCGCTGCTTTCACATCAAATGTCATCACTACGCGACAGCCAGCCGCCTCTGCGACCTTTGCAATCAAACAATCCGGGAAATCAGCACTGGTTGATGAGTACAAATCCACTGCTTTTTTTACGGCATCGCGGTTCTCAACTACAAAGCCCGGAATAACCAGCATGGTTTGAATAATCTCGGCCACTGTTTTTCTATCAGCCTCAAACAAGCGCTGCATGACCCATACAATTTCAATCAACACAATTTGGCTAATAAAGCCCTGCATGCTTTCTGTTAAAGACTCAACTAAAGCAGAGGCTTTCGCAGATTGCGCAATATCATCCTGCGCGAAATATCTCACCAATATATTCGTATCCAAGGCGATCATATAAATCTACTCCATGCTCCTGATCGCCATATTGGCAACAGCCTCATTCATCTCGTCTAAAGTAACCGGCTGATCTCTCTTTTTAAGTACACCTTTCAACACCTGAACACTCTTGTTGATAGGCACAATCTTATACTCCCCAGAGGAGGTTTCAATAAACTCTACCTTGCTGCCTGCATCCAGATTTAATGCGTTTCTAACGGCAACTGGTATTGTTATTTGCCCTTTAGTCGTCACTGTTGCGGTTGCCATCACAAGCTCCTTACAAGTTATCCTTACATCCATTATAAGGTAAGGAATCAAAATGTAAACAATCGTCGGAAACATAGCCCGCATAAAGGGGCTGGGGAAATTTATTTCAGACGATACAAACTGGTTACCTCTTGAGACCTTGCTTCATACAACGGGTCCGACTGATCGCTCGCCTTGGCGTGTTTTGGCGCAATATCGAGCTTCTCAATCACCTGCAAATCTGCCGCTGCAATCCAATGTTGCAAGTCATCAGCCTTACGCAAGCCAATCAGTTCCCCTAGATTGGACATCACCAGCCATGCCTCGCCATTGGGTGTCAAATGTGTTTTCAAACCACTTAAAAACCCTTTCAGCATACGACTATCCGGGTCATACACC
>Ga0066460_1000340_pt1 | contig 11098 bp, 8 predicted proteins | sample LakWasMe88_LOW11_2_FD_59570 | JGI IMG/M metagenome (GOLD analysis project Ga0066460, IMG submission 59570) | Freshwater sediment methanotrophic microbial communities from Lake Washington under simulated oxygen tension - Sediment Metagenome 88_LOW11 | ecosystem: Environmental > Aquatic >... | reverse complement strand
ACGCTTTCATTTGCATAATGATCTCCTTGTTTAAAGTCATGAATGAAAAACGCGAAACACCCGCTAGGGACGCATGCTTCGTGAATTCACAACGCGAAAAGGATAACAAAAACGCGGTAAGCTTTTGAAAATATTACACCTTATTAACAAAATGGCTACAGTCAACCATTTCACAAACGGCCAGCCTGCTGGACTACACCGCCACTGGCGCCTTGATCGCAGGATACGGATCGTAGTTTTCTAAGGTGAAATCCTCAAACTTAAAGGCAAACAAGTCTTTGACAGCAGGGTTAATGCGCATGGTTGGCAAGGCGCGTGGCGTACGCGACAATTGCTCTTTGACCTGCTCCATATGGTTGCTGTAAATATGGGCATCGCCCAGCGTGTGCACAAAGTCACCCAGTTGCAAATCGCACACTTGTGCCACCATCATGGTTAATAAGGCATAAGAGGCGATATTGAATGGCACGCCGAGAAAGTTCTAACCACCATGAATGTGTTCATTACATACACATATCAATACCAACTCATCAGACTATCATTGTACAAAATATATAAAAATTGTACAAAACATAGACTCTTATAATTCCTATTCAAATTTGAAATAATGATTCTATAATTTCTGCCGTAAATGTTGAGAATTCCAGAGTTGGTATAATGATCAACCTGGCGATAGGCCTCTTAATTTAAATCAGCAACTTCCCCTTAAGGTTTTCAAATGAAGCAATATTTAGACTTGGCAAAAAATATTATTGACAATGGGGTTTGGGTGCAAAATGAACGTACAGGCAAAAGATGCCTTACATTAATTAATGCGGACTTAACTTATGACGTTGATGAAGGAAAGTTTCCTTTAATAACCACTCGAAAAAGCTATTACAAATCCGCAATTGCTGAAATGCTCGGCTATATTCGCGGCTATGACAATGCTGCGCAGTTTAGAGCCATCGGTACGAAAACATGGGATGCAAACGCTAATGAGAATAGTGCTTGGCTTTCCTCACCTTTCAGAAAAGGAGAGGATGATTGTGGATTTATTTACGGAAAAATAGGACGGAATTTCCCTAAACCAGACGGCGGTAGCATAGACCTCCTTAGAAAGATATACAACGACTTAAGAGCTGGTTTAGATGATCGCGGTGAAATCTATACTTTTTATCATCCAGGAGCTTTTCATATGGGTTGTTTGCGCCCATGTATGTATAGTCATCACTTCTCGTTACTTGGAGACACACTGTACCTCAATAGCACTCAAAGAAGCTGCGATGTTCCATTAGGACTGAATTTCAACATGGTTCAGGTATATTTTTTCTTAGCAATTATGGCTCAAATCACTGGCCACAAGCCCGGTAAGGCCTATCATAAAATCGTTAATGCACACATATATGAAGATCAATTAGATCTAATGCAAAATGTACAATTAAAACGTGAACCATTTGACTCCCCAACACTAAAAATAAATCCAAATATAAAAACTTTAGAAGACCTGGAAACATGGGTAACAGTAGATGATTTCGAAGTTATTGGATACCAATACCATGACCCAATTTCGTATCCTTTCTCTGTCTAAGACTTGTGGTTAAACACAAAGTCGAAACTAGGTTAAATCAGCCCCCTCGATAAACCCGTGATTTTCTGTGAGTTATAACATTTTAGAGAATAATAAAGCCCTCAATGAGGGTTTTAAAAACAACAACTCCTACACGCTCGTGGCATTGAAGGTGAATTCAGAAGCGAATTAACCGGCTTGTAGATTCTGCAGAATACCCACAAAAACAGCTACCGGTTATCCTCAGTTTGGTCATTCTGCCCATTGCTCGTTAGCAAAAAGTTAAGCGTGAACTTGATATTCATAAATAGCCAATAGTGAGGTTATTGAGCATCGCATAAAGCTTCTTACCTCACGTTGTTGTTGAAGCCATAGTGATTTTGTTAAACCATCCTGTCGGCTTATTGCTCTACTACCCACCCTTTTTCAATTAAAGCACTCAAGGTTTGTGGGGCTATACGTGTCTCATTCACTGCAAGACAGAGAAAGTGCGTTGGGCGAGACATTGCAACATACAAATTCCTGAGTTGACCTCGCTGCAATTTACTAAGGCTAGCTGGATTTTTCTTAATCCCTGCAACATATGGAAGTGCCATTTCCAAATCAAACTTCTTACTATTACCACCATAAGATTCCATTACTAACGAGGCAATGTGGGTTTCACCCTTCATGCTTGCCACTGTCCCTATTGTGTAATTTATATCTCGACCCATATGAGAAACTGCACAAAGATTTGGAAGTTGTGCTGGGTTTAACAAGAAAAAGGCCTGATCAAATGTGGACAGATTTTTGAAGGATTGAAGCAGAGTTCCCGTTGGAAGATAAGATTTTAAACGCGTATAAATGTAATCTATCAAAACATCGCGCGCTGCAGGAGTGGCATATAAATCAGGTTTTAGTATAAGATCTTGAACTAATAGATGTATGGGTAATGCAGTTCCAGTTTGCTCAGTGACTGCCTTTATTAAAGCATTACTATCTCTGATGCTCTCAACGATTGGAGAGCCGGCTTCCCGCATGATTAGCAATATTGCTCGTCGAACTTGAGCTACCCTTCCGAAAAGAATAGATTCATTATTGTGGTTAGGTGGGGGCAAGAGAGCCTGCCAGAAATTATCATTTGAATTAGTTGCCCCCGTCTGAGTTTGCGCAAACGCGGGCCAGTAATCACCTAAGTGTCGTCCAGGAACCACGTCTCCACTTCCGACTTTACGCGTGCACATGCCACGGACTGATTTTTTCTCCAACTCTAGGTCAGTAAAACGATCAATTACTAACTGACCAAATTTGGTTAGCACTTTCTCAACGTCAGCAGTCTTATATAGCAATAATACTGGCGGCATTTCTTGATTTGCTTCTCCAATCACAGGAAGCTGGGATAAGCGAACACTGGCTACTGCTTCAGCAATTTTGTTGCCAAATCGTTTACTAGTACTAATTACTTTATGACCTGCCCGGGGGAATGTGCAATTAACAATGCCTTCATCGTCCGTGAGGATTTTCTGATCAATATCTCCAAATCGTTGAACAGTGGATTTGTTTTCAAAGATGCTATTTAGAATACTTTCCTGTGCCCAGGAGGTATCTTGCATCTCATCAATAAATACTAGTGGAAAACGTCGGAAAATTACGTCCAGAAGATTCGGGTTACTTTTTAAAGCGCTCTCAGCAAAGGCAAACATATCTCGGTGCCGAAAGATTCCTGCGTCTAAAAGTGAATATTTCAGTTCTCGTACTTGTTTCCCAGATGGAGTGGTAGCGTTGGTCAGAGTTCCACTTTCGGTCGATATTTCCAATTCACTACCTTTAAAGTAGAGTGTATTGATTAATTCGTCTGCATTTTCCTGGTATTTTAGCCAACCCCGTAGTGTCTTAAATTTGTATTGCTGAAGAAGTTTCTGCGCTTTTTTTGCAAATGCATCGTCATCAATAATCTCAACTTTGATGCCCGCACTTCGGAGTGCCGGTAAAGCTATATATTGGTTCACAAAGCCGTGAATCGTCCCGATATAATGTGGGTAGGTTAAAAGTTTTTGGCCGTCGGCATTTAATTTTAAACGCCTAGTGATTTCTTCTCGAGCAACGTTTGTATGACTGAGTACGCAGAGCCCCTTCTTCTGCTGATTCCATTTTCTTGCAATTAGTAAAAGTTTTGCTGCAAGCAGTGATGTTTTACCACTTCCTGGGACGGCATTGAAGTCCCGTGAAGTTGTTTCTAGAATAGCTTCTTGTCTCTCAGTATCGCTAAAGTCCAAATCTGGACTGACTTCCTTTAACCACAAAAGATCAGCAGTGTTTAAATCAATAACTGACATAATTTAATTCACCGCCGTTGTCTCGGTTTTTGTTGCTGGTTTACTTTTATCCCCGGTTAGATGTATGAATGCCTTTTTTAGATACGGCGGAAGGCGATTGAAAAGTTCATCACCAGAACCAAACTCACCAGACAACAAAAGCTCTGCAGCATATTGGGCTACGATTGCCTTCGAAGCTTCTTTATTGTACAGAGGCTTGAAGATTTGATTTGCCAACTCCTCCTCAGTCAAACCTTTGGTTTCTAATTCCTCCCAAGATTCTTTTGCTGCTTCCTTGGCTTTAGTTTCATCAGCATCCTCTAACCTTTCACCTTTAGTTTTAGCTTTCCTTCCGAGCTGGATGGCGTAATACATGAGTTTTGCGCACCCAAAATAAGCGAGATCATATTCAAGCGTCCATTTGTCGGAAATACACACGATAGTGCTGCCTCCCTGCGCCCGATTACTCTTGTCTAGTAAAAACTTTGCAAGCTCTTCTTCGTTATAATCAGAAGTGAAACGTTTCTTTCCTTCCCCGGGGGCAGAAACAAATGTTTTAGCCGATTCAGGAACAATATCTCGATCAGTTAAGCAGACCACAGGAATTTTTAGCTCTGGTCCAGCACCTTCAACCTGCAAAATTCGAGCATAGTGAAAAAGCCCCGTATGACCTACATTTACCAGTGAAACACCATGTTTGGACAATGAGCGATCACAGACTTCTGCTAAGGTTGGAAGTAGGATAGCTTCAGCCGGACCTTCCACCATCATGACCCCTCTTGCAAAGAAGAGATTGGCTTTCGTCGCTTCTATAAATCTACGTAAGAATGAGTAGTCAGTTTTTTTCAGTTTAGTATTGCCAGCGGATAACGGGAAGGTCTGAGCCTTATGCACTAAGGTCATGTTTTCTATGTCTGTATGGGAAACTAATGATGGGCTGTGAGTAGTCATCACTACTTGTACTTGTCTTTCATCAGTTTCTTTGGTTTTAGAGTGATTTTCAAGCAAGTCCATTACTCTATATTGCAATTGCGGGTGCAAATGAGCTTCAGGCTCTTCAATTAATAACAGCGCAAGATCATCACCTTCTCTCAGCAAAACTAGTTCAGTTGCCATGAATAACGCATTGTTATATCCCAACCCGCGAGCACATCTGGCATTTGGATCCACATCACCTCCTGGCAACAAAGCTAATTCAAATTTTTCCAAGATTGGTGTCAGTGATAAATCTGGAGTGATACGAATCCGAGACTGCAACTTTTCACTCTCAAATGAAAACTCTTCTAAATAGTTTTGGTTGATGTCCTGTTCAACGCTTTTGATCACTGTATGCTCACCAATATGGTGCTGAGAAAATGCCATTAAACCTACAATATTCTTTGGAACGTCATTAGGATTGGCTGTTTGGAAGTCGTTGACTTCCTGTCCATCAATATTTTTGTGTGCTGCAAGTATTTGCGACAAGCGGGATTGTCTGCCGGGGCGCAGCTCCGCTTCAGCATCCCTTAATGGTCGCAGATAGGTTGCACGGATTAGCTCACGAACTGTGCTGCCTATTTCTTGGCCAATTCCCTCTTTCCCTGCACGTACAGAAAACTCAACTCGCGCGCGTTTGTTTGGCTGTGGAGGAATCCACCTTGCACTGAGGTGGATAATTAGTGAACAAGATCCATCGCTCTCATGAGTTAACCATTCAAGAACACTAGCTTGTTGTTCGCTCGATAGATCACATAAAGTAGCCTCAATCCAAAGGCTAGTCGCACGTTCTGTTCCATGTATATGAAAATCATGTTCATAGAGCCGGATGTTTTCGTAACTGGTAGTAAGAAGTATTTGCCTTATAGCATCGACTATTGTTGTTTTGCCAGCATCGTTTTCACCCACCAAAATATTAAGACCAGGCCTTAAAGCCCAATCCAGTGCAGGAGCCTTTTTACCATCTCCAAATGCTCGAAAATTATTGGCTCGAATGTGCTTTAGATACATATCTCTCTCTTATTTTGTTATTAATTTTTTATTTAAGCTATGGACAAAAAATAGCCATTTTTTAATAATAAATCATAGTCAATGCAAATTATCTTCAAACGGTCTAAACATTCAGGGAAAAACTCGACTTAGGATTATTTTGGCATTTCATAACTAATATCCGAACATTACTAAATCACATCAAGATGTCACTCCCAATAGTCAATACTTGTATTACTCTGCTTCAATTATTTTCAGCGCTGTTTCTGATTTCTGATGCTTATCTACCAGAACAGAAAAGTGCTGATTAAGATAAACATGTTCTAAAGTTATTTGGTAATTTTCGGGACTCTTAAAAAACCATCTCAGCCTCATCAATATATTCTTGCGATTCCCATTCTGCTATGGTTTGGCTAAGGCATCGAAGGGACCAATCTATGCATTTGGATTTCTTCTTTTAGTTTTTTCTCATCTGATAAAACTGCTTATGGAGTATTTCAAATAGGCAGCCCTAATTTAACGTTGAGAGTGATATGAGTGACATTAGAAAGTTAGCATCTAAAATTGATTTAGCTTGTGATAGAAATGATCACGAGACTCTCAACGAAACACTTGATGAGATTGGCAAAATTAATCTAAAGCCTCTCTCTCCAGTGGAATGCGCTACCCTAAACTACTTTATCGCCAATGCCCACTCCGGGATAAGACGATCTGTAAAACAAAAACAAAACTGGTTAGGCGATCAACACCACCGAGAAAAGGAAATTCTACATTTAAGATTAGCGCTTTCTGACTTAGGCGAACTTACTGATGAAGAAATTCGATCAGACCTCAAATCTCGAATAACCACAAATCTTGCAAATGCTTTAAATAATATTGGCAGATTCGTAGAAGCCATTCAGCTTTGGGATCAAACATTAATAAGCTATCCATATTTCCCAATGGCAATGGGAAATAAAGCTTCAACAATGTTCGAATATGCAAGATATGCCAGCAAAGGTTACGTTCAAGCCATATTTCTCCAAGAAAGCTATAAATTGCTCAAATCAGCTTTGGAAATTGGTGTAGAGAAACAGGCGAGAAATGAGATGTCTGCTTTAGCTGACCACATAAACACCTTTGGAGACTGGGATTGGAACAAAGTTGAAATTCCCCTGCCAGCCTATCGTAAAGGGCGTACCAAGAAAGAAAAAACATATAGAAAGTGGTGCGTTGAGAATCAACTCTATCTTGATTTCTTGAATGACGTTTCTAGAGACTGGACCTCATTAGAAGATACTCTAACCTTGCCCAATATGGTTCAAGACATCTTGGAAGAGGATGTTTATTTACCTGCCCCATATGCTATTTTCAATCAGCTCAAGCAAGAGTACGTTTCTGCAAGGTTTTTAATTTTCGAAGCAATACAAGAAAAAGATAAACCGCTACATTTTTCAGATAGATGTGTAAAACTGTATGACGCTCTTGATTACAGGTATTACAGATTATGGGTTGAAAGACTAAAAATGTCGTTCCTTTCAATCTTTGCTATTTTCGACAAAATTGCATACTTGGTGAATGATTACTGGAAACTTGAGATACCCGTTAGAAACTTAAGCTTTCAGTCAGTATGGTTTGAGGACAGAGGTTTAACTAAAATCCGGGAGCAATTTTTGATTTCAGAAAATAAGCCTCTGCAGGGCTTATTTTGGTTGAGCAAAGATTTATATTACCGATCAAAAGATGTGCAATTGATTAGCCCTGAAGCCAAGACTCTAACTGATATCCGCAATCATATTGCTCATAAGTACTTGCGGGTCCATGATCACTATTTAAACAATCCCGCTCAAGAACGTAAAACTAAAGGAAAGGAATTAAGTTTCCCTGTCAGTGATATAGAGTTGGTTGAAGAAAGTATTAGATTATTAAAGCTTGCTAGGAGCGCGTTAATCTACTTAACCACTGCGATTACCTATGAAGAAAGTAAAAAGAGTGCGGACTCAAACTCAGAATACACTTTTCCAATGACAATACACTCATAGTCGATTATGACCTTACAGGTTTAAATCAAGCCTTACTATAATATTTGATTGGATTAAGTCGACTTGCCAAAAGGGCCAATGGATTTAGTTATATCTCATTTATGCCCTGCTGTGGCCAGCATACTGTTTTGGCTGAAAAAAACCACACCGGAATAGCAATATCAGCAAGAGTAATTGACGCCAAAAGTGACAACACAATGACTATCTGGCAAGCAATCATCCGATACCTTGCATATTACTTGTCTGGAGCTGCACTAGGATTAGGGTTGTTTTGGATTGAATTTGATAGGCGCAAAACAAGGCTAGCAGGATAAGTTGGCTGGCACAGTTGTAGTTATAGCTAAAACCAGTGGATCGGGCTAGCTTACGTTTAAAAGTAACAATTACTGACTTTAGAGTTGGCTACAAAAACGGCAAATGCTGCCATTAGCAGAAAACTCTAGTTGCAGGTGACTTTCTTATGGCGTCCAATAAAAATCAACATTTTGTACCTCGTTGCTACCTTCGGCCATTTTCCCAGAATGAGGGTAAAACAATAAGCTTATATAACATTGACCGAGACAAAGCGATATTTGATTCCGCTTTGAAAAACCAATGTTCAAGAGATTATTTCTATGGAAAAGATGACAACCTAGAAAGAGCCATTCAGCAAGTCGAACGCCTTTACGCCAGTCTACTGCCGCACCTACTTCAACCTGGCTTCGTTTTGAATACGGACGCATCCAGCATTCTTTTCAGATTCTGGCTGCTACAACATCATAGGACGGAAGCTGCATCAATTCGTATGGCTCAAATGACTAATGAGGCAAATGGATTGCTTGGGGATCCAGGAATGTCTGTTGCTATAGAAATTAAGCAGGCAGTACAAATCTCAATGCAGACCTTTGCAGATTATATGTATTCGCTTGATGATCTAAAAATAGTGCTAATAGAGAACAAGAGTGATACACCATTTATCACATCTGATGATCCAGCTGTGATGGTCAACCGTTTTGCTGACAGTAGGCGATTTGATGAGCGAAGTTATGGCTTGAATGCAGCTGGACTGATTTGTTTACTCCCACTGTCCCCTAAAGTCTGTTGTATGTTTTACGATGACTCTGTTTATAGCATTAAAAGTAAAAACAACTGGACATCGATAAAATCAACTATGGATGTAGACTCGCTTAATGCAACCCAATACTTAAATTGTTTTGCAAATCTATATTTCAAAGAAAAAGATGATTCCGGTATTTTCTCTAATTTACGAAATACAAATCGAAATATTAGGCCAGTCGAACGTTACCGAATTCATTATGCTATTAAAACCAAGACTGAAAATGACCACGAAGTTTTCACTGTAGTTGATAAAAAGAACATCCCAGCTCACACGCATGCATTACTACATCTGCTAGCTGTTCATATCAAACCACGAAATTGGCCAGGTTTCCTAAGATGGAGACCAGGTGGATATTATTATTCAAACAAGTTTGGGAGGGTATGTGTACGTAAAGCGCATGTTGTCAGTAGAGACTCGTATCCTTATATGAAAGTCAAAACTGGCCAGTAAACTCCACATTGTGTATTGCATTCATTTTGAGCAGTCGTTCCAGTTCTAATGATCAGCCCATATAACTCCTGCTAAATATGTTTTATTGCAGTTAAAGACTCAAATCTTTATTATGCTGCAAGGTTCTATAGAACCTACTTAAGTAACTAGCTGTTCATGCTTCTTCAACTTGAAACACATTAAACATGTTCAAAAAGGGAGTTTTGCTATGAAGGGGATTATTGCTGTACTCATTATTGTTTGCTCAAGCCTTGCCCATGCTCACTCTGGCGGTACAGATAAAAATGGCTGTCATCATGATCGCCAAACGGGTACATATCACTGTCATTAATTTGGAGGGTATATGGCTACTTTTAAAATTAAGGCACCCAAACCTCCTAAGCCACCAAAACCACCGGATCGATTACAAAATTTACAAACGGTACGCCCGCTCGGTAAAACAAAATGGGTTAAAGCACATTGGCGTTGGAATTATGGAACGCACCAATGGGAATGGGTACTAGGCCATTGGAGTAAATAACAAAAACGACTTGCAAATGTGCAAGCCGTTTTTGTTTTAGTTAAGGCCAGAGGCCGATCACTTCACTAATGACCAGAATGGTTAATCGGCTTCCTGACATTGACCTCCAACTCACCGTCAACGTGAGGCTTTTGACGTTCAATCTTAGTTAGATCCACTTCAACTATATGTGCTACCGTGCCGCTTGGATGTTTATAATCACCAGGATTTTTATAGTCATTTCGGGCAAGTCCGTCTCTCACTTTCACTGTCGTGAACATTCCACCCATCTCAAGTGATCCAAATTGTCCGTTGCCCATCATCATTGGCAATGTATTTTTAGGTAATGGCATATCCATCATCTCAGACATATCAGTCATTTCAGACATGCCCGTTTCACCCATAGGCATGTAGTCAGGGACGAGGTTGGTGATCTTTTTCATCAGATCCCCCTGTTTCACACCTATCATCGTGGGGAAACTGTGCCCCATGGCATTCATGGTGTGATGGCTTTTGTGACAATGAAATGCCCAATCGCCAGGCTCATTTGCAACAAACTCAATGGCACGCATTTGACCAACGGCAACATCAGTCGTTACTTCTGGCCAACGTGCGGTTTTTGGCACCCAACCACCATCTGTTCCTGTGACTTCGAACTCATGCCCATGCAAATGGATGGGATGATTCGTCATGGTCAGGTTCCCTACACGAATGCGCACACGATCATTTTTACGAACAACGAGAGGATCAATGCCGGGGAATGCACGACTGTTCCAAGTCCATAAGTTAAAATCGAGCATGGTGTTCACTTTAGGAGTGAAGCTGCCTGGCTCAATATCATAGGCATTGAGCAGAAACACAAAATCACGATCCACAGGCATAAATTTTGGGTTCTTGGGGTGGGTAATCCAACTGCCCATCATGCCCATGGCCATTTGCAGCATTTCATCCGCGTGAGGGTGATACATAAACGTGCCTGGTCGTTTGGCCTCGAACTCATAAACAAAGGTTTTGCCAGGCTCAATGGCCGGTTGCGTCAAACCACTGACACCATCCATACCATTAGGTAAACGCTGACCATGCCAGTGAACACTGGTTTTCTCGGGCAAGCGGTTTGTCACAAAGATACGGACGCGATCACCTTCAACGACTTCAATTGTCGGCCCAGGGCTTTGACCATTGTAGCCCCAGAGATTTGCTTTCATACCCGGTGCAATCTCT
>Ga0066460_1000337_pt1 | contig 11258 bp, 13 predicted proteins | sample LakWasMe88_LOW11_2_FD_59570 | JGI IMG/M metagenome (GOLD analysis project Ga0066460, IMG submission 59570) | Freshwater sediment methanotrophic microbial communities from Lake Washington under simulated oxygen tension - Sediment Metagenome 88_LOW11 | ecosystem: Environmental > Aquatic >... | reverse complement strand
CGCCAATACCCAAAGGAGAGACGGTCGACTCAGCACCGCCAGCCACCATGACATCGCAATCACCGTACTCGATCATGCGAGCCGACAAACCGATGGCATGCAGACCCGTCGTACAAGCGGTGACCACCGCCACGTTGGGGCCCTTGAAGCCGTATTGAATGGAAACATGACCCGAGATCATGTTGATGATCGAGGCCGGAACGAAGAAAGGCGAAATTCTTCTCGGCCCACGATTGGTGTATTCGCCATGGGTCTGCTCGATCATCGGCAGGCCGCCGATGCCAGAACCAATGTTGCAGCCGATGCGGGCTGCCTGTTCCTCGCTCAGTGCGTCGCCAGTGGGCAAACCCGAATCAACCACCGCCTGCATGGCCGCAGCCATCCCGAGGTGAATGAAGCGGTCCATGTGACGCGCCTCTTTCTCAGGGATGTACTGGGTGATGTCAAACCCCTTCACTTCACCCGCAAACTTGCAGGCAAAAGCGCTGGCGTCAAACGACTTGATCAGGTCGATACCAGACTGGCCGGCCAACAAATTGTTCCAGGACTCGGCAACCGTATTGCCTACGGGGCTGATACAACCCAGGCCAGTGACGACAACGCGACGACGGGACATATGAAAATCTCAGTTTGGCCGGACGCGAAGCGCCGGCGGTCTGTGACAAGCCAGGCAAAGCCGCAAGGCCCTGCCGGCCCGCACTCCAAAAGTGTAGGACCGGTCCGCTGGGGACTCAGGCCTTGTGGTGCGTGTTGGCGTAGTCGATCGCGTTTTGCACCGTGGTGATCTTCTCGGCATCTTCGTCCGGGATCTCGATGCCGAACTCGTCTTCCAGAGCCATCACCAATTCCACCGTGTCCAGAGAGTCTGCGCCGAGGTCAGCGACAAAGGCCTTTTCGTTAGTGACTTGAGACTCTTCCACGCCGAGTTGTTCGGCGATGATTTTTTTGACACGTGCTTCGATATCGCTCATGGTTCCCTCTGAGGGTTGTGAAAAGATCCGTGATTTTAGCCGCCCCGGAGAACATTCCCGAAGCATTTGCCGCACGGACCATTCGGCTTTGATCTGCTTCTAATTTACATGTACATGCCGCCATTGACATGCAACTCCTGCCCAGTCACATATGAGGCCTGCGGAGAGGCCAGATAAGCGACGGCATGAGCGATGTCGGCGGGCTGCCCCAGATGACCCAGAGGAATCTGAGTCAACAAGGCTTTTTGCTGCTCTTCAGGCAGCGAAGCCGTCATGTCGGTATCGATAAAACCTGGGGCCACGCAGTTCACCGTGATGCCTCGGCTACCCAACTCACGGGCCAGCGCACGGGTCATGCCCGCGACACCCGCCTTGGCAGCGGCATAGTTGGCCTGCCCCGGGTTGCCCGAGGCACCCACCACACTGGTGATGCTGACGATGCGGCCATAGCGCTGCTTCATCATCTGGCGCATCACCGCACGGCTCATGCGGAACACCGACTTCAGGTTGGTGTCCAGCACAGCATCCCAATCGGCATCTTTGAGGCGCATGGCCAGCATGTCGCGCGTGATGCCTGCATTGTTCACCAGCACCTGCAGAGCGCCCTGCTCCTTCACGATGCGATCGATCAATGCCTCAACGGCTGCACCATCGTTGACGTCCAGCTTTGCGCCCAACCCACCCACAGAAGCCAGGGTCGCCGAAATGCGATCAGCCCCCTCATCCGTGGTCGCGGTCCCGATCACCTTCAAGCCACGCTGAGCCAACTCAAGCGCAATGGCTGCACCAATACCACGCGATGCACCGGTGACCAACGCCACCTGATCTTCAAATTTCACTTCACTCATGCCAACAGTCCTTTGGTTTCTGCCAGTGTTGCGGGGTCCAACACCACACCGCCAACCAGCTCCGCATCGATGCGCTTGGTCATGCCCGCCAACACCTTACCGGGGCCACACTCAATGACGTGCGACACGCCACGTGCTTTGATCGCCTGCACACACTCCACCCAACGGACGGGTTGGAAGGCCTGTCGGTACAGAGCATTACGAATGCGCTCAGGATCCGACTCCACCTGAACATCCACATTGTTGACCACGGCAATTTGAGGCACACCCAAGGTCAGAGTCGCCAATTTCTCGCGCAACTTTTCAGCCGCAGGCTTCATCAGGCTCGAATGGAAAGGCGCAGAGACAGGCAAAGGCAAAGCCCGCTTGGCGCCTTGAGACTTCAGGTATTCACAAGCCTTTTCAACACCTGCCTTGCTGCCGGCAATCACGGTCTGCATGGGGTCATTGAAATTGACCGCCTCAACAACTTCAGCCGAACCCGCACCGAACTCGGCCGTGACCGCCTGGCAACCTGCCACGACCTGCGCCGCTGGCATGCCCAGGATGGCCGCCATGGCCCCAACCCCGACAGGCACCGCCTCCTGCATCGCAGCAGCACGGAACCGCACCAGGGGCGCAGCCTGCGCCAACGTCAACACACCCGCCGCGACGAGCGCCGAATACTCACCCAAGGAGTGCCCCGCCACCACCGACGGCAGCAGGCCGGTTTCAGCGACCCAGGCCCGGTAGGCCGCCACCGCCGCCACCAGCATCACAGGCTGGGTGTTGGTGGTGAGGGCCAGAGCCTCTTTGGGGCCAGACTGGATCAGTGCGGCAACATCCTCACCCAAGGCGTCAGACGCCTCACGCAAGGTGCTGCGCACCTCAGGATGGTCACCCCAGGCATCGAGCATGCCCACCGACTGGGAGCCCTGACCCGGAAATACAAATGCAAATGGAGTCATGTTTTTTGGAGACTGGAAAAACTAGAACCACATCACCATCACACCCGGCCGCCATGGAGCACGGGGACGATGACACCCAGACAGAGGTCGATCCATGCAGGCCAGCCACAAGCCAGCCCCACAGATGCCCACCCACAATGCCGATCAGTAGCGCAGGAAGACTGCACCCCAGGTGAATCCACCGCCAACACCCTCCAACATCAGGTGCTGGCCCCGCTTGACCTGGCCAGCACGCACCGCCGAGTCCAGCGCCAAAGGAATGGAAGCCGCCGACGTGTTGCCATGCTGATCCACCGTCACCACCACCTTGTCGAGGGGAAGCTTCAGCTTGCGCGCCGTGCTTTGCATGATGCGGATGTTGGCCTGGTGCGGAATCAACCAATCAATATCAGCATCCGTCTTGCCCGCCTTGGCCAAGGTGGCACGTGCCGCGTCTTCCAACACACCCACTGCCAACTTGAAGACAGCCTGGCCATCCATCTTGAGCAGAGGGTCGCCCAAAACCTGCCCACCAGAGACATGGCCCGGCACACACAGAATGCCCACATGCTTGCCGTCGGCGTGCAGATCCGAGGCCAGGATGCCCGGCTCATCCGAGGCCTCGAGCACCACAGCGCCCGCGCCATCACCAAACAGCACGCAAGTCGTGCGGTCCGTGAAATCGAGCAGGCGCGAGAAAACCTCAGCACCGACCACCAACGCACGTTGCGCTGCACCCGACTGGATCATGGCATCGGCCACGGTCAGGGCATAGACAAACCCGCTGCAAACAGCCTGCACATCAAAGGCAGCCGCCCCCGCGTTGCCGAGCTTGTGCTGAAGAATGCACGCCGTGGAGGGGAACACCATGTCGGGCGTCGAGGTGGCCACGATGATCAGATCGATCTGCGAAGCCTCCAGGCCGGCCGCCTCCAGCGCTCGCTGACAGGCCTTCAAAGCGAGATCGCTGCTGCCCACATCGGGCGCGGCAAAGTGCCGGGCCCGGATGCCGGTGCGCTCAACGATCCACTCATCTGAAGTTTCGACACCCTTGGTAGCCAGCTCGGCAGCCAAGTCTGCATTGGTCAGCCTGCGGGGGGGGAGATAACTGCCGGTACCGGCTATGCGCGAATAACGTCTCATTGTGCGGAGGAGCCCACCGCGACGGCCCCGACATCACCCGGCACCGCCACCAACAAGGGGGCAGCGCGAGCAATCCGGACCTTCACGCGGTCAAGCAGGTTGTTTCGGGCCGCATCATACGCCCGGTTCAAGGCCTGCTCGAAAGCGAACTCATCAGCCGATCCATGGCTCTTGAAAACCAGCCCCCGCAGCCCAAGAAGCGCAGCACCGTTGTAGCGACGGTAGTCCATTCGCTTTTTCAACGAAGAAAGAACAGGATAAGCACAGATGGCAGCGATTTTTCGAAAGATACTGCGCGAGAACTCTTCACGCAAAAAACCGACGATCATGAAGGCCAAGCCCTCGGTAGCCTTCAGCGCCACGTTGCCGACAAAGCCATCACAGACCACGATCTCGGTCGTGCCCTTGAAGATGTCATTGCCTTCGACGTTGCCAAAAAAGTTCAGATCCCCCGAACTCGATGCAGACCGCAGCAACTCGCCGGCTTTTTTGATCGTGTCGTTGCCCTTGATCACTTCTTCACCGATGTTGAGCAAGCCCACGGAGGGGTGCGCCTCATCCTTCAGAACGGAAACCAGGGCCGAACCCATCACGGCAAACTGCAACAGGTGCTCGGCCGTGCAATCGACATTGGCACCCAGATCCAGCACCGTGGTTGCCTGGCCCTTGATGTTGGGCATCAAGGCGGCAATCGCCGGACGATCAATTCCGTCCAGGGTTTTGAGCAGATAGCGGGCAATGGCCATCAGGGCACCGGTGTTGCCGGCAGAAACCGCCACATCCGCACGCCCATCCTTGACCTGCTGGATGGCCACACGCATCGAAGAATCCTTCTTCTTGCGCAGCGCCACTTCCACCGTGTCATCCATGCTGACCACCTCAGAGGCGGCCAAAACCTCGGCGCGCTCATGCACCAAGCCCGTCAGCGCTTCAGGCTTGCCAACCAGCAAAAGCCGCGCATCCGCATGCTGCTCGAGAAAATGCCGGCATGCTGCCAGCGTGACGCGGGGACCATGGTCGCCCCCCATGCAGTCAACAGCCAGTGTGATCATTCAGAGCTCAATCAACCGCCCAAGCGGCTTCGAAATGGATAGCCAACAAAAGAAAAGCCCGCGCTACGTGGAATGTAGCATCGGGCTTCGATGGCTCCGGAAGCAGATCAGGCTTCGGACTTGTTCTTCAGAACCTGACGGCCACGGTAAAAACCGTTGGGGCTGATGTGGTGACGCAGGTGAGTTTCACCGGTGGTGGGTTCCACAGCGATACCCGGCACGTTCAGGGCATTGTGCGAGCGGTGCATACCGCGCTTGGAAGGGGACTTTTTGTTTTGCTGGACGGCCATGTCAGGCTCCTGGACTAAAGGGTTGTTACATGAGCCTGGGGCCAGCGAGAAAATCACGCCAGCACAGGCAAGTTCTGTGCGAAATCAGTGAGAAATCAACTCAATCAGCGCGGCAACCAGATCAAAAAGACGCCGAGGAATTCGCGCGAAGCCTTTGATTATAGCTCATCTCAAAAGCCAGGCCCAGTCACTCTTTCTTGAGCTTGGCCAAAGCCGCAAAAGGATTGGGCCTGGCAGCCTCAGCGGCCTTGAATTCCTCATCCTCCACCGCCATGGGCACCGCCTCAGGACAAACCTCATGACGCGGCACCACGGGCAGCTCCATCAGCAGCTCATCTTCGATCAATTCGTGCAGATTGAACTCGCGGCTGATCACCAAGACATCTTCTTCAGACTCGTCGTCCTCGGCTTCTGCCGTGGCTTCATCACGCACAAAGCGGAAGGAACGCTGGCACGACAGCAACACCTCCACCGGCCCCAGACAGCGCTGGCAGACCTGCACCAGACTGGCCTCCGCCTCCAGGTGCAGCCACACCTGATCTGCGCCACCCGTCACAGGCCGCGACTCGCCTTGCGCCGACCAACGCACCTCATGCTCATCGATGCCTGCCGGCACAGCCTCTTCGGCCAAGCGGGTAAAGCTCAGCAAGGGCGCCTGCCCAGTCAGGGTGTCGCCAGCCTGCGCCAACGATTTCAGGTCGAGGCGTTCCACGAAATACTCTTTCTTCATGCGCGCAGTGTAAGAGAATCGCCCGCATGACCCCAAGCGCCCCCAACCACCCAAGCCCATCGCGCCCGCTGGTGCTGGGCTCCACCTCCCGCTATCGCAAAGAATTGCTGAACCGGCTCGGCCTGCCCTTTGAAGTGGCCTCGCCCGAGGTGGACGAAACCCCACTGGCCGGCGAAGCTCCGGCCATCCTGGCCCAACGCCTGGCACTCGCCAAGGCCCATGCCGTGGCTCGGCAATTTCCCTCAGCGGTCGTCATTGGCTCCGACCAGGTGGCCGACCTGCACGGCGAACCCTTGGGCAAGCCCGGAACCCACGAACGGGCCGTGGCCCAGTTGCGTCGCATGCGTGGCCAGACTGTTGTCTTTCAGACCGCGGTGGCCGTGGTCTGCCAGGCCACCGGGTTTGCCCAAAGCGATCTGGCCGCTGTGCGGGTGCAATTTCGAGATCTCAGCGACGCCGAGATCGAGACCTACCTGCAACGCGAAAAACCCTACGATTGCGCCGGCAGTGCCAAAAGCGAAGGGCTGGGCATCGCCCTGCTGTCTTCGATCGAGAACGACGACCCCACCGCCCTGATCGGCCTGCCGCTGATCCGCACCTGCCGCCTGATCCAGGCCGCCGGCATCGAGGTGCTGGCATGAGCAAGGCAAATTCAAACCCCATGGGCCGCCTGTTCCTGGTCCCCGCCCCCCTGGACTTCGGCTGCAGCCAGCAAGCGCCGGTGACCGACGTGATCCCGAGCAAAACCCTGATCACGGCCGCCGGCTTACGCCACTGGGTGTGCGAGAACGCCAAGAGCACACGCGCCTACCTCAAGCGCATTGGCGAGCACCACCCCCTGGTGGCGCCGATTCAGGAACAGGCGTTGCAAGAGCTGCCACGCGCCGTGCATAAGAAAGGCGACCACCAAGCCGGCCAGTTTGACGCCCGCCCCCTGCTGGCACCCGCACTGGCCGGCCATGACATGGGCTTGATCAGCGAAGCGGGCATGCCCGCCGTGGCCGACCCCGGCTCCTCGGTGGTGCGCGCCGCCCATGACCTGGGCATTGAGGTGGTGGCCCTGACCGGGCCGGTCTCGCTGCTGCTGACCCTGGCCGCCAGCGGGCTGAATGGCCAGAACTTTGCGTTTGTGGGCTACCTGCCTCAGGACAATGGCGAACGCAGCCAACGCCTGCGAGAGCTTGAATCACTGGCCCTCAAGACGGGCCAGACGCAGCTGTTCATTGAAACCCCTTACCGCAATCAAGCCCTGTGGCAGGGCTTGCTGCAAAGCCTGCAGCCGAACACCCGCCTGGCCATCAGCTACGGCCTGACACTGGAGCAAGGGCAAAACCGCAGCAAATTGGTCAAAGATTGGCGCCAACAGGCCCACCAAGACCCCAAGGCTGCTGGCAAAGCCAAAGACTTTCCGCCCAACGACCTGCCGGCGGTCTTCGGCATCGGGCGCTGAGCGCAGGGCCACCCGCCCTGACGCCCCCCAATCTCAGCGCAAGGCGGGTACCGAGCGCAGGGCGCGCACGGCGCCCTCACCAAAGGCCGCACCGAAACGCTTGGCCAGGCGTTCTGCCACGTTGTCGCGGCGGGTGTAGTCCACCAGGTCTTCGGCCTTGACCACTTCGCGAGCCACGTAATCCAGGTTGCCGAGTTGATCGGCCAGGCCCATCTCAACCGCCTGCTCACCGGTCCAGAACAGGCCGCTGAACATCTCGGGCGTTTCCTTGAGGCGCTTGCCGCGCCCATCCTTCACCGCCTTGATGAACTGCTGGTGGATCTGATCCAGCATGGCCTGGGCAAACACACGCTGACGCTCGGTCTGCGGGCTGAACGGGTCCAGAAAGCCCTTGTTTTCGCCGGCCGTCATGAGGCGCCGCTCCACGCCCAGCTTGTCCATCAGGCCCGTGAAGCCAAAACCGTCCATGAGCACGCCAATGCTGCCCACAATGCTGGCCTTGTCGACAAAGATCTGGTCGGCCGCTGCCGCAATGTAATAGGCCGCCGAAGCACAAGACTCTTCCACCACCACATACACAGGCTTGGAATGCTTGGCTTTCAGGCGGCGGATCTCATCATTGATGATGCCGGCCTGAACCGGGCTGCCGCCGGGCGAGTTGATCAACAACACCACCGCCTGAGCGCCATCGTCCTCGAAGGCGCTGCGCATGGCGGCCACCACAAACTCGGCACTGGCGTCTGCCCCAGCGGCAATCTCACCCTTGATTTCGACCACAGCGGTGTGCGGCGTAGTCTTGTCTGTCACCGGCGCCGCACGGCTGAACAACATCCAGGCACTGACCGACAGCAGCACCAACCAGGCCAGGCGGATGACATTGCGCCAGCGCCTCGCTGCCTGCTGCTCACGCAGCGAGGCAAAAGCCAGTTTTTCAAGCGTTTCACGCTCCCAACCGGACGGCAGGGGTGAAGCGGATGCGGGGGAAGAAGGTGCCGCAGCAGACACCGTCGGCGCAACAGGCTCGGGAGCCGGCGTCGACACGGGCTCATCGGTGGGTTCGGGCGTGCGGGGATCCGTCATCTCAGAATTCAACAGGGTGCAGGTTGTAGGCAGTATGCCAGTGCACCACGCCATCCATTTCCGAGAGCTCGATGCGGATCAAGCCACTTCGGCAGGGGCCGCCTCGGCACTGACCGGTGTCGGGCGCATAGACCGCACCATGGGTGGCACAGAGCAACCAACGGCCCGAATCGTCATAGAAACGATTCGGCTGGTAGTCCATCTCCATGGCCACGTGGGTGCAGCGGTTCAGGTAAGCGTGGGCACGACCCTCATAGCGTATGGCAAAGGCACGGCAGGTCTGCCCGGCATAGACCACATCGAAGGGCACTCCGTCCCCACCGTCGGCCAGATCGTTGCTGTTACACAACGGAATCATCGCTTCCATCAACCCTCCCCGGCCGCGCAGGCCCTGGCGCGGCCTTCAGTTCAAGCGTTATTGAGCAGCCACTGGTGCAAATCAGCCACCGAATGCGCCACATGGCGCGGTCGCAAGGCATCAAAGGCATCGGGCTCATGGGCACCATAACTCACCCCCACACTGGCGCAGCCGGCGTTCAGCGCCATCTGCAGATCATGGGTGGTGTCGCCAATCATCAAGGTGCGCTCAGGCGCCACATCAAACTCGGCCATCAACTCGTGCAGCATGCGAGGGTCGGGCTTGCCCGCTGTCTCATCGGCGGTGCGCGAACCGTCAAACACCCCGCGCAAAGCCACCGAATGCAAGGCCTCGTTCAGCCCGCGCCGGCTCTTGCCCGTGGCCACGGTGATGAGGTGCTGGCGCTCGCGCAAGGAGGCCAGCAACGGCAGCACGCCGTCGAACAGCGCAATGTCGTCCTGATGCTTCAGATAGTGAAAGCGGTAACGGTTGCCCAATTCAGGGTATTTCTCAGGCGGAACGTCCGGCGCCGCATGGGCCAGGGCCTGCATCAAGGCCATGCCAATCACATAAGAGGCGGCCTCATCGCTGGGGCGCGCCCCACCCACATCCACCACCGCCGCCTGGATGCAGCGCACGATGATCTGGGTCGAATCAAACAGGGTGCCGTCCCAATCGAAGGCGATCAGGTCGAACTGGCGGGGGCGGCTGGAGGCGGTCATGGGCTGGGGCTGGGTTGGGCGTCGATGAAGGATTGCAACTCGGGCGGCAGGGGCAATTCCAGCTGGAGGGTCTCGCCGCTGACGGGGTGCTTGAACTGTAACCGCCAGGCATGCAGGAACATGCGCTTGAGGCCCTGCCTGACCAGGCGCTTGTTCAATTCGAAATCGCCATATTTATCGTCCCCCGCGATCGCATGCCCGCTGCTGGCCAGGTGCACCCGGATCTGGTGCGTGCGGCCGGTCTTGATGGTCACCTCCAGCAGCGAGAACGCCGGCAAGCCCGCCAATTGAACCGGCGGCAAGCCCGAACGCACGCGCACCAGGGTGACCGCGCGCATGGCGTCCGGATGGTCCTTGTCGACCACCTTCACACGCCGCTCGCCGTCCGGCAGCAGGTACTTGTGCAGGGCCGAATCGATCACCTTTTTGTTGGCTGGCCAGGCCCCGATGGCCAGGGCCAGGTAGGTCTTGCCGGTCTCACGGTCGCGAAACTGGTCTTGCAGGTGCGTCAGCGCCGAGCGCTTCTTGGCCAGCAGCAGGATGCCGGAGGTCTCCCGGTCCAGCCGGTGCACCAACTCCAGAAAGCGCGCCTGCGGTCGCGCCTGGCGCAATTGCTCGATCACGCCAAAACTCACGCCGCTGCCGCCATGCACCGCCACACCGGCGGGCTTGGCAATGGCCAGCAGATGATCGTCTTCGAAAAGAATCGGAAATTCCCGCGCCGGCGCCGGAGCGTCAGCCTTCTCGGCGGCGCGCTCAGACAGACGGACGGGCGGCACACGCACCGAATCCCCGGTCTGAACCCGGGTATCGGCGGCAACCCGCCCCTTGTTGATGCGCACTTCGCCACTGCGGATGATGCGGTAGACGTGCGTTTTAGGCACCCCTTTGAGGTGCCGGATCAGGAAGTTGTCGAGGCGCTGGCCGGCGGATTCTTCATCCACCAGCAAGAGGCTGGCTGCAGGTGCGGCGGGCTTGATTTGAGGGCCGACTTTGCCCTCTATAATGTGTTTCACTAGCGCTTTGCTGTAACTGGTTGATTCGTCTGGAGTTTAGTCCAGTCCCACTTCCGCGGCGCTGGCAAGGTCGATGCCGACTGACTTGTGAGCTGTAGATCACGCACCAGAGTTCGTGATGACAGTGTCCCAAAGCCAGATGGGCCGGCACTTTGAAACACCGATACGGAATACCCATGCCTGAGAGCCCGCTGAAATTGCCGGGGTCTCGGGCGGATCAAAGCGAGACAACCTGTGCTGATGGCGCTGATTCAGACCTGCTTGCGGTGGCTCATGCCACCGTCAAATGGCATGCAATCGCCCATGGTGCCCGCCTACCGGTCACCTGACGCCGCACCCTTTGCGGCCACACAGCCCCTACACTCACTCGCCCCCATCCACGCGCCCCCGCCCGATACCTGAGCCACCAGCTCAGGCGTCTGTGCACCCACGGCAATTCCCTTCGTTTCAAAGCGTCTGTTCCGGCATCGTTGGCTCATTTCGGGCCTGTTGAAGATTTGACGATTGCATGGACCTGAGGGTCCAGGAAGGACACGCATCATGAAGCGGATGCTGATTAACGCCACCCAGGCGGAAGAACGCCGTTTGGCCATCGTGGACGGGCAGAAACTGCTCGACTACGAAATCGAAATCGAAGGGCGCGAACAGCGCAAGGGCAACATCTACAAGGCC
>Ga0066460_1000336_pt1 | contig 11273 bp, 5 predicted proteins | sample LakWasMe88_LOW11_2_FD_59570 | JGI IMG/M metagenome (GOLD analysis project Ga0066460, IMG submission 59570) | Freshwater sediment methanotrophic microbial communities from Lake Washington under simulated oxygen tension - Sediment Metagenome 88_LOW11 | ecosystem: Environmental > Aquatic >... | reverse complement strand
GCCACCGTGCGCATGAAGCTCAAGAGCCTGATCGCCAACTTCGGCACCGAAGTCGTGTTCAAGGCCGACGACAAGATGGACCAGGTCATTCTGGACAAGAAGGATTGCACCTACTCGTACTTCGCCGACCCCATGTATGTCTGCATGGACAGCGAATACAACCAGTACGAAGTCGAAGCCGAGAACATGGGCGACGCCCTGAACTACCTCGAAGACGGCATGGCTGTTGAAGTGGTGTTCTACGAAGGCAAGGCCATCTCGGTCGAACTGCCCACCAGCATCGAACGCGAAATCACCTGGACCGAGCCCGCCGTCAAGGGCGACACCTCTGGCAAGGTCATGAAGCCCGCCAAGATCGCCACCGGCTTCGAAATCCCCGTGCCGCTGTTCGTCTCGCAAGGCGACCGCATCGAAATCGACACCCGCACCGGCGAATACCGCAAGCGCGTGTAAGCTGCTTCGGCCGCTGCCTTGAAAGCCACCCTCGGGTGGCTTTTTTCATGGGCCATCGCGGAAAACCCGGACACCCAGGCGGCACACACATCCGCCCATGACCGCGACAATGCCGGTCATGGTCATCGAAATCAACTCAGAAGCCGTGCTGGGCGCCCCCAGCCCCTCCTCCTCCGTGATCGTGCTGCGCGATGGCCCTGCCGGCCTCGAAGTGCTGCTGTTGCGCCGCCACAGCCGCTCCGCGGTACTGGGCAATGCCCACGTCTTTCCGGGTGGCAAGCTGGACGCTGCCGACGAACAAGCGCTGGCCTTGGCCTGTGATCAGCCGATCGAACTGCTGCCCAGCATCCTCAACGAGCCCGACCTGGCCCCGGCCACCGCTCTGGGTCTTTATGTGGCGGCCTTGCGGGAAACCTTCGAAGAATGCGATCTGCTGCTGGGAGAGCCCGCCCAGGGTGAGGCCCTGCAACAGGCGCTGGCGCAACTCCATGCGGGCCAACCGCTGCCAGCCACCTTCGCAACACGGGGCCTGCCCCTGCCCACGCGGGCCCTGCAGCCCTGGTCGCGCTGGATCACCCCCAAGGTGCCCTCAGTGACCAACAAGCGCTTTGACACCCGGTTCTTCGTGGCCAAGGCCCCTGTCGGCCAGATCGCGGCCCATGACAACCACGAAGCCACTGAAACCCTGTGGATCCACCCCGCCGAGGCCCTGCAACGCTACTGGAACCATGACATGGACCTGGCGCCACCGCAGATCATGACGCTGAGCCAGTTGGCCCGCTTCGAGCAGGCCGACGACGCCCTGGCCAGCGCCCGGCAACGCCCACCGGCCTTGATCGAGCCCGAACCGTTTGACCAGGACGGCCAGCGGGTGATCTGCTACCCGGGTGACCCGCGGCACAGCCGGCCAGAACCGATCTGGCAGGGGCCGACGCGGCTCACCTACCGCAACAAGCGTTTCGAGCCCGAAGGCGGCTTGGCTGCGCTGCTGCCAGCGGGCGTCTGAGCCCGCGCCGGCATCGAACGCTCTAACGCTCTAACGCGCCAAGTCAGGTGTCAGGAATCAGGCGCTTGCCCAGGCTGACCGAGGCGTCAGCACTGAAACCCAGGCGCGCATAGAAATCGAGCACCGCCGTGTTCTCGGCGCGCACCATCAGGTTGATCTTGGGGCAGCCGAGCGCCAGCAACTCGGCCTCGACCCGCTGCATCAGCAGGCGCCCCAGGCTGTGACGCTGCCAGGCCGGGTCCACCGCCAGGTAGTACACCCAGCCCCGGTGGCCGTCATAGCCGGCCATCACGGTACCGATCAGCCGCTCGGCCTCACCGGGCTGGGCGCCCGGCAGCACCGCCACCAGAAACAGCTCGGGTTGCTCGGCCAGCTTGCGGGCGATGTCCTTGTGGGGATCGTTCCAGGGCCTGAGCAGACCACAGGCGCCCCACAGGGCCACCGCTGCCGCCTCATCGGCCGGGTGGAACACCCGGATGTTGAGCCCGGGCAGTGGAGCGCCCGCTTGCACGCCTGAGTTCAGACCGATGTCAGACACGAGCGGCCCCCTCACGCCATCAGCGCAGCAAGGCCTTGAGCGCGTTCTGCAGGCGACGCGCCGTGGCCGGGTCGCTGGCCGAGGCCAGCACCGTGGCGGCATCCTGGCCCCAGGTCTGCTGAGGCGAGGGGTCGTTGCGGCGGGTCAGCAACTGCAACTGCAGCGTGCGGCGAGCGTTGATGTGCTCGGCCGGTGTCGGCACTTCGGCCGCCATTTCCAGGCGCAGCAAGGCGGTGGCAGCGTCGCCCTTGGGCGCCGCGCCGATGGCCTGGCTCCAGGCACCGCGCACGGCGGGGCTGACACGGCCGCCCAGCTCCTGGGTGCCGGGCAGTTGCGCCGGATCGCGTTGCTCCCAGGCGCCCAACAACTGGGTCAGCGCCTCGCCATGGGCCTGGGCGGCCAGCTTGCGCAGAGCCAGTTGGGCGTGCTCCAGCGCCTCGCGCTGGGCGCGGAAGGCGGTGTCGCCCAGACGCGGGCCACGGTCTTCGCGGGGCGCGCCGCGATCGCCGCGGTCACCACGGTCAAAACGGGGGCCGCCGCGTGCGTCATCGCGCGGGCCGCGCGCACCGTCACGGCCACCATCACGACGTTCACCCGGACGGCCCGGACGGCCCGCCGGCGCGGGCTCGGCCTTCTTCATGCCGGGGCGGTCATCGCCACGCACAGCCACTACCTTGCGCGGTGCCGGGGCGGGCTTCGGGGCCTCTTCGGCCGGAGCCTGCTCAGCAGCACCCTCAGCGGCAGCACCCTCGTCAGCCGCCGCCACGGGGGCCTCAGCAGCCGGGGCTGCCTCAGCACCTTCGGCGGCCACAGCGGCCGCCACGGCCTGCTGCGCCTGGGCCTGGCCGCGCAGGGCCGCGTCCAGCGCCGCCATGGCAGCCCGGATCTTCTGTGCATCGCCGCTGGCATTGGCCGCTTCGAGGGCCTTGGCGGCGTCCAGCACCACCTTGTCGCGTTCGCTCAGCGCGGCCGAGGCTTTTTCGCGCTCGGCGCTCTTGCGGTTGAAGGCTTCGTCAATCGGCTTGCGGAAGGTGTCCCACAGCTTTTGTTCGTGCTTGCGGTCCAGCGGCACGGCCTGAGCCTCGGCCTGCCAGCGCTGTTGAAGGGCCTTGACGGCGTCGACGCGCAGCGAAGCGGCCGCCCCCAGGGCCTTGGCCTCTTCGATCATGGCGTGGCGCACGGCCAGGCTGGCCTTCTGGGCCGCTTCCAGCGGTGCAGCGGCGGCTGCGATGGCTTCTTTCCAGAGCGGCTGGATCTCGGCAAAGGCCTTTTCACCCAGGTGCCCTGCGTCACGCCAGCGGTCGCTGAATTGGTACAGGGCGCGGTTGATGGCCTTCCAGTCGGTGCTGGCCGCGTGGGCGGCGGCCCAGGCCTTGAGCTCTTCGATCAGCGCCAGACGCTGGGCCTTGTGTTCGGCCGCATCGGTCTTGATCTTCTCAAGCCAGGCTTCGACCACCTTGTGGGCTTCGTTGCAGGCCTCGTCAAAACGCTTCCAGAGCGCGTGGTTCGGTGCGCCGCCTTGGTCGGTCTGCTTCCACTGGTCACGCAGGGCGCGCAGGGTTTCCTGCATCTTGCGCCCGCCCAGGGCCTGGCCTTCAGGGCGGTTCAGCAGGGCCTCAGCGCGGCCCACCAGGGCCTCGCGCACCTGATCGGCGCTCCAGCGCTGCCAGCCTTCGAGCTCGCCGGCGGCCACCAGGGCGGTGTGCACCTGGTGCTCCAGGGCGGCATCGATCAGCTTGCCATGGTCTTTGAGCACGGCACGCAAGGCGGACGCCGCACCGGCGCTGCCCTTGCCATGGCCTTCGGCGGTTTCCTTTTCGAGGCGTTCCAGGGCCTGACGGACGATGTTCGAGGCCTTGTTGCGCAATTCGGGGGGCACGGCCGGGCGCGCAGTGCGGGCCGGCTTGGCGGCGGCCGCGCTGGCGGCGGCGGCTTCAGAGGCCTCGGTGGGCAAACCACGGGCCACGCGCAGCTCATCGGCCCAGACAGGCACGGTGGGCAGCGGCGCCGCAGCATCTTCAGAGGCGGCCAAGGCCTGGGCAATGGCCACCTGGAAAGCCTCCCACACCACCAGCAACTGGGCGCGGGACGCGTCCAGCATGGGCGGGAAGCGGGCATCGACGCTGGCCCAGGCACCGTCGCCGGTGAGGCCTTGCGCCTGGTCCTGCCAGGCCTGCACGTCGCCGCGCAAGCCTTCGAGCACGGCATGGGCATCGCGCCAGGGCTTGGTGGACAGCACTTCGATGCGCTGGGCCAGCAGCACGGCGGCCTCACGCTGCACCTGAACGCGGTGCTGCAGGTCTTCAATCACCTTCACGCGATCGGCCAGCTGCACCTTGAGCACCGACAGCGGCTCGCGACTCAACGGCGCGCCAGCCTTGGCGGCATCGCGCTGCCAGGCCATGGCGTCGGCAATGTTCAGCCGGGGTGCCGACAGCAGCGCCTGGGCCTTCTCGGCCCACTCGGCGGCAATCACTTCCTGGCCCTTGGCGCGCTTGAGTTCGTCCAGGCGCTCACGCACGGGGCGGGCGGCGCCCTTGTCACGCACGCTGAGTTCCTTGAACACCTCCTGCAATTGGCTTTCGGCCGGATTGCCCGCCAGCCACTCGCGAATGCGCGAGGAGCGTTCACCCGAGGTGGGGGCAGAAAAGGCACCGCCCGTGAGCGCGTCCAGCGGGTGGACTTCTTGGGCTTTGGCCGGAGCCGGGTTCACTTCAGGAGCTTCGGACATTTTGTTGCGGGAAGAAAAACTGAACATTTTGTAGGTCGGTAAACACGGCGCGCCACCTGATCAGGCGGGCACGACGCCATGGCGCAGACATTTGCGCCACGGAATCAAAGCGCTATTTTCGCCGGAATTGGACAAGCCCCTCCAAACCGGCCGGGTGAAAGATGTCAACAGTGTTGCTGAGGGGCGCCAAAACAGGCCCGCGGCAGGCGCCCACGAGGCGTCAACGTCGCTCGACCGCAGCCCTTCAACGGGTCCCCAGCAGCAGTTCGGCCGAGGGCGTCCACACACCTTCGTTGCGCAAGGTCTTGGGTGCCCCCAGAAACAGGCGGCTCACCGGCACCTGGCGGCCCAGCAAGTAGTCACGAACCACCACGCCCCGCTCCACCGCCAGGGCCTGCAGCAAATCATCGGTCACCGGCACGCTGGCCAGCAACAGCGCCTCCATCTCGGGCGCCGGCAGATCCTTGGCCAGGCCCAGCAGGTTGCGCGGTTTGGGCAGATCGGCACGCTGGTACACGGCTTTGAGCAAAGCGGGCTGCTCGGCCGGCGTGACGGCCTCCACTTCAGTCCCCTTGTGCCCCGCCAACACCGCCTGCCGACGCTTCTCGGCCAGCATCATCTGGGCCAGCTGCTGGCGACGATAGCCTTCGCGCTCCACCTGCGCATTGACCTGCCCCACCACCGTCAGCTTGAGCGCCGGCCGGTCCAGCAAGGCCTGCGCGACCTTGTCCAGACGTTGCTGCGCCTCAGGCGTCAGCTCGGCTGCGCCAGGCGCAAAGGCGATTTCATTGCTCTCGGAGTGCCCCCCGCCGAACGCATTGGCCAACAGGCTGAAAGGCGCGGTGACGGCCTTGGCCACCAGATTCAACAACAGCCGCCCCACAATAGGCGCCAGCCGGAAGTCCGGGTCGTTGAGCGAACCGCTGATGGGCAGATTGATGTCGATCACCCCATCGCGGTCGGCCAGCAAGGCCACCGCCAGCTTCACCGGCAGCGAGGCGGGCGCCCCCTCGACCTGCTCACCGAAGCTGAGCTGGTTCAGGATGATGTTGTTGCTCGCATTGAGGCGCCCATCCGGGTCGATCTTGTAGGCCACGTTGACGCTGAGTTTGCCGCGCTCGATGCCATGGCCCGCGTACTTGATGGTGTAGGGCGACAGCGGTGGCAGATCCAGTTCGCGCACCTTGCCTTGAATGTCCAGTGCCAGTGGCGTGGCCAGCGGGTTGAGCTTGCCCGACACCTCCAGCGAGGCCGTGCCCTCGGCACGCCCGCGCAACTCCAGATCCGCCAGGCCGACGCTGCCAGCCTCCAGCACCGACGAGAAGGCCCCCAGACGCCCGGTCAACTCGCTGAGACTGGCCGAGTAGTTGGGTCGCACAAAACGATCCGAGAACAAGACCCGCCCATTGAGCAGCGTGATCGGCCCCATGCGGATCACGGGCTGGCTGGCCGCGGCAGAAGCCTGTGCGGCCGGCGCTGGTGGCGCCGGTGGCAGCTTGGCCGCCACAGCCCCCTTGGCCGGCGTAGGCTCCGGCGCGCTGTTGCGCACCAGGTTCTGCAAATTGATGCGCCCCTGGTCGTTGATCACCACGCGGGCATAGAAATCACTCAGCGCGGTTTCGCTGATCCCCAGCGTGAGCGGTGTGCCGGGCTGCAGGGCCAGGTCAATGCCCCGCAGGCTCAGGGCCTTCCAGCTCAACAACTCGTCACTGGTGGGCGGGCCCGCATCGGTGCCGACCTGGGCCAACACGCTGTTGGCCCGCACATCCTCCAGCGCACCATCACCCTTGACCCTCACGGTGGCCCCGGCAGCGGCCACGGCCACGTCCAGGTTGCCCCGGAAACTCGCGTCCGCCCGCGGCAGCTCCAGGTTCAACACGTCGCCAAAGTAAGGCTCTACCGCATGCAAAGGCAGCCGGTTGAGCTCCAGCCGCCCCTGGGTGGAGAACGGCGCCAGCTTGACCCGCCCCTTGTAATCCAGGCGCCCCGGCTCGGCCACCGCCGCGCCGTCACGCCCCGGCGTCCCCAGACGGGCGCTCACCTGCAGCTCGACCGGCTCGATACCCAGCCCGTTCGGGCCGCCGCTGAAAGGGCCGGCCTGCAACTGCAAGGCCGCAGCGTCCAGCGCCACCCCGCCAGGCTTCCGGGCCACCACGGCCGTGGCATCGCGCCAGCCCAGGCTGCCATCGCGCAAGGCCAATTGCCCCAGACGCCATTGCCAGCCGGGTGGCTGGGCGGAGGCCGGCGCTGCACGCTCAGCCTCAGCACCCGGGCCCCGCACCGGCGACGCGGCAGCCGCCTCCTGGGTCTTGAGCCAAGGCTCGAACATCCAATGCCCCTGCGCATCGCGGGACACCGTGGTCCGGGGCCCGCTGAGTGACAGCACGCCGGCGCTGGCCGTGCGCCGCCCCAGGTCGACGCGGGTGTCACTGAGGCTCAGCTGGTCCCAGGCGGCCAGGTCTTGCTCCCCCTGCTTCAGACGCAAGGCATCCACCGTGAGGCTGCTCAACTGGAAGGCCAGGTCCGGGGCACGCCAGCCCAAGCCCCCCACCAGGCTGAGCCGCCCTTGCAGGGTCGGGTTCAGGTAGCGCGCCAGGTAGGGCGCAGCCGCCGCCAACGGCAAGCCCTCGGCCCGCAAGGCCACGGCGGCGGCCCTGTCGGTGCCCTGGCCGTCGAAATGAACACGCCCACTCGCCAGGGCCGCAGCCTTGCTCGGCGCCTCTGCCGCCCCAGCCAACACCAGGCTGCCTTGGAAGCGGGCCGGTGCCCGCATGGGCCAATGCAGGCCTTCGACCTGTAGCGCAACGTCAGAGGCCGAAAGCACAGCCGCAGGCTGGGTGCCCTCATCCCGCCACCCCACGCGGGCATGCTGCAGCGCGATGCGGTCCACCTGAACGCGCCAATCGGCCTCGGCTGAAGTGGCCTTCGCAGGTGCGGCTTCGGCTTTTCCAGCCGAGGTTGCCGGGGCATTGGGGGCTGAGGCTGTCAACCAGGCGAACTGGCCTTGAGCGTCACGGCGCAAGTCCAAAGACGGACCATCCCATTGCACCGAGCGCACGTGCACCGAACGCTGCAAAGGCTGCAGCTCGGCCAGATCCACCGCCAGCGATGGGAAGGCGAGCAAGGGACTGCCCAACGCATCGTTCAAGCGCACATCCTGGGCCCCCAGGGTGCCCGACAGCACCAGCTTGGGCTGGGGCGCCTGCTCGAACACCAGCTTCAGATCCGCCTCGAGATGGCCCGCCGCCAGGCGCACCGGCAAGGCCTTGGGCCAATAAGGCAAGAAGGGCGCGAGGTCGAGCCGCGCCATGTGCGCCTGCACCTCCGCGTGGCGGCTGTCGGCAAACGGCGTGGCCTGGGCGGACCAGTCAAAAGCAGCACCGTCCAGTTGAAACGCCAGTCGGGGCTGCACCAGCACCGCACGGCCTGAATCAAAGTTGCTCAGAAAGGGCAGCCCAAGCTGCAAGGCCGTCAGGTGGTGGTCCTGACCGGCCACGGTATCGCGAAAATCGATCGCCCCCTCCACCAGACTCAGGTTGTGCAGGGCAAAGCGCAAAGGCGCCGCAGCGGGGTCCGAGGGCTGGCTGGCCAACGCGATCAGATCATCGATGTCGTAGTGCCCCGGCTGGGTGTGGGTGAGCAGCAGATGGGGCCGTTCGACCACCAAGGCGTCGAGCACCGGCGCCAGGCGCACCAGGGACTGAAGCTCCATGTCTATATAGAGACGCTCCACCGCCAGTTGCTCGGCATCCCCATCCAGGGTGCGGACCACCAGATCGCGCAACGTGAGCTCCAGGCTCCAGGGGCGGAAATCCACCTCGGCCACACTCACCTGCCGCCCCAGCGCCTCGCTGGCGCGCGACGCGACCAGATGCCGCAACAGCGAGGGCACCAAGGCCCAGGACACGGCCCAGACCAACAAGATGCCCACCACACAAAAAACGCCCCGTCGAAGCCACGGGTTCTTGCTCAAAGACGCCAGATTCATGGGCAGCATTGTGCTGCGGCCAGCGCCGGCGCATCGAGGGAAATTTCACGAAAGCGTGCCTCACGCGCCAGAACCCGCCCATAAGAAAGCCCGACAGACCGAACACTCGATCTGCCGGGCTTGACGGCTGGCTAAAGGGCCTTTGCCGTCAGACATGCAAGCGGGAGAGAACAGTCCCGGCTTGCAGGGAAGGCAAGAGATTGCCTTCTGGGTTTGCCGGGTTCGCTTCGTCATCGCCACCCCGTCATACGCAGGGTGTGGACTGTCACTTGCCGACGGTCGCCTGAAACGCTCAGGCCACTTCAGGATAGTTCTCGGAAGAGCTGATTCAAGAAGGGAATTCCAATCGAGAAATGGGTTTCGATTGAATTTTGCAACGACTGTATGGACGTCCAGATTTGGGCTCCTATACCCCATTTTTAATATCGTATTTCATATAACAAATCAAATCAATACTGTTGACTTGTTATTTGCAATGCTTCTAGAATCCGCCCGTCCCCAAAAACAGGGGGCAACCCGAACCCGCTGCCGACCCCGGCTAAGTCAGTTCACCCCTTTGCAACCCCCTTGGGTGCCCCGGTGAACCTGATGGCGTACCAATCCAAACGAGGGTTGGTTCACGGCACACACCGCTGCTTGCGCAGCCCGTGCCGCCGCGAACCACTCCACGCGTAGAAAGGAAGAGCTATGACAGCGTTAGGTCAAATCGCCCGAGGCTTGCGAACATTCGCATCCGATATCGCCGAAGGTTTTTTTGAGATCACACACAACGGTTTTGCCCTGCTGGGCTTGGCCGTCGCCTTTGCTGTGATCACCCTGACTGCCCGTCCTGACTTGCGTCAGGCTGGCGAAGAAGAATTGATGGGCTGGCTGCAGTCCCGTCAGGAAGCCCTCACCGGGCTTCAAAACGAACGCGACGCCCGTGAACGCGCGACCGCCACCGACCCCCGGGCTTTGCCCAAGTCGCAGGCGGCCGTGGCCTATTGGCTGAGCCGCAAGTACCGCGTGGCCCCCGAGCCCGTGAGCGCCCTCGTGGCCGAAGCCTGGGAAGTGGGCAAGCGCAACAGCCTGGACCCGACGCTGATCCTCGCCATCATGGCGATCGAGTCGAGCTTCAACCCGTTCGCCCAGAGCGCCGTCGGTGCCCAGGGCCTGATGCAGGTCATGACCCAGGTGCACAGTGACAAGTACCAGGGTTTTGGTGGCCACCTGGCCGCCTTTGACCCGGTGGCCAACCTGCGGGTGGGCGTGAAGGTGCTGCAAGACTGCATCGCCCGCGCCGGCTCCATTGAAGGCGGCCTGCGCTTCTACGTGGGCGCGGCCAATGTCGAGGACGATGGCGGCTACACCGCCAAGGTGCTGGCCGAGCACAGCCGCCTGCAACAGGTGGCGGCTGGCCGCAACGTGCCCATCCTGACCCCGGTGCCGGCCCCTGTGGCCCCTGCCCCGGCGCGTGCGGCGGCCGCTCCGGCCACCACCGAGAAGGTCGCTCTGCTGAGCCAATCCTGAACGCCCCCTGCATCAGAGCCGGCCACTGAAGGCCGCCATGCAGGCCCGGCGCCGCATCAGTTACACTAGGCCGGTACGCGACTGGCGATAGGCGCAGGCTTCAGCTTCATGAGGCCTTGCCGCTGACGTGGGGTTACCACTGGGAAGCGTGCCGCTCCAGGGCCTTGGCCCGAGCGATCAGCCGTTCGCCTGGGCAGCCCTTGTTCTTCTCTTACGAGCAACAGGGACCACGTCTTTAAGGACTGCCATGTACAACCGCAACATCCTCGTCGAGCAAACCGATCCCGAAATCTTTGCTGCCATCCAGGCCGAGAACGCTCGCCAAGAGCACCACATCGAGCTGATCGCCAGCGAAAACTACGCCTCGCCCGCCGTCATGTGGGCCCAGGGCTCCCAACTCACCAACAAATACGCCGAAGGCTACCCGGGCCGCCGCTACTACGGTGGCTGCGAGCACGTGGACGTGGCTGAACAACTGGCCATCGACCGCGTCAAGCAGATCTTCGGCGCCGATGCCGCCAACGTGCAGCCCCATTGCGGCGCCTCGGCCAACGAAGCCGTCTTTCTGGCCTTCCTGAAGCCCGGCGACACCATCATGGGCATGAGCCTGGCCGAAGGTGGTCACCTGACCCACGGCATGCCGCTGAACATGTCCGGCAAGTGGTTCAACGTGGTCTCGTATGGCCTGGACGCCAACGAAGCCATCGACTACGACGCCATGGAGCGCAAGGCCCACGAGCACAAGCCCAAACTGATCGTGGCCGGTGCCTCGGCTTACAGCCTGCACATCGACTTCGCCCGCTTTGCCAAGGTGGCCAAAGACGTCGGCGCCATCTTCATGGTCGACATGGCCCACTACGCCGGCCTGATCGCCGCAGGCGTCTACCCCAACCCGGTGCCGCACGCCGACGTGGTCACCTCCACCACCCACAAGAGCCTGCGCGGCCCGCGTGGCGGCATCATCCTGATGAAGGCTGAGCACGAAAAGGCCATCAACAGCGCCATCTTCCCCGGCCTGCAAGGCGGCCCGCTGATGCACGTGATCGCC
>Ga0066460_1000335_pt1 | contig 11295 bp, 9 predicted proteins | sample LakWasMe88_LOW11_2_FD_59570 | JGI IMG/M metagenome (GOLD analysis project Ga0066460, IMG submission 59570) | Freshwater sediment methanotrophic microbial communities from Lake Washington under simulated oxygen tension - Sediment Metagenome 88_LOW11 | ecosystem: Environmental > Aquatic >... | reverse complement strand
ACGGCTTTCAGCGACAAAGCTGTACATAGGAAACTGACCGTCAAGGTCTGCAATCGCTGCGTAGCAGTCCTTGGGCGATCTGAAACTGCGCATTCCCCGGGCCCCTTAAATCTCATCCACCACGCGCTCTGCCGACACCACTCAAAGTGGGCGACCTAGGCCCCCGCCCAACCCACCCCTTCCACCCCATCCCTGGCATACTCCCCCCGTCCCGCCCACCCAGCGAGACGAGGTTTGACAGCCTCTTGAACCACTGCAGAAAAGCGTGTTGCCCACCGGCCTGACGAAGCTTCCACCGTCAGCACCGGTCTGGTGACGTGTTCTGTTTGCACGTATTCAACGAACGAGGCTCTGCATGTCAAAACCGAAACGCCATTCATCCAAGCCAGCCCCAGCCAGGCAGCGTCACGCCAGTCGGCAGCCTCACTCGGCAGACCAGCTGCCCGAGTCCCCACAGCGGCTGGCCATGCCCCACCTCCTCGCCATCTCCGACGCCCTCTACCCCGTGCGCGAAGCCGTGCAGGCCTATGCCGCGCTGGCGCACCTGTTGGTGAACCAGCTCCACGACCACAACGACGCCCCAGATGCGCCCGAGCTCGGGCGTTTGCTGGGTTTGATGAACGAGGGCTTGGCGCAGCGGGTGGCGCTGGCCTGTGCGCAGGCCGAGGCGGCTCAGGGGGCCTTGGGCTGAGCCGCTGGCTGGCTTCGCCGGCGGGGTGGCCTCAGGCCGCGTCTTGTCGGCCCAGCATCAGGTCCAGGTTCTGCACGGCGGCGCCCGAGGCGCCTTTGCCCAGGTTGTCGAACACGGCGGCCAGCAGCAGCTGGTCGGGGGCACCTTGGCCCAGCACGGCCAGGCGCAGCTGGTTGCTGCCGTTGAGGGCTTCGGGGTCGAGGGTCTGCAGAGCCTGGGCTTGGTCCGGGCTCAGCAGCTCGATGTGGCGCTGGCCGGCGTAGTGGCTGGCCAGGGCCTGGTGCACGGCGGCTGCGGTGGTGCCGGGGGCCAGCTGGCGCAGGTGCAGGGCCACGGTCAGCACGATGCCTTGCCTGAAGGCGCCGTAGGCGGGCACAAAGGCGGGGCGGGTGCTCAGGCCGGCGTGCTGCTGGATCTCGGGGGTGTGCTTGTGCTGCAGGCCCAGGCCGTACACCTGCAGGGCAGGGGGGCGCTGGCCTTCGGATGTGGCGGCCTCAAAGGCCTGCACCTGGGCGCGCCCGCCGCCCGAGTAGCCCGAGATGGCGTGGATGTTCAGCGGGGTGTCGGCGGGCAGCAGGCCGGCCTGCACCAGGGGGCGCAGCAGGCCGATGGCGCCGGTGGGGTAGCAGCCGGGGTTGCTCACGCGTTTGGCCTGGGCAATGCGGTGGGCCTGGCCCGGGGCCATTTCGGCAAAGCCGTAGACCCATTGCGGGTCGGTGCGGTGGGCCGAGCTGGCGTCGATCAGGCGCACGGCGGGGTTGCTGACCAGGGCGGCGGCCTCGCGGGCGGCGGCATCGGGCAGGCACAGGATGGCGATGTCGCAGCTGTTGAGGGCTTGGGCGCGGCGGGCCGGGTCTTTGCGCTCGGCCTCGGGCAGGGTCAGCAGGCGCAGGTCGCTGCGGCCGCGCAGGCGTTCGTGGATCTGCAGGCCGGTGGTGCCTTGGTCGCCGTCGATGAAAACAATAGCTTGCATGAAGTCTCTCCTGGGTGCTTGGCCTTGATCTTCCAGCCCTGCCTAAAATAAGAAAAGTTGAATTTCATGAAGGGTTTGTTTGTGAAATCTGAACGTCATGCGTGAGCTGAGCCTGGACCGTCTGCGCACCCTGGTCGCCATCGTCGACCTGGGGTCGTTCGCTGCGGCGGCCCGTTCGCTGAACCTGGCCCCGCCCACGGTCAGCCTGCATGTGGCCGAGCTGGAGGAGCGCATTGGCGCGCCGCTGTTGCTGCGCCAGCGCGGCCAGGTGCAGCCCTCGGGCATTGGCGAGACGCTGGTGGCGCGGGCGCGCCGCCTGCTGGCCGATGTCGATCAGGCGCTGGACGAGGTGCGCGGCCAGGTCGAGGGGCGCACCGGGCGGGTGCGCCTGGGGGCCTCGACCGGCGCGATTGCCCACCTGCTGCCGCAGGCACTGGAGCAGCTGGGCCGCGAGCACCCGGGCATCGATGTGCAGGTGGCGGTGCTCACCTCGCAAGAGACGCTGTCGCGCCTGGCCGGGGGCCGGCTCGACATCGGCCTGGTGGCCTTGCCCCAGCCCGCCATCGAGGGCCTGCAGGTGCAGCCCTGGCGGCGCGACCCGGTGATGGCCTTTGTGCCGGCGGCCTGGGGCCGCACGCCGGCCCGCATCACGCCGGCCTGGCTGGCCGAGCGACCGCTGATCCTCAACGATGCCAGCACCCGCCTGTCACGCCTGACGGCCGAGTGGTTTGCCACCGCAGCGCTGCGCCCCACGGCCCGCATCGAGCTCAACTACAACGACGCCATCAAAAGCCTGGTGGCGGCCGGCTATGGCGCCACGCTGCTGCCGCATGAATCCACGGCCCCGCCGCCCGATCCTCGCGTCCGCATGCTGCCGGTGCGCCCGGCGCTGTGGCGCCCGCTGGGGCTGGCTTATCGCAGTGGCGAGCTGGAACCCGCCACCGATGTGGTGCTGACCGTCTTGCGTGGTTTCAGGCAGGGGTGACGAGGGCTGCAATGGCGGGGCGGGCCCCTCACTGCTCGGATCAGGCCGCGATGTCGGCCGCCAGCGCCGAGCGGTTGCGCCCACCTTGCTTGGCCTGGTAAAGCTCTTTGTCGGCGCGTTGCAGCAGGGCGTCGAACGAAGTGTCTTCGGGGCTCAGCGGGGCGATGCCGATGCTCACGGTGAACTTGACGGGTGTGCCGTCATCGGCGCGGAGGGTGTCGGTGGCTTCGGCACGGGCGCGCAGGCGTTCGGCGATGAGCTGGGCGCCGGCCGAGTCGGTCTCGGGCAGGATGAGGGCGAACTCATCGCCGCCAAGTCGGCCGCACAGGTCGTGGCCCCGGATCACGGAATGGGTCAGTTGGGCCAGTTCCTGGATCACGCGGTCGCCCATGGGGTGGCCCCAGCGGTCGTTGATGGTCTTGAACCGGTCGATGTCGAGCATCAGCACCGACAGCGGGTGCCCGTAGCGCCGGGCGCGGCTGAACTCGCGGTCGGCCACTTCGACGAAATGGCGTCGGTTGGCGATGCCGGTCAGGGTGTCGGTGTTGGCCAGCAGGCGCATCTCTTCGCGCTGACGCCGGGTGGCCCGCTGCACGCGCAAGGCCATCAGGGCCAGGGCCGACAGCACGATGTAGCCGGCCGCAAACTGCCAGGCGCGGTGTTGCCAGCCCGACAGCACGCGTGCCCGGTCGAAGCCGACGATGACGATGAAGGGAAAGCGCTCCAGCTTGCTCATGCCGATGATGCGCTCCCGGCCATCGATGGGCGAGACGGCCGTGAAGGTGGCGCTGCTCTCGACTTTGTCAAAAGACGGCTCATTCGGCGGGGGCGAGGTGCGCAGCCCGATCGCTTCGGGCAGAGGCGGGTTGCGGGCCAGCAGCGTGCCATTCGAGTCGACCAAGGCCAGCACGTCGTCTTGTTCGACGTCGAGGGCGATGATCCATTGCTGGGCGTACTCCAGGTCGACCACCACCATGGCGCCGCCCAGCAGCGCACCCTCCGGGGAGCCCACCGTCCGCGACATCAGAACCACCGGCCGGGCCGAGGCCGAGTTGACCGCAGGCATGTACTGGATGTGCAGGCTTTGCCCGGGCTCGACGCGGCCATCGCTGCAGAACCGTTGTCGGCTTTTGGTGCCCCGTGTCGGGTAGTTGGCCGTGGCGGCAAAGACGCAGTCGCCGTTGAACAGCACCAGATCGGTCAGGCCTGCCACGGTGAGCACCTTCTCTTTGAGCAGGGTCTCCAGGCGTGCAGAGACCTCGGCGTCAGTCTGAGGGTAGGCCAGGTCTGTGCCCATGTGGACCCGGCCAAGGACATCGCGCAGCACATAGTCGGCGGCCAGAAAGGTGTCGCCGAACGAGCGGTTCATCAGCTGGCTTTTGTTGATCGCCAACCTCGATCGCTCGGCCATGACGCGATTGCGCTCTTGCATGAAGTCGATCACCAGCCAGCTGCCGATGGCCAGCAACAAGAGCAGCAGCACGCCGTAGCTGTCGCTGCGGGTCAACGATAGGCGTGATCGGATGGTCGTCATGAGTTCAGCCTGCCGTGCCCATGGAAAAAGCTTCACGTGGTGCACCAGCCCAGGCGTGTCGGGAAGGCCCGATGAAAGGGGTGGCAGTTCTTGTTACAAATTGACATGCTACTTGAAGGTGTATGCATCGCACCCTGGCGGTTTCCAGTGAGAGGAAGGGTATGGTGTCTGAAATGCAGACATCTGACTGAAAAGCAGACGACTGGTCTGCCTGAAATTCAGTCATGTCTTTGAGGCTGTCTGAGAAATCCAATAAAAAACAATGACTTACAAGCAGGCACAGCTTGTGCAATGATGGTGCCTGACAGCCAACATAACAGGAGACATCCATGCACCGTCGTGCTCTCATCGGCCTGCCCGCGCTTGCCGCACTGGTTTGCAGCGCCTTCAGCGCCGCCCCGGCGTTCAGCCAGTCGGGCGATATCCGCATCGCCCACATCTACAGCAAGACCGGCCCCCTGGAGGCCTATGGCAAGCAGACCCAGACCGGTTTCATGATGGGCCTGGAGTACGCCACCGGCGGCACCATGGCGGTCAATGGCCGCAAGCTGGTGGTGCTCGAGAAGGACGACCAGGGCAAGCCCGACCTGGGCAAGTCGCTGCTGGCCTCGGCCTACTCCGATGACAAGGCCGACCTGGCCGTGGGCCCCACCTCGTCGGGTGTGGCGCTGGCCCTGCTGCCGGTGGCCGAGGAGTACAAAAAGGTGCTGATCGTCGAGCCCGCCGTGGCCGACAGCATCACGGGCGACAAGTGGAACAAGTACATCTTCCGCACCGGCCGCAACAGCTCTCAAGATGCGATCTCGAATGCCGTGGCGCTCGACAAGCCCGGCGTCACCATCGCCACCCTGGCGCAAGACTATGCCTTTGGCCGCGATGGCGTGAAGGCCTTCAAGGACGCCCTCAAAACCGCCAAGCTGGTGCATGAAGAGTACCTGCCCACCAGCACCACCGATTTCACCGCCGGTGCCCAGCGCCTGATCGACAAGCTCAAGGACCTGCCGGGCCGCAAGGTGATCTTCATCATCTGGGCCGGTGCCGGCAACCCGTTCAAGATCGCCGATCTGGACCTCAAGCGCTACAACATCGAGATCGCCACTGGTGGCAACATCCTGCCGGCCATGGCCTCGTACAAGAACTTCCCCGGCATGGAAGGCGCCACCTACTACTACTTCGGCATTCCGAAGAACCCGGTCAACGAGGCCCTGGTGTCGCAGCACTACAAGCAGTTCAAGACACCGCCTGATTTCTTCACGGCCGGCGGCTTCAGTGCGGCCATGGCGGTGGTGACGGCGCTCAAGACCACCAATGGCGACACCGGCACCAACAAGCTGATCAAGGCCATGGAGGGCATGAGCTTTGATACCCCCAAGGGCAAGATGACCTTCCGCAAGGAAGACCACCAGGCACTGCAGAGCATGTACCACTTCAAGATCAAGGTGGACCCGGCCTTTGCCTGGGGCGTGCCTGAGCTGGTGCGCGAGATCAAGCCTGAAGAGATGAACGTTCCGATCCGCAACAAGCGCTGATCGTCCACGGTGCTGCCGCTGCGCGGCACCTGCCTTCCCGTAACGCGCCCGTAATGCGCTCGTAACGCTCCCGCAACACCGCCCCGGCCCCGGGGCGGGTTCAGGAACCCACCATGCTGCAAACCCAAGATCTCACGGTCCGCTTTGGCGGGCACGTGGCGGTGAATGCTGTCTCGTGCAGTTTTGCACCCGGCACGCTGACCGCCATCGTTGGCCCCAATGGTGCCGGCAAGACGACTTTTTTCAACCTCGTGTCAGGGCAGATTGCCGCCAGCAGTGGCTCGGTGCACCTCAACGGGGTAGACCTGAGCCACGCGCCGGTGTCGGTGCGCACGCGGGCCGGCCTGGGGCGCGCCTTCCAGCTGACCAATCTGTTCCCCAACCTCACGGTGCTGGAGAACGTGCGCCTGGCCGTGCAGGCCACGCGCAGCGGCGCCCACCGGCATGGCCTGAACCTGTGGAGCATCTGGAGCGACCACCGCGCCCTTACCGAGCGCGCCCACCAGATCCTGCAGGACGTGGCCATGGCCCATCAGCAGGAGGTGCTGGTGTCCAGCCTGCCGCACGGCGACCAGCGCAAGCTCGAGGTGGCCTTGCTGATGGCCCTGGAGCCCCAGGTGTTCATGTTCGACGAGCCCACCGCCGGCATGAGCCACGACGAGGCCCCGGTGATCCTGAACCTGATCCGGGCCCTCAAAAAAGACAAGAGCAAGACCATTTTGCTGGTCGAGCACAAGATGGATGTGGTGCGCGAGCTGGCCGACCGCATCATCGTCCTGCACAACGGCACCCTGGTGGCTGACGGCGACCCGGCTACGGTGATTGCCCTGCCGGTGGTGCAAGAAGCCTACCTGGGTGTGGCCAAGGAGGCAGCATGAGCACGAAACCAAGCGCACACCCAAGCGCAAACCAAGGCGTGAACCTGCTCGAACTCAAGGGCGTGCACACCCACATCGGGGCCTACCACATCCTGCACGGGGTGGACCTGGCCGTGCCCCGGGGGCAGCTCACCATGCTGCTGGGCCGCAACGGCGCGGGCAAGACCACCACGCTGCGCACCATCATGGGCCTGTGGCAGGCCTCGCAGGGCAGCCTGCACTTCGACGGGCGTGACATCAGCAAGATGCACACGCCACACATTGCCGGCCTCGACATCGCCTACGTGCCCGAGAACATGGGCATCTTCTCCGACCTCAGCGTGAAAGAGAACATGCTGCTGGCGGCGCGCAAGGCCAGCCGCGTGGCGCAGATCGACGAGCAGCGCCTGCAGTGGATCTTCGGCCTGTTCCCGGCGGTGCAGAAGTTCTGGAACCACCCGGCCGGCAAGCTGTCGGGCGGGCAAAAGCAGATGCTGGCGGTGTCGCGTGCCATCGTCGAGCCGCGCAAGCTGCTGATCATCGACGAGCCCAGCAAGGGCCTGGCGCCGGTGATGATCAACAACATGATCGACGCCTTTGCCCAGCTCAAGGCCAGCGGCGTCACGATTTTGCTGGTCGAGCAGAACATCAATTTCGCCAAACGCCTGGGTGACACCGTGGCCGTGATGGACGACGGCCGCGTGGTGCACGCCGGCAGCATGGCCGAGCTGGCCGAAGACGAAGCATTGCAGCGCTCGCTGCTGGGGTTGGCGCTATGAACTTCGATTTCAATTTCAAAGACCTGGACTGGAAACCCCTGGCCCTGGTGCCGTTGCTGGCCCTGCTGGCCCTGCCGCTGGTGGGCTCGGGCTCGACCTGGCTGACCCTGACCGTGGCCGGCCTGGCCATGGGCATGATCGTGTTCATCATCGCCTCGGGCCTGACCCTGGTGTTCGGGCTGATGGATGTGCTGAACTTCGGCCACGGCGTGTTCATCGCCCTGGGGGCCTTTGTGGCCACCAGCGTTCTCGGCAGCATGACCGACTGGACCCAGTCGGCCGAGCTGTGGCGCAACCTGGTGGCGGTGTTCCCGGCCATGCTGGTGGCCATGGCGGTGGCGGGGGCCCTGGGCCTGGCCTTTGAGCGCTTCATCGTGCGCCCGGTCTACGGCCAGCACCTGAAGCAGATCCTGATCACCATGGGCGGCATGATCATCGGCGAAGAGATCATCAAGGTGATCTGGGGCCCGCAGCAGATCCCGCTGCCCCTGCCCGAAGGCATGCGCGGCGCCTGGCTGTGGGGCGATGCGGCGATCGAGCGCTACCGCGTGGTGGCCGTGGGGGTGGGCCTGCTGGTGTTCGGTGTGCTGGCCTACACCCTGAACCGCACCAAGATCGGCCTGCTGATCCGTGCCGGCGTGCAAGACCGCGAGATGGTCGAGTCGCTGGGCTACCGCATCCGGCGCCTGTTCGTGGGCGTGTTCGTGGTGGGCAGTGCCCTGGCCGGCCTGGGGGGCGTGATGTGGGGCCTGTACCAGCAGAACGTGGTGCCCCAGATGGGCGCCCAGGTGAACGTGCTGATCTTCATCGTGATCATCATCGGCGGCCTGGGCTCGACCGGGGGCGCGCTGATCGGGGCCTTGCTGGTGGGCCTGATGGCCAACTACACCGGCTTTCTGCTGCCCAAGCTGGCCCTGTTCTCCAACATCGCCCTGATGGTGGCGGTGCTGCTGTGGCGCCCCCAGGGCGTCTACCCGGTGACCAACCGCTGACGAGGCCCCGACCATGTTCCTGCTGAAACGACTGATTTCCAACGACCTGCCGCGCAGCCGCGTGCTGGCCGTGCTGCTGATCGGGCTGCTGCTGGCCCTGGCCTTCACGCCCTTTTTGTTTCCGGGCGTCAAGGCGCTCAACGTGGCCGCCAAGGTGCTGGTGTTCGTGGTGCTGGTGGCCAGCTTCGACCTGTTGCTGGGCTACACCGGCATCGTGAGCTTTGCCCACACCATGTTCTTCGGCATCGGGGCCTACGGCATCGCCATCGCCACCACCCGCCTGGGGCCCACCTGGGAGGCCCTGGCCGTGGGGCTGGGGGCCTCGCTGCTGCTGTCGCTGCTGTTGGCGCTGGCGGTGGGCCTGTTCTCGCTGCGGGTGCGGGCCATCTTCTTTGCCATGATCACCCTGGCCGTGGCCTCGGCCTTCCAGACCCTGGCCTCACAGCTGTCCGAGCTGACCGGGGGCGAAGACGGCCTGACCTTCAAGGTGCCCGAGCTGCTCTCGCCCAGCTTCGAGTGGGCCGACGAGCCCTTCATCGGCGTGTCGCTCGACGGGCGCCTGATCTGCTACTACCTGCTGTTCGTGCTGGCCGTGGTGCTGTTGCTGGCCCTGCTGCGCATCGTCAACTCGCCCTTTGGCCGGGTGCTGCAGGCCATCCGCGAGAACGAGTTCCGGGCCGAGTCCATCGGCTACCGGGTGGTGGTGTACCGCACCGTGTCGAGCATTCTGTCGGCGCTGTTCGCCTGTGTGGCCGGGGCCATGCTGGCGCTCTGGCTGCGCTACAACGGGCCCGACACCTCGCTGTCGTTCGAGCTGATGCTGGATGTGCTGCTGATCGTGGTGATCGGCGGCATGGGCACGATTTATGGCGCGGCCATCGGCTCGGCCCTGTTCCTGGTGGCGCAAAGCTACCTGCAGGATCTGCTGCGCCTGGGCAGCGAGGCCACGGCCAGCCTGCCCTGGCTGTCGTCGCTGTTGTCACCTGACCGCTGGCTGCTGTGGCTGGGGGTGTTGTTTGTGCTGTCGGTTTATTACTTCCCGACCGGGGTGGTGGGCCGCCTGCGTGCGCCGGCCCGCGGCCAGCAGGCGCCGCACTGAGCGCGCACCGAGGGAGGTTGATGGGGTTCGGGGTGGCGCCTGATGGTGGCGTGCCCGGGGCAAGTGTGTTCGTCAAGCATTGAAAACAAAAGGAGACAAGACATGCGATTCATCTGGACACCCGTGGGGGCGGCCGTGGCCGCCAGCATCGGGCTGAGCGGCTGCCTGGGCGATGGCAACGATTTCAACGTGCGACCCAGCACTGTAGGCACCGTCAGCAGCGCCGAGTACGACGGCGTCAGCAACGACCTGCTGACGGCCGGCCTGGGCAAGAGCGGCCTGCAAAGCGCTGTGGCCCCGGCCTATGCCAACCCCTTGCAGCCCACCGCCGCCGAGCTGCGCCGTGCGGCCATCTACAACAGCTACCGAGCCCTGCTCGACACCACCGCGGCCGGCGGCTACGGCACCCTTTATGGCCCCAATGTGGACGCCAGCGGCAATGTCACCGCCAGCGAAGGCCTGATTGCGGGGGGCGAGTACACCGCCTTCAGCGACGACGGCACGGGCCAGCAGAACGTCACCCTGGTGGTGCAGGTGCCCAACAGCTTCAACCGCAGCCAGCCCTGCATCATCACCGCCACCTCCTCGGGCTCGCGCGGGGTGTTCGGCGCCATCAGCACCGGCGAATGGGGCCTGAAAAAAGGCTGTGCCGTGGCCTACACCGACAAGGGCACCGGCGGCGCCGGCCATGACCTGGCCACCGACACCGTGCCCCTGATCGACGGCACGCGCAGCACCTCGGCCGCGGCTGGCCTGGGCGCGCAGTTCCGGGCCCCGCTGTCGGCCACCGAGCTGGCGGCCTTCAACACGGCCACGCCCAACCGACTGGCCTTCAAGCACGCCCACTCGGGCCGCAACGTCGAGAAAGACTGGGGCAAGTTCACGCTGCAGGCGGTCGAGTTCGCCTTCTATGTGCTCAACGAGCGCCTGGGCGATGACGCCGGCAGCGGCCACAAGGCCCGCACCTTCCGGCCCAACAACACCTTGGTGATCGCCTCCAGCGCCTCCAATGGCGGCGGCTCGGCGATCGCCGCGGCCGAGCAGGACACCCAAGGGCTGATCGACGGCGTGGCCGTCAGCGAGCCGGCCATCGAGATGCCCAAGAACGCCAATGTGGTGGTCACCCGCGGCGGCAAGGTGCAGGCCACCACCGCCCGCACCCTGATGGATTTCACCAGCTACGCCCACCTGTACTCGGCCTGTGCGGCCCTGGCCCCTGAGCTGGCCGGCACGCCGTTCCAGAGCACCTACGCGCTGCCGGCGGTGTATGGCACCCTGGCGGCCAACCGCTGCACCGGGCTGAAGAACAAGGGCTTGCTGTCGGCGACCACCACCGCCACCCAGGCCAGCGAGGCGCTGGCCAAGCTGCAGGCCTATGGCTGGGAGTCTGAGGCCGGCAGCCAGATCGCCACCCTGGCCGGCTTCGAGGTGGCGCCGGCCGTGGCCGTCACCTTTGCCAACGCGCTGGCCCGTGCCAGCGTCAAGGACAACCTGTGTGGTTACAGCTTTGCGGCCACCACGGCCGCCGGCAAGGTCACCACCGTGGACGCCACTGCACTGGCCCAGATGTACGCCACCGGCAACGGGGTGCCGCCTTCGTCGGGGGTGCAATTGGTCAACAACAACGCCCTGGGCGGGGCGGTGCGCGATCTGCTGTCGGTGTCGCCCAGCACCGGCCTGGCCGACATGGGGCTGGACGGCGCGCTGTGTCTGCGCAACCTGGTCACCGGCACGGCCGGCGTGGCGGCGCAGCTGAACACCGGCATCGACGAGACCCGGCGCAATGGCAACCTGCGCGGGCGCCCGGCGGTGATCGTGCATGGGCGCTCCGACCCCTTGCTGCCCGTCAACCACAC
>Ga0066460_1000329_pt1 | contig 11443 bp, 19 predicted proteins | sample LakWasMe88_LOW11_2_FD_59570 | JGI IMG/M metagenome (GOLD analysis project Ga0066460, IMG submission 59570) | Freshwater sediment methanotrophic microbial communities from Lake Washington under simulated oxygen tension - Sediment Metagenome 88_LOW11 | ecosystem: Environmental > Aquatic >... | reverse complement strand
TCAACAAACCCCAAGTGAAGCCCGCCTTCCTGTTGCCGCTGCTGCTGTTCATGCTCCTGCGCGACGCTGCAGCGCAGTTCAGTTCGGCAGTGACCACTGCGGGTGGACGCGGCCTTGAGTATCGGACCTCCAACTCTGCGATCGAGACAATAGCCCGAGACCTTTCTATTCGGACGTATCTTGGAGTAGATACGATGTATAAACTGCATCGTTCAAAAAACCGGGCCTAGCACCATCGCCAGCGCTTTGCGCGCGGGCGTCAGTAGCTACAAAAGATGTAGCAATCAGCACTGAAAAAATTGCAGCGGCCAGACCGTGCGCACCCATCGAAAGGCGCTCTGCAACGGCTTCCCATAAGCTGCGCGCTTCGGTCGATTTGCTGCGCTGTGCCTGGACCTGGGCGGCCAGGATCAGCGGGTCAAGGCCAGCAGCTTCAGCCAGCAAACCGCAGATTCTCTCGTCGGGCAGAGAGCGCCCATGGCGGAAGTTTCGGATGCTGCCATCCGTCACACCAAGGAACAGGGCAAGCCTGTAATCAGATTTCAGCCCGTGGCGCTCGCGGGCCGTGTCAAGTACCGCACCAATCGCAAAATTTGGCATAGCAGTTTCCCCTTTGGCCGTCAATGTAGCCCAAGGGCCTTGCGGTGCCAAGACGTAAGGGGCTTGCGAAAACGCAAGGGGCTTACTAAAGTGGCGATGCCGGGCGGGGATAGGAAAAGACCAACGTCACTCCAGTTTCCCCAGCTTCCCTATCTCGCAAACCCGCCCGGCACCCGTTTTTGCGATGGGGCCAGGGGATAGGGGCAGAAAAAGGGGGAATCCATGACACACATTCCAATCGCCATGCAAGGCGGTTTTGCTGTGGCCTACCAGCGCCACACCGGTCAGCTAGTCGCAGTCTCAGAACACGCCACCCGCGAGAGCGCCACGCGAGAAGCGCAGCGCATCAACCTTTTGGCACGCCTGGACCACGAACGCGCGGCGCGCGCTGCACTGACGCAACACGCCATCCAGCGCCGGCCTGTGCGCTGGTTTGAGCCGGACGCCTTCGCCTGACAACAACCCGCCGCCGCGCGCTGGTCGGGCAGCGCGGCGCTGGGCATCAATCGCCCGGCCATAGGAAAAAATCAAATGCAAGCATGGCAATCGGTCCAAGTGACCAATGAGGAAAGCGCCCACCGTGGGCGCGCGGGGACAGTGCTGCGCCTGGAAAAGGTCGGCGAGCTGGAAATGGTGCAAGTCTGGTTGGACGAAACGCCTGATTTCCCTGCGCAGTCGGAGCCCTTCGCGCCCACTGAGCTGGTGATTCTGTAATGCGGGGGTCATCCTTCGACTCGGGCGACTGGGTTGTCATCCATGCGAAGGATGACTTTTTCGCCTACGTGGACGGCTGGCGCGGCACCGTGCAGGGCATGAATAGCGGCCTCTATGAGGTCCAGTGCATGCGCCCGGACGGACCAAAAACGCTTTTCGTGCCAGCGGATCAACTCGCGTTGACGGTGCCGGGGCGTAGCTGATGCGCGGCTATGTCTCCGACGATGTATGGATGCAAGGCCGCATTGCGGGCCTGCCTACAGCATGGGCGCGGCGACTCGAAACCAAGTGGCGCGGCATGCACGCCGCAAGCCAATTTCAGGCCAATAGCTTTGTCAGGCTGCAGACAGATCAACTGGCGCGCGTGCGCGTGCCGCTCGACGCGTCAGACAGCGAGCTGTGCACAGCAGCGGAAAACCTCGCCGCACACTGCGCAGACCTCGCCACACGGCGCCACGATGCGCAGGGCCTGCGGGAGGCCATGGAAAAGGTCGCACAGCGCCAGGGCATAGAACCGCCTGCATGCAAGGTGCGCACAGGTCCAGCAATGGCACGCATGACGTGCGAAATATGGTGGAGGCGCAAGCTACGGCGCCACCACGGGCGGGCGGTCGAATCATCGGCCATTGCGCTGGGAGTCGTGCACAAGCGCGCGGAGATTTACTGCAGCGACGAGACCCTAAAGCGCCGCCAGCAGCAGAACGCGCGCAACGCGGCCAGCATGGAGGCCACCACGGCGCGCAATGAGCTGGGCCAGGAGTTCACGCTTGCAGAGCTGGCGGCGAAGGGGCCAGCGAACAAAGCAGTAAAGCGCGCGGAGCTTATGACCCGCATTGCAGGTTTCGAGCGCATCGCAAGAGACATGGGGCACGCAGGCCTATTCCTGACCATCACTTGCCCTTCACGCATGCACCCATGGCGCACGGTAGGGGGGTGGAAGGTTGAACAAAATCCGCGCTATGACAATGAGAGCACGCCGCGCACGGCACAAGCCTACTTGGCAAGCGTTTGGGCAAGAATTCGGGCACAGTTGCATCGCCTGGGAAGCCGACTCTATGGGTTTCGCATTGCAGAACCGCAACACGATGGAACGCCGCATTGGCATTTGCTGGTGTTCCACAAGCAGGAGCACGCGCAAGCCATCCGGGCCAGCGTCACAGCGCACGCGCTGCGCGACAGCCCGAACGAACCGGGCGCCCATGCGCACCGCGTGGACTTCAAGGTAATCGACTGGGAAAAGGGCAGCGCAGCCGGCTACATCGCCAAATACGTGGCAAAAAATATTGACGGCTACAGGGTCGAAAGCGATCTGCATGGAAACCCTGCCATGGAGACCAGCGCAAGGGTAGAGGCATGGGCTACCACCTGGGGCATCCGGCAATTTCAGCAAGTCGGCGGGCCACCCGTGGGGCCGTGGCGCGAGCTGCGGCGCATAGACAAGCTGCCAGACGGTGCGCCTGATCACCTAGTCAAAGCACACCGGGCCGTCAACAAAATGGCGGTCTTTGAAGGGCGTGAAAACGCATCGGTCGCCTGGGATCACTACTGCAACGCACAGGGCGGAGTTTTCTGCGGGCGCGATTACCGCATCCGACTCTCGCAAGTCACGGACGCCGGGCGCCTGAGCCGCTACGGAGAGCAGACGGGGCCGCGCACCGTGGGCGTTGAGACCGTAGGCATTGAGCACTACACGCCGGATCACATGAAACATATGAGCCCACCACCAAGCATCCCGCGCTTGGTGCTGTGGGAGATCGAATCTGCCCGCCATGTGTGGGAGATCGTGGGCCGCAAGCCGGCCCATGAATTGGGGCTAATAGCGTCAGCGAAGCTGGCGCCTTGGACTCGTGTAAATAACTGTACGAAAGGGGGTGCCCATGGGCACCGAATTGATGGAGTGGCATCTTGCGGAGTGCAAGAAAGCCTACAAAAAGGCGCCGGCAATGATCAGGATGCAACTGGATGCCTTCATGGCGCCCATGCTGGCATGGATGGACCACGCCACGGCAGAGATTCGCACCGGCCAGAGCACGAAAACCACCGATCAGGGGGGCACCCATGGCCACAGTGATTAAGCGACAGGTCGGCACCATGGCGTGTATGTGCTGCGGCCATGAAATACCAGTCAAACAGGCCGAAAACGGAACCCTCAACGCAGCGTGTTCTTGGTGCGACTTTCCGGCCTACGCGAAGGCGGGCACACAGGCGCATCGCATCATTTCCGGGCGCCTAAAAAACAGGCCGGACCTCGACGCGGCGCCAGAACAACGCGCACAGCCGACAGCGAAGCCAGCGCCACCGGCAAAGCCGAAGGCGGAACCCGCGCCAGAACCGGCCAGGGCGCAGCGCGCACGCAATTCCATTTTTGACCTGGGGGCAGCATGAACGACTTGGACCAACTCGACCACGTAGCAGCAGCGGCAGACGAAGGCGCGGCCATGGCAGATAACCTGGGCGCGGAGAAGGAAGCGGAGGAGATCGCGTCCGGGCCGGACTACCAAGGGCAGGCGCTGGCGGGCCTAGACCTGTTTTGCGGCATGGTCGCCGGGTATGCACCCGAGACGGCGGCCGTGTTCGACACGGCCACCAAAGAGCGCATTGCAGCGGCGGCCGTGCCCGTGATGGAAAAATACGGGTTCACATTTGAGAAGGTGCCGCCTGAAATTGTGCTGATCGCAGTAGCCGGGCCACCGATCTATCAAGCGGCGCGCATGGTCGCGGCGCGCATTGAGCGCGACAAGGCACCCAAGGCGGCGCCGGAGCAGACGCAGGGCATTGAACGCGCGGCGGCGGCGCCACTCGACAGGCCACCACCACCGGAGCGCCACCCGCAAGAAGCGCTTTACAAATGAGCACCAAGGGCAACGCGCACGCGGCGCGCGTGGTCGCCATCATGGGCAGCACGGGCAGCGGCAAAACCCAATACCTGCGCGCGCTTCTCGGAAAGAAGCGGCGGCGGCGCACCATCATCTGGTCGCCAAAAGAGGACATTGACAACTATGCAGGCCTGTACGGGGGAACCGTTGTCACCACGGCCAGCGAAGCGCTGGCACTGCTGAAGGCGGCGGGCACCGGACCCGTGCACATCGTTTTCAAGCCTCGCTTGGTGCGCAGCATTGACGAAGCACAATTTGACGCGGTTTGCAAGATGGCAATGCTGGCCAGGAACATCACGTTCGTGGTCGATGAACTGCACACCGTCACGCGCCCAAGCTCGGCGCCGGACGGCTGGCGCAAGCTGGTCATGATGGGGCGCGGATACGGCGCAGAGGTCTACGGCCTAAGCCAGCGCCCGGCCAGCGTAGACAAAGACTTTTTTGGCAACCTCAGCACCATGCACGCGCGGCGCATGGCCTACGGAGAGGACGCCAAAGCTGTGGCGCGGGCGCTCTCGGTTTCGGCGCAGGAAGTGCAGGCATTGACGGGCTATCAGTGGCTGGAACGCGACATTCAAACCGGAAAAGTGACACGCGGCGCCTGATCAGCACCACCAAAAAGCAGTGGCCCATGGACTCAACCCCATGGGCCGCTCGCTTTGCGATTGCCAGATTCGCGCGCATCTTCGGGCCTGTTTTCACACCACCAACAACCGGACCGAAAAATGAACGCAACCGTCAAAAGCTACCTGTATTTTCTGGCATTCATGGCAGTTACCAAAATGGTAGTCAAGCCCGTGGCTACGCAAATGAATTTGCCTGTCATCAAAGACCTGCTGTAAAGCGCACCGCGCCGGCCAGTCTCAAACTGCACAGGAACAAAAATGCTTCTTATCAAAAATTTGCCCTTCACGAACGTAGTTGCCAACGGCGTAGCTACGGCATCGCTGCCCGTGGGCATGTCCTACAACCGCATTCTTTTGCAGTTGGGCGGCACGTTCACGAAGGCCATGATCACCGATATCAAGGTGCGCATGAATGGCAAGGTGATTTTTCAGAACACGGGCGCACGCCTGGACCTGATCAACACCTATCGGGGCCGCGCAGTCAGCGCGTCTTTCCTGGTCATCGACTTCACGGAGCCGCAAGCAAAGGTGATGGCTGAGCAATTCATTGGCAACCTGAACACCGCGCAAGGCGTCAGCTCGTTGACCATTGAAGTCACCATTGCAGGCGCCACCGCGCCCACCCTGGACAGCTATTCCGAAGTGGGGCCACCCGCTGCGCTGGGCGTGGTCACAAAGCAACTTCTTTTCACCACCAGCGTGGGCGGATCTGGCAAGTTCCCCTTCAAGCTGATCGACGTCGCAAACCGGGGCGCCATCATCAAGCGTTGCCACTTTGCCCATGGCGGACAGGTGCAGGCGCTCGAAGTCAAGAAAAACGGCGTGGTCATCCATGACAACATCCCGACTGCGGTTAACACCTACTACCAAGCCGACTACAAAAAGGTCGCACAGGCTAACCTGTACACCTATGACCCGTGCTTGGATGACAACTACACCAACGCGATCAAGACTCAAGACATGGTGAGCCTGGAATTCAACGTCACGACTGGCGGCGCGGACACCATCACGGCAGTGCTCGAAGTGCTGGACCTGCTCGGCAACATGTAAGGGGCCGGCATGTCGGCATACCTTGATTACAGCGGCGGGGGCGAATCCCTCTACACCGGAGACGTCGGGCCGCAAGACGATGGAACCTTTGGCACGCCTGGATCGGCTGTGCGTCCCATGCCCGTTGACGCGGGCGGCGGGCCACCGGCCAACTATGGCTCAACCGTGCTCGACATTTTCAAGTTCGGCGTGGGCGCCTGGACGCAAAGCCAGAACAACTCAGCGCTGATCGACCTGCGAAAGTGGGAGGCTACGAACGCGGGACTGTTCCAGCAGGGGCAAGCGGCGGCGATGTATGGCAAGCCCGGCCAGATCGGCGTGCTCGGCATTGCAGCAGCGGGTCTCATGATCCTGCTGCTCATGAAAAAGGGCTAGGCGATGGCTGCAGAAGGCCTACTCGCTGGCGCTACACCGTTCGGCTGGGCACAGCTCGGGCTAGGCCTGCTCTCGGGCGGCGCAAAGCCTGCCGGACCGTCCAGCGCCGACGCGCTGTTCGGTCCCTCCATGATGAATAACGATTCGTCGGGATGGCTGATCAATTTTGGCGACGGCGCCAGTAGCAGCCTGGACAACGGCAACCGGGGCGCACCCAGTCAGACACCTGTCTACACGCAGGCGCCAGGGGGATACAGCGCACCAGTGGCAGCGCCTGGAAACACGGCGGCTGCAACGGTCGGAGCCCTTGCGAATCTCCCATGGCTTTACATCGCCGGCGGCGCTGCATTGCTGATCGTGCTATGGAAAAAGGGCTGACAGTGGCGCCGCGCGCAGTAGGGCAATTGCTGCCCATGCTGGCGCGCGCACAAGAGCGCGGAGACACCACCGGGGGCACCGCAACCGTGGGCGATCTTTGCCAGGGCGGGCAGGGCTACGAAGTCAGCGACAGCGCAGGGCGCCCAGTCATGGCCTACGTGCTGGCGATCAGGGACCACGCGGCGGCGCGTGTCTGCTGGGTGCAAGCAGCCGGCGGTGCCATGCGGGGCGTGGACCTGACGCGCGAGCTGCTGCCAACAATCGAGAGACAGGCCAAGGGGCAGGGCGCCGGACAAGTGGCTATCACCACGAAGCGGCGCGGACTCATTAAAAAATTGCGGGCGCAGGGTTATCAGATAACAGGCGTCACGCTCAGGAAAGTACTCGATGGACTTGATACGTGAAAAGCTGCGCGCCAAGGGCCACCACCGGGCACAGCTCGGGGGCGACTCAAGCAGCAGCAGCAGCCAGACCACCACGAACAATTACTCGGACAACCGCGCTGTCTCGTCCAGTGATAACCACTCGACGAACACCAACATGTTCTCGAACAACCTTGGCGGGAGTATCTCGGTAGATCGGTCGTTCAACACCGGCAGTTTCAACACCACCAACGTGAGCACCACGGACGCGGGCGCAGTCAGTGCCGCGATGACCAACAATTCGACCAACACGCAGGCGGTGCTTGCCTTGGCAGAAAAGCTGTTTTCTGGGCAAAAAGACATAGTCACCCAAAACCAGAATCTCGCCAAAGACCTGAGCAGCAACGCGGCCACGGCCTACGAGGGCGCCACCGCGCAGGCCAACGGCAACAAAACCATGATGCTGGTCGGCGTCGCCATTGTCGGCATCGTCGCGGTGATGGCCTGGAAGTACAAATAATGCAAACTTTTCAGCAGACATTCGCCACGGCAAAGACGTGGGAACTCAATATCAGCGGGACCTATTTCACGACGCTCGAATGCTCGCTTTCGGTCAACGTGCGATTTTTCAAGGGCGGCAAAATGCTGGACCTGGGGGAAATCAAAGGGCTGCTGGCAGGCCTCGAAGTCACGCTCGGGGAAATTGGGCAGCAGCCTGCATTTGATCGGGTCCAGATCGATGTGCAGGCCGGCGACACCGTAAAAATCGGCATTGGCAATGGGCAGGCACGCTACAACCGCGGGCAAGCCTCGGTCAACGTGCTGGTCAACACGCAGCCACTTTCCGCGCTGTTCGACAACCAAGCCCAGACCGTGACCAACGCCAGCGCAGTGCTGCTCGCGGCGGACCCTGCGCGCCAATATCTGCTGGTTCAAAACAAGGACGGCGGCGGCAGCATTTTCCTTTCCTTCGGAAAAGCAGCAACCACGGCCAACGGAGTGCGCGTCATTCCGGGCGGCGCCTTTGAGCTGGTCGGCACGCAGAGCACGCAGGCCATCCATGCGATCGGCGACATTGCCTCCAACGCCAACGTCACGACTGTGGAAGGCTAAAAAATGCCAGTCTCTCAAGGATCAGGCGCATTCATGCCAGGGATGACCCTGCGGGCCTGGGCGCACGTATCCGCTGCTGGGGTGCTGATCGATGGGTCGCCCAATGTCTCGGGGGCCTCAAAAGTCAGCACGGGCACCTATGCAATCACGCTCTCAGACGGCAACGCCAGCGCCTACGGAGTGCTCAAGGGCCTCGCCCAAAGCAACTCGACATTACCGCTATTCGTCGGCATGAAGGCGGTTCCAGTCACCAACACCGTCACCTATATGAGCCAGGGGGCTGCAGGCGGGGCACCGCTTGATTCAGTTTGCCATGTGGAGCTGTGGGAGTGACACGCGAACAGCTTGCCATCGTCGCAGGCGCAACGCTGGCGGCAGCGTGGCTGCTGGTGCAGTGGGGCAACCAACAGGGGCAGGACGAAGCAATCGACACCGACACCGGCCAGACCTACACCATTGACGAACCAACAATCATTGACGAAATTATGAGCACCGCACGCAACGCGCTGGGCCTATGGCGCCCGCCAGAAAAATATGCGCAGGCCATCGCCGCGGCAGAGTCGGCCAACGGCCTGCCGCGAGACATGCTCGCGCGCCTGCTCTGGCAAGAATGCCGGTATCGAGAAGAGATCATCACCGGACGCGTGCGCTCGCCAGCGGGCGCGCTTGGCATAGCCCAATTCATGCCGGCAACGGCGCGCGAGCTGGGAATCAATGCCCTGGACCCATTCGCAGCCATCCCGGCAGCAGCGCGCTACCTCGCGCGCCTGTTCGGCATGTTCGGCACATGGTCAGAAGCGCTCGCGGCCTACAACTGGGGCATGGGAAATGTGCAGCGGCGCGGCCTGGACGCTGCACCCACCGAGACCCGAAACTATTACCGGCAGATTCTGGCGGACGTGAACGCATCCAACGGCACCGCCTACACCTGAGAGCACCATGGAAAAAAACGAAATGATCATTCTTGCCGCAGTGGGCGTGGTGCTCTATGTCCTGCTCAAAAAGCCGGCTGCAAGCGCTGCCAGCGGCGCCACCAGCGGCGCCGGAGCACTGAGCCAGGGCGGGGCTGCAGCCAACAACGCCGGGGCGCTTGTCGGCTATCCGCAGTTGCCCATGTCGTGGGACATGGGATCTAGCCAGACCACCGACATGGAGGCGCACTGGCCGTATTCCTATTGGAATCAGCAGACCAACACCAACAACCCCAACGGAGACCCGCTAGTAGGTCAACTCAAATGAACCAAGACACCCTCGTCATTCTCGCGGCGGCAGGCATCGGCCTGTACCTCATGGCAAAAATGGTCAAGCCGGGCGCAGCAGTGCGGCCACCCAATGGCAGCGGCACGGCGGGCGCGCTCAACGGATACGGCAACGTGCCAGTCACTGAAATCAACAACACCGCATTTCCTGGGCAGATCGGCTGGGGCTGGAGCTACTACAGCGACGGCACGGCCATTTCACCCGAAGGGAAGTACTACCTCAACGGGCAACTTGTCTGGTCGCCATCGGGCGGCGCAATGGCGCTCGGGGGTTGACCATGGATGCAAAACTGTGGGCACTGCTGGGCAGCATCTTCTACCTGTGGGCACAGAAAAAGATGCAGGCCAAGGCCGAAGCCGACAAATGGCGGGAGGACGTGCCGATCAACGGAACCGACTTTCAGGGCGCGATCTGGGACCGACTGGCGGGTACAGACTTGCTCAATGCCCATTGGGCAGACCAAAACCTCGACAACAGCACCACGGCGGACCCTGGACGCATCGGCCAAGCAAACCTTGGGCTGGCGCCGGCCTGGAACGGCAACCTGTGAAGCCGGTACATCTTGCACTGATCGGCACGGCTGCAGCAGTCGCGCTGGTCTACGTCGCCACGCGAGCGGCGCGGGCTGCTGCGGACCTTGGGCCATTGGGGCTAGGGGCGGCGGCAGGGTCGGCAGTGGTCAACGCAGGAGCGGGAGCAGTGCTGGGCATTGGCGATGCAGTAGGCCTGCCGCGCACTGAAATGAATGCATGCGAGCGTGCCATGGCCGAAGGGCGCACATGGGACGCATCTTTTGTCTGCCCTGCGCCTGTTTTTCTCAAATACCTTACGAGCTAAAAAATGTCCTACTTCATCAATCGTTTGCGTGAACCATCAACATGGAGCGGCATCGCCGCAATGGTCGGCGTGCTCGGCCTGGGCGTGCCCGCGGGCACCATCGAAGCAGTAAGTCAAGTCGGCATCGGCATTGCCGGTCTCGCGGCCATCCTGATGCGCGAAAAGAGCTGATCAGTGTCGCCCGACTTTTGGCTTCAGGTGCTCGCAGCAGTGGGCGGCGGCGCCAGCGTGTACGCGGCCATCCGGGCGGACCTCGCGCGACTCAACATCCTTGCGCAGCATGCCCATGAATCGGCGGCGGCTGCACACAGGCGAATCGACCAACTCAGAAGCAACCGATAGGAAAGGAGCACCACCATGGCACGAAAACGCAAGACACCAGCACGCGGCAAGAACGGGCGTTTCAAGCGCCGTTAGGACCGGCGCGTGTTCTTCTCGATAGCAGCTTGACAAAGGGCTGTTTGCGCCTGAAGCCAAAGGCTGAAAGCGCGGTCAGTGCCGATGGACCGGCCAACGAGCAGCCCGAGAAGAACACCAGCGGCCATTAGGCCAAGACGCCAAGAAGGGGCCAACTCTCCGGCGCTTTGAATGGCACCCATCGCCAATAGGGCACCAACGGCCATACCAATGCATCCCCACTTCCAAATGATGTTTGACGCGCGGGCGTAGAGGTCAGAGGCGTATCGCTCGATGATTGCCGGGTCATAGGCTGGGGCGGTCATGGAATGGGCTAGGCTCGTTGAGAGTCCAGCAGCATAACGTCGATGGGACGGATAAACGGGGCATTCGCGCAGCCAAAGTGACCAGTTTTTTCAAGTCTGGCAATCCTAGACTGTAGGTTTTTAACTTCATTCCCGAGTGATTCACTCAGGCATCTATGCACCTGTGCGGTGTTGAAAAGTTGGGCGTCAAGCGCAGATAGCCCGTAACTCGATTCCCAAAAAAGCGCCAGGGTCGCAGCCTTCGGGGCCGCGCCGGCTGCACGCCACGCATACACCGTGCGCTCGGTCACATCAAGATAGCGCGCAATCTCACGCGGCGAAGGGTTCCCCAGATCGGGCAAAAGCTGGCCCAAGGTGGGCAAATGGCGGGGAGCAAGATACATCATGGCTGAGGCGCGAACAGAGGCAAAAAGCTGCCATCAAACCGCAGGGCCATCGCTGCGATGATGACGCACAGCAAGCCGTATCCTAGTAGATACGATGTATATTATGTTAACTATCAAAAACCCAGTACCTCGATCTATTCAAGG
>Ga0066460_1000313_pt1 | contig 11747 bp, 8 predicted proteins | sample LakWasMe88_LOW11_2_FD_59570 | JGI IMG/M metagenome (GOLD analysis project Ga0066460, IMG submission 59570) | Freshwater sediment methanotrophic microbial communities from Lake Washington under simulated oxygen tension - Sediment Metagenome 88_LOW11 | ecosystem: Environmental > Aquatic >... | reverse complement strand
ACGCCACCAGGCCGTGCACTTCTTTTCATCCAAAACCGGCAAAGTGCGCAACTTCATCCTCGAGTACGAAGGCGCTGAGCAAGAAATCCCCAGCATACGCAAACTCGCGCTCAATAGTGGCGATGCCATCGTCTCCGCCGCGCTGGCTGGCATAGGCATCTGCCAACTGCCCAACTTTATGGTGCAAGGGTATTTAACTGAGGGAAAGTTAGAAAAAGTGCTGGGTGATTATGGGGCAGGGAGTTTGCCGATTAATGCGCTCTATCCGCAAAACCGGCATTTATCATCGAAGGTAAGGGCGTTTATTGAGTGGGTGGCGGAGTTGTTTTCGGAGTGCCATTTGCTTCAAACCTCAGCCAAAAATGTGCAAGCTGGGCAAAAATAACACTCACTATTCAAGATACTCGCAAATTGAATACAACATCCAAATTCCAGAGGGTGTTTGTTTGATGCCAATAAGTTAATATCTTGGCTCAAACGAGTTTTAAGCTTTTATTAAGTAGCATTTGTGCAACATCCTCAGCGATGGGTAAAGAAATAGAAAATGGCAAAAGAAGATAACAAAAATATTAAGGGTGATCACTTAGGTTTTGAGGCTGATCTTTTCAAGACTGCCGACAAGCTACGCGGCAATATGGAGCCTTCCGATTACAAGCACGTTGCGCTTGGGCTGATCTTCCTTAAGTACATCTCCGATGCCTTTGAGGCTAAGTACAACGCTTTGTTAGCTGAGGATGCGCGGGCAGCGGAAGATAAAGATGAATACTTGGCAGACAATGTGTTTTGGGTGCCGAAAGAAGCACGTTGGTCGCACCTGCAGGCCAACGCCAAGCAGCCCAGCATTGGTACTTTGATTGATGATGCCATGCGTGCCATCGAGAAGGACAACGAGTCGCTCAAAGGCGTACTTTCCAAGGATTACGCCCGCCCAGCACTGAATAAGGTGATGTTGGGTGAGTTGATCGACCTGATCTCTGGCATTGCGCTTAATGAAGAAGGCGATCGCTCCAAAGATGTCCTCGGTCGGGTGTATGAGTATTTCCTGGGGCAGTTCGCTGGCGCTGAGGGTAAGCGTGGCGGCGAGTTTTACACCCCGCGTTCTGTGGTGAGAGTACTGGTCGAGATGCTCGAACCGTATTCTGGCCGTGTCTACGACCCCTGTTGCGGCTCGGGCGGGATGTTCGTGCAGTCAGAGAAATTCGTGCAGGAGCACGGTGGCCGCATTGGCGATATTGCGATTTACGGCCAGGAGTCTAACTACACCACATGGCGGCTGGCCAAGATGAACCTTGCCGTGCGTGGTATTGACTCCGACATCCGCTGGAACAACGAGGGCAGTTTTCATAAAGATGAACTGCGCGACCTCAAAGCCGACTATATTCTTGCCAATCCGCCGTTTAATATCTCCGACTGGGGTGGCGACCGCCTGCGTGAAGACGTGCGCTGGAAATTCGGTGCGCCGCCCGTGGGCAACGCCAACTACGCGTGGCTCCAACACATCTACCACCATCTCGCCCCGTATGGTACGGCTGGCGTGGTGCTGGCTAACGGCTCAATGAGCTCCAATACCTCTGGTGAGGGTGATATCCGCCGAGAAATGATAGAAAAAGACGTCGTGGATTGCATGGTCGCTCTCCCAGGCCAACTTTTCTATTCGACGCAAATCCCCGCCTGCTTATGGTTTCTGGCACGCGACAAATCCAATGGCCGCTCAGGTAACGCACATCTGCGAGACCGACGTGGGCAGGTGCTATTTATCGATGCCCGCAAGCTGGGTGTGCTGGTGGATCGTACTCGGCGCGAACTCACCGATGAGGAAGTCCAGAAAATCGCCGACACCTATCACGCTTGGCGCGGTGAGAAAGACGCAGGGGAATACGCCGACGTTGCGGGCTTTTGCAAGTCGGCATCGATGGAAGACATTCGCAAACACGCCCACGTGCTGACACCGGGGCGCTATGTTGGGACTGGGGACCTCGTCAAGGACGATGAGTCCTTCGAAGAACGGATGACTCGACTCACGATGGAGCTAGGGGAGCAGCTCGTAGAGTCAGCAGGCCTTCAAGCGACGATGCGAGAGCAGCTAAAGCTCATTGGGTTTCCAATCGTGGAGCTCGAGCAATGAAGCTGTCCGATTTGATCGATTTCAACCCAAAGCGTCCGCTCGAAAAGGGTGCCCTTACTCCATTCATTGAGATGGCGGATTTGCACGAGGGAGAGCGAGACGTCTCAGGGATCGGCAGCCGCTTATTCAACGGTGGCGGCAGCAAATTCAAAAACGGCGACACACTGTTCGCTCGTATTACACCCTGCCTCGAAAACGGAAAAACCGCGAAGGTCAGCGGTCTGCCCGACAACGCTATTTGTCATGGCTCGACCGAATTCATCGTCATGGCCGCAAAAGACCCGGGTATCGATGAAGATTTCGTTTACTACGTTGCGAGGCATCCCGAGTTTCGAGCCTACGCGAAAGGCAGGATGGAGGGAACGTCTGGGCGACAGAGGGTCTCCTGGCAAGCAATCGCAGATTACGAGATTCCGGAGTTTTCCAGCGTTGAGCGAAGCGGAATCGGAAGTGTTTTGTCGTCGATGGACAACCTCATCTCCAATAACCGCCGGGTCAATCAGGCGTTGGAGGCGATGGCCCGGGCCTTGTTCAAGGCGTGGTTCGTGGACTTCGAGCCGGTGCGCGCCAAGTTGGAAGGTCGCTGGCAGCGTGGCCAATCGCTGCCCGGACTGCCCGCGCATCTTTATGATCTCTTTCCCGACCGGCTTGTTGATTCGGAGTTGGGGGGGATTCCGGAAGAGTGGGTGATTTGTAGCTTTTCTGATGTTGTCGAAATTATTGGCGGCGGTACGCCGAAAACTTCGGTTAGCGAATACTGGAACGGTGACATTCCATGGTTTTCAGTCGTAGATACGCCCTCAACAAGTGATGTGTTTGTTGTTCAAACTGAGAAGTCTATTACCCGGTCAGGGTTGGAGGGGAGTTCGGCACGAATAATTGACAAGGGTACGACCATCATGTCTGCGCGCGGCACGGTTGGCAATTTAGCCATCGCCGGATGTGACCTGACATTCAATCAATCGTGTTACGCACTCAGGGGAAAGAACGGTTCAGGTAGTTACTTTGTATTTCTGTCTGCGCAACTTATGGTTGAACAACTCAAAGCGATGGCACATGGCTCCGTGTTCTCGACCATTACACGCCAAACATTCGAAGCCGTGCGTGTCGTGCTGCCTTCAGAAAATGTGCTTCAGCAATTCGAGCAAATCGCTTGCTCCTTATTCGATGCAATTCTTGACAACGTCAACGAATCCCACTCTCTTGCCCAGCTCCGCGACACTCTACTGCCTAAGCTTATCTCCGGTGAGCTCCGTGTGCCCGATGCTGAGCGCATCGTCGGGGCGGCGGTATGACTTTGGATTGGTGCCCAGGCATACGCGAGGCCTGCGGGTATTGGCGAGATGCGCCTATGCTTCAGCACACCTTTGAAGCATTGCAAGCAAGTCTCGAAAGCGAAAGTGACTCTTCAATTGATGCAGCGAAAGGGTTGGTTGAGTGTTTCTGTCGGGTATTTATCGATCAATTAGATGATCCAACATCTCCGCTGAAACCTCGAGACGAGGCTTCTATTACAGAATGGGTATCTGCGGCGACACGCGTGCTCAGGCGCGAAGATGTTCGGGACAGGAAATTTGCAGATCTGATAAAGCACCATAATGGCTTGGCAGAGTCTCTCCGCGTATTGAGAAACGACGCAGGGCCATTGAGCCATGGCAAGGATGGTTTCATTCAAGCCTTGACTGTTTATCACCGACGCGCGGCAATTCTGGCTGCCGATGCTATTGTAGCTTTTCTCCATCATGCCTATCTGGATACGCAGCTCGACCCGATCAGTTCTCGCGAACCATGGGAGCGATTTGCTAAAGACAATGCGCTGATCGATGCACATGTAGGATTGGAAGTAGACATCGAGGAAGGCGACTCTCCTACTTTGCGCTTTCGACTTCCAAGCGGTGATGAGTTGCCTATCAATATTGAAGTGAGCCGTTTGCTCTATCAACTAGATCGGGATGCGTATGTCGAGGCCTTGAACGCTACACGTGGATTACCAGCCCCGGCCGCTGATGCCACTGAATAACTAAGATAAGTTCTAATGATGGATGGTCGAAGTTTGGCTTAACCCGTGATCAACCGCATATGCACAAAAAATTCTGTTTTTTAAACATATTGCAGTTATCATGTTAAAAATATCTAATTTTATTAACACGATGAGCGAGTCATGTTAACGCCGAGCTATATCATTCCCCTTTTGCCGCCTGTCGGTGTGGATTTCGATGCGCCAGTGTTGCTGAAAGCATTGGCATTGGCTCACCGCCATTTGGCGGAATTGAAAGGCTGCGCCAAGAGTATCCCCAATCAGGGCATCTTGGTCAGCACGTTGGCTTTGCAAGAAGCCAAGGCCAGCTCGGAGATTGAAAGCTATGTGACCACGCAGGATGAGCTGTTTCAGGCAGATTTGCAGTTGGCAGCAGGGATATCAATAGCAGCTAAAGAAGTTTCGCGTTACCGAGAAGCTTTGACACTTGGCTACGAGCAGATGCGCGAGCAGCAGGGGTTGTTGACCAACGGCTTGTTGATAAGCCTGTTTCAGATGCTGAAAAATAGTGCAGAGGCGTTTCGTCAAACGCCGGGTACAGTACTTAAAAACGACAAAACTGGCCGGACTGTGTTTGTACCGCCACAAGAGACGGCGCAGATTGTGCAGCATATGGATGCGCTGGAGAACTTTATCAATACGGCTGAGGATGGGCTGGATGATCTGTTGAAGATGGCGCTGATTCATCACCAGTTTGAGAGCATTCACCCTTTTAGCGATGGCAACGGGCGCATTGGGCGTATTGTGTGCGTACTTTACCTGAGTAAAACAGGCTTGCTGGATGCGCCTGTGTTGTATCTCTCACGCTTTATCAATCAGCATAAAACGGACTATTACCGTCTGCTGCAAGCGGTACGGGATGAGGGCGATTGGCAAGCGTGGTTACTGTTTATGTTGCAGGCCGTGGCTGAAACGGCGCAGGCCACCGTGGTGCTGGTTGAGGGGATGCGTGAACTGATGGCTGAAACCAAGCAGCGGTTACGGCAGGAGTTGCCCAAGCTATATTCACAGGACTTGCTCAACAACTTGTTTCGACACCCTTATACGCGCATTGAGTTTGTGCAGCGTGACCTCGGTATTACCCGCCAAACAGCGGCCAAGTATTTAAAGCAGCTTGCGGCCAAGGGCATTGTGCAGGAATTTGCACAGGGAAAACATATGTATTTTATTAATACGCCGCTCGTGCGATTGCTCACGGAAGGGGAGCGCTAATGGCGTTTTTGTCCGAAGCCTTAGTGGAACAAGCGCTGCTCGATCAACTGCAAGCACTGGGTTACAACCTTGTAAGCGAAGAAGACATTGGCCCAGACGGCAAGCAGCCGGAGCGAGAAAGTCACCATGAGGTGATTCTCAAAAAGCGGTTCGAAGAGGCTGTAACACGGCTGAATCCGGGGTTGCCAGTAGAGGCGCATCAGGATGCCATGCGGCGCGTGATGCAAATTGAACTGCCATCGCTACTTGAAGAAAACCGCCGCATTCACAAGCTGCTAACGGAGGGTGTAGACGTTGAGTACTACGCGAACGATGGAACGCTGACCGCGGGCAAAGTTACCCTGATTGACTTTGAGCATCCAGAGCACAACGATTGGCTAGTGGCGAGCCAGTTTGTAGTGATTAGCGGTCAGAATAATCGGCGTCCAGATGTGGTGATCTTTGTAAATGGTTTGCCGCTGGGTGTGATCGAACTGAAAGCGCCGGGGAGTGCAGGGGCGCATCTGTTAGGTGCATTCAACCAACTGCAGACTTATAAGCAGCAGATTCCGGCATTGTTTAATACCAATGCGCTGCTGGTGACCTCAGATGGCATTACGGCACGGGTTGGGTCGCTCTCAGCAGACCTAGAACGTTTTATGCCTTGGCGTACCACCGACGGTACGGATGTTGCGCCTAAAGGTGCGCCAGAACTCTCGACTTTGATTGAAGGCGTATTCGAGCAGCGCCGTTTGCTGGCTTTACTACGCGATTTCACCGTGTTTGGTGAAACGGGTTCGGGGTTGGTTAAAATCATTGCAGGGTACCATCAATTTCATGCAGTACGGCATGCGGTTGCTTCAACAATTCGAGCTTCAGCTTCTATACAAGGCGCAGCGCAAGATCCAGCGGATTATGGTTTGCCGAGTGTGAAGACACAGCGCCAAGGTGACAAACGTGCGGGGGTTATCTGGCATACGCAAGGGTCGGGCAAAAGCTTCTTGATGGCGTTTTATGCAGGGCAATTGGTGCGGCATCCGGCCATGGCAAATCCGACATTAGTAGTGTTGACTGACCGCAACGATCTTGATGACCAGCTATTTGCCACTTTTTCGATGTGTCGTGATTTGATCCGGCAGACACCGATACAGGCCGAGAGCCGCGAAGATTTGCAGAAGGTGTTAAACCGGGCCTCGGGCGGTGTTATTTTTACGACTTTGCAGAAGTTTGGCGAGGTCACCGAGCCGCTCACCTCACGACGCAACGTGGTCGTCATCGCGGATGAAGCGCACCGCAGTCAGTATGGCTTCAAAGCCAAGGTGGACGCCAAGACCGGCGAAATCTCATACGGCTTTGCCAAGTATATGCGCGACGCCTTGCCGAATGCATCCTTTATCGGTTTCACTGGCACGCCGATTGAAGCTGACGATGTGAACACACCGCTAGTATTCGGTAATTACATCGATGTTTATGACATCAGCCGTGCGGTTGAAGACGGAGCAACCGTACCGATCTACTACGAATCAAGACTGGCACGCATCGAGCTGGATGAGGATGAGAAGCCAAAAATAGACGCCGAGGTGGATGAACTCACTGAAGATGATCCTGAAATTGAGCAGGAGCGTTTTAAGAAAAAATGGTCAACGGTTGAAGCCCTGGTCGGTAGCGACAACCGGATGGCGTTAGTCGCCAAGGACATTGTTGCCCACTTCGAGGATCGCGTAGCTGCATTGGATGGTAAGGCGATGGTGGTATGTATGAGCCGTCGCATCTGCGTCAAGCTCTACGATGAGATTGTCAAGCTGCGCCCGGACTGGCACAGCTCTGATGACAACGCGGGCGCGCTCAAGATTGTAATGACGGGGACGGCGAGCGATCCACACGAATGGCAGCAGCACATTGGCAATAAGGCTAGAAGAGATTTACTGGCCAAACGCGCTCGCGACCCACAAGATCCTCTCAAGCTTGTGATTGTGCGGGATATGTGGCTCACCGGTTTTGACGCACCCTGCATGCATACAATGTACGTGGACAAGCCGATGCAAGGGCACGGTCTGATGCAGGCGATTGCGCGCGTGAACCGCGTGTTCCGCGATAAGCCAGCCGGGCTGATCGTGGACTATATTGGCATTGCGCAAAGCTTGAAGTCTGCGTTGCAGCAATACTCGCAAAACGATCAGGAAAACACTGGTATTGACGAAGCGCAGGCCATCGCGGTGATGCTGGAGAAATATGAAGTTGTACGGGATATGTACCACGGCTACAACTATGCCTCTGCCATGAATGGCACACCGCAAGAACGCTTGGTGATGATGGCCGGGGCGATTGAGTGGATTCTCGACCTGCAGCAGAAACTGGCGGCGAAAGAGAAAACGAATGAAGGCAAGAAAAATGCTCATCGTCGATACCAGGATGCAGTACTAGCATTGTCCAAAGCGTTTGCTTTAGCATCTGCCTCTGATGAAGCGCGTGATATCCGAGAGGAGGTTGGCTTCTTTCAGGCGATTCGAGCCGCGCTCGTAAAAAGCAGTACCGGGTCTGGTGTCACACAGCAGGAGCGCGAACTGGCAATTCAGCAGATTGTCAGTCGTGCCGTAGTTTCGACCGAGATTGTGGATATTCTCGCCGCCGCTGGTATCAAGAGCCCGGATATCTCGATTCTTTCGGATGAGTTCCTTGCTGAGGTACAGCAGATGGAGCGCAAAAACCTTGCATTGGAAGCCTTGCGTAAGTTAATCAATGACGGCATTCGATCACGTAGCAAAGCTAACGTGGTGCAAACCAAAGCGTTTTCGGAACGCTTGGAAGATGCCGTAGCACGCTATCACGCGAATGCGATTACGACTGCCGAGGTGTTGCAAGAGTTGATTCAACTGGCCAAGGATATACGTGCAGCTCGTCAGCGTGGTGAAGAGTCTGGACTATCTGATGAAGAAATCGCTTTCTATGATGCCCTAGCAGAAAACAACAGTGCTTTAGAGGTGATGGGCGACGATAAACTAAAACTGATCGCACACGAGTTGTTAGTTAGCCTTCGCGAAAATGTCACCGTGGACTGGGCACATAGGGATTCCGCTCGGGCACGTATGCGTGTACTGGTAAAGCGTATTCTGCGGAAGTATGGTTACCCACCTGATCTGCAGGATGCTGCAGTGCAAACGGTCCTACAGCAAGCGGAAGCTTTGTCGTCAGGATGGAAGTTTTAATTACAGGAATTACTCACTTCCACTTATCAAAAGATTGTTCGGTTGTCTTTCTCCCTCTGAGCTGTCAGAGATTCCTTGACAGCTCAGAGGGAGAAAGAGTTAGAGATAGGCTATGGAAAATCGAGAACCTACCCGCGAAGAAGTAAATGCCCTAAATGGCGCCACTCTGCTTGAGTTCGGCGCCACTTGGTGCGGCTATTGTAAAGCCGCACAACCTACAATCACCTCTGCGCTCAGTCATTTCCCAAATATCCGCCACATTAAAATTGAAGATGGCAAAGGCCGCAGGCTAGGGCGGTCGTTCCACGTGAAACTATGGCCGATGCTGATTTTTATGAAAGATGGCGTTGAGCTTAAGCGTTTGGTGAGGGAGATTGAGGCGACGGAGTTGCGGGCAGCGTTAGTCAGCTTGAGTGCCCTGCCTTAGCGGCAACCAAGCAACGGTTTAACGCCCAACGACCGAATAAGTCTGGTTGGTTGGGCGTTGGCGTTCTTAACACAAATCATCAAAGCTGGTCGGTTCGCAGATGCGGCTTTCTTCTTGCGCTAGTTGTTGTTTTTTAGACATTTCATAGCTCATTTTTCGCAGTCGCATGACAGAGCCTAAAGGGCGGTGTGCCGTAATACCGTGCCAGGGCGAGAACAACATGCCTTCATCGACTACGTGTGAACGATAAGGGCTCCAGGCGATTTGTGGTTTGGCGGTAATGCGGGCGATGGGGAGATAAGGCGACGCCTCTGTTGACCAGATGACGGTTGAGTCTTCAATCGGCATTTTCTGGAGATCGGTGCAGAGTTGTACGCGCAGCTCCCACACGGCGGTGTGGGCAATAAAGTAATCGACGATAGACTTTCTGAGGCCATCGGAGGCGAGGGTATCCACCGGTTTGTTGGTGAGGGTGAGCAACTCGGGCGCAATCGGCACAAAAGCGATTTTGGCCATATAGTTGCCGTATAAAATCGGGTCTTGGCTAAAGTAGGTTTCTCCTAAAATATTGGTTTCTTGTGATTGGTGCAGATTTTTAATTAAGGTTTGCTGGCCATTTTTGAGTGACTCCACCAATTTGGCGGTGGCGCGAAATATTTGCGATAAAAAATGCCTGAACTCGGTGTTGCTTTCTGGTGTGGTGGCCATGTGTTTGAGGTTGGCGAGAAACACCTGTACGCTGGAGGACAGGAAACTGGCGCCGTTCACCAATAAAAAATTCTGGGTGATGGCGGCTTCGCTGCCTGGCAGCCGTTCACCCTCGACACCCAGTACCTTGATGGCGAGGCTGCGTGGCGTGCCGGTTTTGTCATGCAAAATATCGCCTGGCACGGTTGAAAAGCGCATCAGCAGTGGCAAGGTTTGCGCTTTGGCAAACATGCCTTGGGCCAAGGCTGCGGGCAGATGATCGTAAATCTCCATTTCGGCGTAAATGAGGCCATGACTTTTGACATGTACGCTGCGCGCGCTGTGGTTTGCATGTAAAGCTGTGATTGCGGAGAGTTTGCGCAAAGTGTCTTGCAGTTTCTCCTGGCTTTTGCGTTCGCTCTCGGCCAGCACTTCATAGGCGGGCTGATATGTGAGCGGTGAAATTCCAATCTCTGCAGTGTGTTGCATAACAACCCCCAATGCTTGAACGGGTCTGAGTCGAGGGATAAAAACACCCCCATTCACCCGGAATGGATTTGATGGCACATGGCTTACGCATGGCTGCGTCAATGCTTTGCGTACCGCCTGATTAAAGATGCGTTTTAGGGGTTTCGGGCTCGTTTACGTGGCTTGTTGACGATACCGGGCGAGAGGTGTTGTTGGCAGCAGGCATGGTCGGTTGGGCGCCCGTGTTTGAAGGTAGCGTAAGCCTGGCCGCGCTGAGTGTTGGATCCGCTTAACATATGCATACTCCTTCATTCGTTGAGTACAAACGGCAGCCATAAAGGCTGCCGTGATTGTCGTGTGATGAATGAAACCCGAAATGCATTCGACACTTCATTACACACGCGACAATTGCAGATTACGCTGATTGACCTGCGTATTGAATAAGCAATATTCCTATGATGGTGTAGGAAATACTTAATGGCTTATTGCAAATAAACAATACTTGTTTTAGACGCAAAACAGGCGAACAAAGTTCCACAGCGTCTGCGGTGTGCCCGTGGTTTAACGGGCTTGTTGCGCATTGAATGCCGTCATCAAATTGCGGTAGTCAGGAATATGGTTGGCGCATAAGGCACCCAGGCCTTCGATATCGTTACGCCAGTCGCGGTGCAGCTCGCAGGCGACGCCAAACCAGGTCATCATTTGCGCACCGGCCGCTTCCATGCGGCGCCAGGCGGCATCGCGGGTCAGTTCGTTAAAGGTGCCTGAGGCATCAGCCACCACAAACACTTCAAACCCTTCGGCAATGGCAGATAGCGCAGGAAAGGCGACGCAAACCTCGGTGACGACGCCAGCGATAATCAGCTGCTTTTTGCCGGTGGCTTTAATGGCTTTGACGAAGTCTTCGTTGTCCCAGGCGTTGATCTGGCCAGGTCGGGCAATATAAGGCGCCTCTGGAAACAGGGCTTTGAGCTCAGGCATTAACGGGCCATTGGGGCCGGTTTCAAAGCTGGTGGTTAAAATGGTCGGCAGATTAAAAAATTTGGCGGCATCGGCCAAGGCCAATACATTATTCTTAAAACGGTCTGGCTCAATATCGCGTACCAGCGATAGCAGGCCCGCCTGGTGGTCTACCAGCAAAACGACGGCGTTGTCACGGTCCAGGCGTACATAAGGGGTGTTGTGCATGATGAATATCCTCTCAAGATAGTTAGATGGTTTGGAAATCACGGCCATCAGCGTCAAGCGTGAATGCTGACGACCGTGTATCCTTTTTTTTAAATGTTGGACTACTTTACAAGCCGTTATGCGCTGACAAAACGGCCCTGGTTAAAGTCATTAATGGCCTGGTCAATTTCTTCCCAGGTATTCATGACAAACGGGCCATGACCCACCACTGGCTCATTCAGCGGCTCACCGTTGAGTAACAGCAACACGGTGTCTTGCTGTGCCTGTAGCACCAGTTCATTGCCTTCGCGCTGCATCACGGCCAGCTCGGCGGGGCGTATGGTATGCACTTCACCGGTTTTCACTGCGCCATGCAGGACAAAAATGGCGGTGGTGTGGCCTTCCGGCAAGGTGAAGGTGGTGCGTGTACCCGCATTC
>Ga0066460_1000304_pt1 | contig 11978 bp, 9 predicted proteins | sample LakWasMe88_LOW11_2_FD_59570 | JGI IMG/M metagenome (GOLD analysis project Ga0066460, IMG submission 59570) | Freshwater sediment methanotrophic microbial communities from Lake Washington under simulated oxygen tension - Sediment Metagenome 88_LOW11 | ecosystem: Environmental > Aquatic >... | reverse complement strand
CTTTTTCCCCAAGAGGAGAACCATGAAGAAACTGAACAAAGTGGCGATGTTGTTTGCCTCCGCTGCCCTTGCAACCGCTGCTGGCGCTCAAACCGTCGACAACTGGAAGAACGGCACCGGCGAACTCGTCTGGAAGAACGGCACCAACGAACTGTGCTGGCGTGATGCCAACTGGACCCCGGCTACCGCCGTGGCCGGTTGCGATGGCGCTATCGCTCCTAAGGCTGCTCCGGCTGCCGCTCCTGCTGCTGCCCCGGCTGCTGCTCCTGCTGCCCCGGCTGCTGCTGCTCCCGCCGCCGCTGCCGCTGCTGTGGCTGCAACCAAGGTGACCTACGCTGCTGACGCCTTCTTCGACTTCGACAAGTCGGTTCTGAAGCCCGAAGGCAAGGCCAAGCTGGACGATCTGGTCGGCAAGGTCAAGGACATCAACCTGGAAGTCATCATCGCCGTCGGTCACACCGACTCGGTGGGCTCGGTGGCCTACAACCAGAAGCTGTCGGTTCGCCGCGCTGAAGCCGTGAAGGCTTATCTGGTGTCCAAGGGCATCGAAAAGAACCGCGTGTACACCGAAGGCAAGGGCAAGAGCCAGCCTGTGGCTGACAACAAGACCGCCGAAGGCCGTGCGAAGAACCGTCGCGTGGAAATCGAAGTGGTTGGCACCCGCGCCGCCAAGTAATCCCTTTCGGGTTACAACAAAAAGCCCCGGCAACGGGGCTTTTTTTATGTCTGCTTGAATCACAATTGCTCCATGACTGAAGCACAGACCTCCGCGCCCACCCTCAATGCCGACCCGGCCGAACTGGCCAAGTTTTCAGATCTGGCCCACCGCTGGTGGGACCCCGAAAGCGAGTTCCGCCCCCTGCACCAGCTCAACCCGCTGCGCCTGGACTGGATCAACGCCCGGGCCCCGCTGGCCGGGCGCAAGGTGCTCGACATCGGCTGCGGCGGCGGCATTCTGTCCGATTCAATGGCCCGCAAGGGCGCCGATGTGCTGGGCATCGACCTCGCCTCGAAGGCGCTGCGCGTGGCCCAGCTGCATGCGCTGGAGGCCGGCACCACCGGTGTGCAATACCGAGAAATCAGCGCCGAAGCCCTGGCCCTGGAGCAACCCGGCCAGTTTGACGTGGTCACCTGCATGGAAATGCTCGAGCACGTGCCCGACCCGGCCTCGGTCGTGCAAGCCTGCGCCACCCTGGTCAAGCCCGGTGGGCATGTGTTCTTTTCGAGCATCAACCGCAATGCCAAAGCCTTTTTGCTGGCCATTGTGGGCGCCGAATACGTGCTGAACCTGCTGCCCCGCGGCACCCACGAATACGCCAAGCTGGTGCGCCCCAGCGAGCTGGCCGCCTACTCGCGTGCCGCCGGCCTTGATTGGCAGCAAACCCGCGGCCTGGGCTACAACCCGCTCACCCGCCGCTACTGGCTGCACGACGACACCAGCGTGAACTACATGGTCTCAACCCGCCGCTCCACCGCCGCCTGAAGCAGAAGAAGGCCCCCTGCATGTTGTTTGACCCCACAATCCAAGCCGTTCTGTTTGACCTGGACGGCACCCTGATCGACAGCGCCCTCGACCTGGGCGCCGCTGCCGACCAGATGCGCCTGGCCCGTGGCCTGCCCTCGCTGCCCTACGAGCGCTACCGCCCCATGGCCGGCGCCGGGGCCCGCGGCATGCTGGGCGAGGCCTTTGGCGTGACCCCCGACCACCCCGACTTTGCCGCCCTGCGCGAAGAGTTTTTTCAAAACTACGAAAGCCGCCTGACCCAGGCCACCACCATCTTTGACGGTGTGCCCGAGCTGCTGGCCCAGTTGGTGGGCCGCCAACTGCTCTGGGGTGTGGTCACCAACAAATCGGCCCGCTTCACCGAGCCGCTCACCCGTGCCATGCCGCTGTTCAGCACCGCCTCGGCCATCGTCAGCGGCGACACCACCCCCCACGCCAAACCCCACCCCGAGCCCCTGTTCGAGGCCGCCCGCCGCCTGGGCGTGCCCCCCGAAAAATGCCTGTACGTGGGCGACGACGAGCGCGACATCATTGCCGGCCTGGCCGCCGGCATGGGCACCGTGGCCGCCTGCTACGGCTACCTGGGCCAGCGCACCGACACCGCCCGGTGGGGCGCCCACGCCGAAATTAAATCTCCGCTCGAGCTCTTGCAATGGCTGCCCGCGGCCTAAAATAGCGAGTTCTGGGGCTGCACTGGTTTCGACGTGGGTTCGGACGCGCAGCAGGGCATGTCGAGGTTCAGTCACCTCGTTAAACAGCTGAAAAAAACTAACTGCAAACGACGAACGTTTCGCACTCGCCGCTTAAACACCGGTGAGCCTCACAACAGTCGGCCAATGGGCTGGGCAAGGGTGCCGCAAGGCGTCCAGGCTGTGGGGTAATTTTCATTGGCTGGCTCTGTGTCGGGTACCTTGGCATGGGGCGAGAAAGTAGGGTACTGGCGTCTTGTACAGCGTGCGACTGCGCGGTACAGGGTGTGAGACTCAAAACAGATCGCTAAACATGTAGAACTGTTCGAAGAAGGCTTGCGGACGGGGGTTCAAATCCCCCCAGCTCCACCAGATGCCGATAGAAGCCGCTAATGACTTGGGTTGTTGGCGGCTTTTTTCTTTTGGCTTTGTAGTTTTAACTTCTCCGCAGTCATTGTTGTGTGGCTGACCCCTTCGGCTTCGGTGCTTTTGTTTGGTAGCTGAAATGGAAAATGGGCGAAGTTCTGATCGAACAAGACGGGCCTTGTCTCAATAGTCCCAGTCCTCGTGCCGAACCGGTAATCGATTGAGTTGTCTGCGCAGTAGCTGCCAATGAGGCAAATACAAATCCATGATGGCAGCGAACCGCTGGTTGTGGGTTGGCTCCAGAAGGTGCACCAACTCATGCACCACGATGTATTCCAAGCATTCCGGTGGTTTTTTGGCCAGGTCGGTATTCAGGCGGATGTAGCCTGATTCGGGTGTGCAACTACCCCATTTGGTTTTCATACGTTGCACAAACACCTGAGTGGCCTGCACGCCTAACAGGGGTTGCCATTTGGACAGCAGTCCGGGTACGGCGTCGCGCAGTTGCTGCCGGTACCAGGCATCCAGCACTTCCTCGCAGCGGGCTGGATCTGCGCCAGGTCGCACCTGCAGTTGCAGCTTGCGTGGTGTCAGGTTCACGGAAGGGGCAGCATCCGCAAAGTGGATTTCCAGCAGATAGCGTTTGCCCCACAGGTAGTGACTTTCCTTGTTCAAGAACTCTCGGGGTGTCTCACGCTCTTGGGTTCGCAACTTACGCTGTTGGCTACGGATCCAGGCGAGCTTGGAGATGACGAACAGGCGGATGGTGTCCAGCGGAATGTGCTGCGGCGCCGCCACGCGCACCTTACCTGCAGGTGGTAGCACGCTCAAGTGAACATGCTTGATCGCCTTGCGGGTCACCTCGGCCTGCAGTTCACCCAGGTCCAGCACATCGTGCATCAGTATTCCTTTTGAGCCACGACGATAGGGAACAGGCGATTCACTTCCTTGATGTCTTTCAGCACCTCGAACATCGCTTGCTTGACCATCTGCTCCTTCGCCACCACGCCCCGCCAACCATCAGGCCTCTTGGCCTTGATGACTGCGTCCAGCCTCAAGGCCGTGTCCAGCGTCATCGTCCTGCCGCCGTAGGGGGCCTCGGGCTCCTGAGCCGAATCAACGGCCACGTGATCCTTCAGGTTGTTATAGAGCGCAAGCTGGCCTGTTGTCTTCAGTTGTACCGGCGTGTCGTCGGCCTTGCCGGCACCCACCTTCTTAACCACCTCAGCGATTTGGGCAAGGTATTCCTCGTACTCAATGGCCTTCTCCTTGCGCAAGCGAATGATTTCGTCCAGCAGGGCCGACATCTTGGCAAAGTACGCCGGGTCGGTCAGTTGCTCTTTCAGGATCTTGCTGCGAACGTTGTTCTCGATCGTCTCTGCGATGGACTCTTTGTTGCCCTTCATGTCAGCCAGGCGCTCGGCGATCGCATCGGCAATCCCCGTTTTAACGATCAGGTCCAACAGGCCAATGCCGTCGAACGGCGAAATCTTGCGTGGTGTCTGGGCCTCGATGTAGGTATCGATGAGGTGGCGCATGTCCGCCTCGTAGGGCTTCAGGTCCAGGGTTTCGCCGGCCGCATTGCGGATGATTTCGCGCAGGTTCAGGTAGTGCTTCTGCAAGGCCTTGAGCTTGTCGATCTGTGCCGGTGTGTAACCCGCCGCTTCCAGTTCGTCAGCCAAGTTGGCATAGGCGCGCACCAGAGCCACCGCGGCCCTGTAAAGCGCCACACGGTAAGGCTCGCGCGTTTTCAGGTCGTCAGCAATCTCGGTGTTGCCGCAGAAGTAGTGAATGTGCTCCAAGTCGCCTTTGGGCGGCTCCACCGGTTCACAAAGCAGGGCCAGGGCTTCCACGGCATCGTCCAACCGTTCGCGGCCAACCTCAAGCCGATCTTTGACCAGGATCTCGGGGTCTCCGCCTCCAGCGGTGTGATCTAGCTCGGCGGTATAGACCGCGATGGCTTTCTCCACCTTCTTGAACAGGTCTTTGTAGTCGACGATGTAGCCGAAGTCCTTGTCTTCGCCGTCCAACCGGTTCGTGCGGCAGATGGCCTGAAACAGACCATGATCCTGCATTTTTTTGTCGATGTAGAGGTACGTGCAAGGCGGCGCATCAAAGCCCGTCAGCAGCTTGTCCACCACAATCAGCAGCTTCATCTGAGCCGGTGCCTTGATGAAGCGCTCCTTGGCCTGCTGCTCGTAGGTCTCAGTCTTGCTCTTACCCGCCTCGGTCACCACATCTTTCAGCAGCTCGGTGTAAGTGTTGAAGATGAACTGCTTGTCGCTTTCCGTATTGGCGCCAGTCTCTTCCTTGCTGATGTCCGAGGCCTGCGGGTTGTACGAAGTGACGACCGCACAGCGGCCCTTGAACACCGTCTTGCCAAACAGCACAAAGTACTTGCAAGCCTCATAGATGCTTGAGGCCACCAGGATGGCGTTGCCGCGCTCGTTCGACAGTCGGGGCTTCACGGCAAAGTCGAAAACAATGTCTGCCACCACCCGGTCCATGCGGGCGCGTGAGCTGAGCACGTTCTGCATCGTGCCCCACTGCTTCTTCAGCTCGTCCTTCTGCCAGTCGTTCAGGCCCTTGGTCTTGGCCTCGAACCACTGGTCGATCTGGTCGGTGTTGCCCAGCTTCTGGTCGATGTCGCGTGCCTCATAGACCAGGTCCAGCACCACCTTGTCTTCCACGGCCTCGGCGAACTTGTAGGTGTGGATATATCCGCCAAACACCTCCAGGCTGGTCTGAGCGTCGCTTTTAAGCAATGGCGTGCCAGTGAAGCCGATGAACACCGCATTGGGCATCATGGCCTTCATCAGCCGGTGCAACTTGCCACCCTGGGTGCGGTGGCACTCGTCGACAAAGACGTAGATCTCGCCTTGTGTCTGGCTGGGCTGCGCGGCCAGCTCGCGAATGAAGGCCTCAAAGTCGTCCACATCCCGCCGACCGAACTTGTGTACCAGCGAGCACAGCAGGCGCGGGTTAGGCTGCGCCAGTTGGGCCATCAGGTCACGGCCGCTCTCGCTGCGATGGATGGTCTCGCCCGCTTCTTTGAAGACACGCTCGATTTGCCTGTCTAACTCATCCCGGTCGGTGATGATGGCCACGCGTGCCGCCGGCTTGTTTTCAAGGATCCAGCGGGCCAGCAGCACCATCAGGATGCTCTTGCCCGCACCCTGCGTGTGCCAGATGATGCCGCCGCGTCGCTGCCGCACATGCGTCTGAGCAGCCTTGATACCAAAGTACTGGTGTACCCGCGGCAGTTTCTTCACGCCGCCGTCAAACAGCACAAAATCGTGGATCAGCTCTAACAGGCGGTGCTTGCTGCACAGCTTGGCCAGGTACTTGTCGAGCTTGTAGCCTGTGTTGTCGGCTTCGTCTTCCTTCCAGGTCAGGAAGTACTTCTCTTGCGTCTCAATCGTGCCGTAGCGCAAGCCTTCCGAGTCATTGCCGGCCAGCACCAGCTGCACCGTGCTGAAGAACCAGTCGTTGAACTCGGGTTGTTGGTTCGACAGGCACTGGCGGATGCCTTCACCCAGGCCCACACGGCTGTTCTTCAGCTCCAGCACGCCCACGGCAATGCCGTTCAGGTACAGCACGATGTCGGGCCGGCGTTCGTGGCCGCCCTTGAGGGTCACTTCCTCGGCAATGGCGAAGTCGTTGTTGTCCGGCTGGCTCCAGTCCACCAGATGAACCGTCTCGCTCACTTCACCTGCCGCCACCTTCACTGACAAGCCATAGCGCAGCAGCTGATACACCGCCTGATTGGCTGCCACCAGCGTGCGCCCGTGCAGCAGGGCCTCGGCGCGCAGCCGGTACAGGGCTGCGCTGATGTGCGCCGGGCTGTAGCCTTGACCGGCCAGGTGGGCCGAAAGCAGCCCGTCTTCGATGCAGTGGTTGCCATCGCGCTCTGACCAATCGCCCAGGTAGCGGTAGCCGAGCTGTTGGGTGAAAAGCTCGATCACCCGTTCTTGGGTGGCTCTTTCGGGCTTGCTGACGTTGTTCATCTGGTTTCCTCCCTGCGCAGCCTCTTTATCGTGCTTGTAGCGGCTGTCGTCAGTGCTTGATCAGTTTGAAGCTCACTTGGTAGCGGTAGAAGCTGACGCTGGGCACCATCTGCAAGGCCCAGCGCAGCTTCTGGTCATCGTCCAGCGCAATGATGGCGCCTTCTACGGTCTGGTGCGGTTCGGCGATCTGCTCTTTGACGTAGCCCATGTAGCGCAGGATCTGGCCCACCACCACGTCGGATGCGCGGCCACGCTTGAGCTCCACCACCAACAGGCGCTGGCCGTCTTTGCTGACAGCCAGGATGTCGATGGGCCCGGCATCGGTGCTGTACTGCTGGCCGACCAGCTCGCCATCTTCTTCGTAGATTTTGAAGTCTTGGGCCAGCTCGGTCTGTGCCCAGTTCTTCACCAGAAAGTCCTCCAGGTGCTTCTCCATCGCGAAGGCCACCGGGTCTTCCACCACTGGGTCGGTGGCCACGATGTTCGGCGCGGCCTGGCCAGGTAGCGCGGCCAGGAACTGCTCGATCTCCTGGTGGTAGTCGGTGATGGTGCTCACCGTGCCAATAGAGCCCGTGGAGTTGCGCAGCGCCTCACTCATGGCCGAGCGGGCAATGGTCAGTGGCAGCCACTTCACGGGCCGGCGGTGTGGCAGCACTTGGCCGGGGGCGTAGTGGTAACCGCCCTGCACCTCGCCCACGTGGTACTGGCCCGTGCCGTCTGGGCACAGCACCACATCGCCGGTGCGGATGCCCTTGGCCACCGTCCACAACGCGCCGCAGGCAAGGCCCGCAGCGATCTTGCTCTTGTCGGGGTGGCTAGCCAGAAACACCGGGATAAAGGTAGCGTTGAACTGCTTCCACTCCTCGGGCAACTGGCCGCTCAGGTCTTGCTCGATGTCGAAATCGGCGCCGATAAAGCCGCTGGCAAAGCATTCGGCCGCATGGATGCTTTGGCGGCCCAGCATTACGCGGTAGTAGTTCTTGATGGATTGGGTCATTCGGTGGGTTCCAAGAGACGAATACGGCCGGTCAGCAGAGCTTGGGCCATGGCTTGTTTAAGGGCTCGGGCTTTGGTAAGGCGGGATTCCAGGGCGGCGATTTCGGCGTCCATGTCGGCCAATGTTCGTGCTATTGCCCTCTGCTCAGCTACTTCAGGAAGTCGAATCTCCATGACCTGAACGATTCCCTTGTTGAGATTGCCTTGCGTACCCTGCTGAACTGCTGACTTCGCTTTCGCTTTGGAACTGGTGAGTGAGTAGTACAAGTACTCTGGGTCCAGGTTCCTTGCTGGTTGCATAGCCAAGATTGCCTGACTCGTACAAACGGCGACGGCGGCAATGCAGCACTCACCGACAGAGGCGTACATCGCATACAAAACCGTACCTGCCGGAAGAATCTGTGCTGCACATGCATTGAGCCCTGCGTTTGAAAGCGAACGCTCGGTCGTCGAGAGGTACTTGTCGGCGTTGGTAATGTCCGAGATGGAAACCCACGGGTGAGGACCATCGAAGTACGCCGACTGGGAAACTGCCGGGGTTCCGCCGCTTTGCATCTTGCAAACCGACCCGAGGTCAATTTTTTGAACGAGGCCAGTGAACCCCGGCAACCGCCGCTTGCCGGTGAGCAATTCCTGCATGGCGCCTTGCTTGATCTGGCGCTTCTTGGTCAGCAGTTGCTCCAGCGAGTCGATCAGGGCGTCGGCGTCGGTGAGTGCATCGGCAATTGCAGTCTGCTCGTCCGTGCTGGGAGGAAGAGCAGCCAGTACGTCCCGTACACCCGTCAGGTTCATGCCTGCTTTGGCTCCGGCATCCGTCATCGACTTGAACCGCCGCTGCGCAGCCGCCCCGGCGAGGAAGTACGCGATGTACCGACTGCTCACCAGGCGCCCATTGAGTCGAACCAACGCGATGTGCTGGTTGATATATGCGGGTAGTTCCACCTCTTCAGTCACAAACCCCACGATCCCGATGTCGGCAGTGATCGAGATTAGAACGTCGGCTGTGCGCAAGGCTGTCCTTACGCCCTCGCTGTTGTCTGGCGGAACGGCCACGTAGCGTAAATCCCGCAGCGATGGGTAGATGCACGACCTCGATAGGTTCGTGATGCGGAGGAACGGCGAGCCCATGTCGGCGTAGTAGGCCGCCCATCCCCGAGAGCCGCTGGTAATGAACGGCTCGAACTCGCCAAGTGGCACCACCTGCCAGTCCGCGGGAAATTCACCCAGCTCTGTTCGCTGAACCGGGGTAGGGTAGTGGCCGTCAGGTTCCCTCACTTCCATGCGAACCCCATCTTCGCCAGATGCCCCGCCACCCGAGCCTCCAACTCGTCCACCTGCTGCGCCAACTCCGGCATCGTCCGCCCATAGCGTCCGGCCAGTTCCTTCATCCGCCCAGTCAGTGCCTGGCTCACGCGGTCCAGCTCGCCATGCACGGCAGCGCCCAGCGCTGCTATCCACTTGTGGTCCACCACCAGCGCCTTCACCTCGTCGGCCGTCAGCGCGGGGTAGCGGGCCAGGGCCTTGGCGTCCAGCTGAGCATCAAGCGACTTGATGCGCTTCTTTAGGCTGCTGGCTTGTTCTGACAGGGCCAGCCACTGCCCTAACACGGTCAGTTCATCGGCCGCATCAGAATCGCATCCGATCTCCTTGATACGCGACTTCACTTCCTTGTCGTTGATCTTGTCGAAGCCGTCGAACACGGCGTCCGGGCCGCTGTGCTCTTCTTCTAATTCGGTTTGCAAGGTTAGGGTGCTTTCCAGCTCGGCGCCAAGCCGGTCCAGCTCAGCCTGCTCGGCGGCAAAGTGGTGCTTCACCAACAGTGCCCTGGGCACCAAGTCGCATGCCCAGCCTTTGTCCACCGTCTTTCCCTGTGAGCCATCCTTGTTCTTCTTCGTCTCTAGCACTCGGTAGGGGGTAGCCTGCCAGCCTTCTTCTGCAATCAGGTAGGCATCGTCCTGCAGGGTCTCAGCCCAGTAGTCCATCAAGTGTTGATAAACGGCATAGGGGTCGATCAGCTTTTCAGCCGTGGGCTGGTGTTCGTAGTGCTCCAGCAGGCCTTCGGCACGACGGATCAGATCCTTGGGCTGAAAACTGCCCTTGTCCAAGGCCTTGAGGTAGCTGACCTCCGACGCCCGCCATTGGTCGAAGTGCCCGTTCATCGCGGCAGTGAGGGCCTGGAACTCGGGGTGCTGGTGGATGGTGGCCTTGATGTCGGCTGGCGACACAGCCAGATCCAGGTAGCCCGGCCGTCGGGGCTTGAACAGGGCGTCACGCAACTGCGGGCACACCGCCCAGTAGCGGCCCAGCGCCTGCACGTCCGCCTCGGGGATGCCGCCGTTGAGGTGAGCGTCGATGTCCTGCTGATCTTCGGGCGTGCTGCTGTCGATGTAGCGCGGCAGGTTGAGGTTGAAGTCGTTTTTCTCGATCTCGTCCAGGCCAACCATGCGGGCATAGCGCGGGTCGCTGCCATCCAGCGTGGTGAAGGCGTCGACGATGCGGTGGATGTCGCGTTCGCGAAGCCGGTTCTTGGGGCCGTCCTTCATGTAGCCCTGGGCCGCGTCGATCATGAAGATGCCTTTGCGGGCTGCCGCGCCGGCCTTGTCGATCACCAAGATGCAGGCGGGGATGCCGGTGCCGTAGAACAGGTTGGCTGGCAAGCCGATGATGGCCTGGATGAGGCCGCGCCGCACCAGGCTCTTGCGTATCTCGGCCTCGGCATTGCCGCGGAACAGCACGCCGTGCGGCAAGATGCAGGCGGCCCGGCCGGTGCTCTTGAGCGAGCGGATGATGTGCAGCAGGTAGGCGTAATCGCCCTGTTTGTCGGGTGGCGTGCCGAAACCCTCGAAACGCCCATAGACGTCGCCCACCAGGCCATTGCTCCAGCGCTTGTCGGAGAACGGTGGGTTGGCCACCACGTAGTCAAAAGTCTTGAGCTGGTCGCCTTCCAGAAACTTGGGGTCAGCCAGCGTGTTGCCCTGCTCAATCACCGCACCGGGGTTGTGGTGCAGGATCATGTTCATGCGAGCCAGGCCGCTCGTGACCTCTTCCTTCTCCTGGCCGTAGACGGTGACGGGCGTGGGCGCCGCCTCGGCCACCTTCAGCAGCAGCGAGCCCGAGCCGCAGGTCGGGTCGTACACGGTGGTGTTGGGGTTGGTTTGGGCCTGGGCGATGCCCACCACCTGCGCCATCACGCGGCTGACTTCGGCCGGCGTGTAGAACTGGCCCTTGCTCTTGCCGCTCTCGGTGGCGAAGTGGCGCATCAGGTATTCGTAGGCGTCGCCCAGGATGTCGTCGCCATCGGCGCGGTGCTTGGAGAAGTCCAGGTCATTGGACTCGAAAATGCCGATCAGGTTGGTCAGCTTGTCGACCTTCTCCTTGCCCTGCCCCAGCAGGGCATCGTCGTTGAAGTCGGCCTTGATGCGTAGGCGGTTGGCTTCTTCCAGCGGGCGAACGATCCTCTTGTTGATTTGGTCGCCAATATCACTCCTGCCCTTCAGGGCCACCATGTCAGCAAAGCTGGCGCCTTCGGGAATCTGGATGGGGGCAAAGGGCTGGCCGGCGTACTTGTCACTGATGTACTTGATGAACAGCAGCACCAGCACGTAGTCCTTGTACTGGCTGGCGTCCATGCCCCCGCGCAGTTCGTCGCAGGAGGCCCATAGTTTGGAATAGAGGTCGGATTTTTTGATGGCCATGTTTCATTTCGGCAGCCCACTACCTTGCACTGCCTGTGCGTTGTCGACAGCTTGGGATTGCGTCGAAACTGAACGATTCTTAAACCTGGATTGTCGCCCGTGATGCGATGGGTTTCAGTTTGCTGGCTCCACATGGCTGGCTGTAGCACCGAAGCTGAGACAACGCGGCGCGAAAGGTTCGCTCAACAGCCCTTTATGAGAGGGCCAACTGTGTGAGCTGCAGCGCGCCGTTCTTTCTTCAATCTTGTCCTGCCCCAATCACCAGCCGGCAAAGCGCGTGCGCCTGATTGATCGCGTGGATGTCTGGCCCGCGCAAGCCAGCCCGCCCTCACTCCCCCCGGCCGAAGCCACAGGAATGCAGTCGTACTACATTGCACTCGTCGTGTAACACATCGGGTAATCACCATGACCGAAGCAACCTTTACCTTCCGTGTCGAAGAAGAACTGCAGCAAAGGTTCACGATTGCAGCCAAGGCACGTGACAGAACAGGTGCTCAGCTTTTGCGAGACTTTATGCGTGATTTTGTGCAAACCCAGCAAGATGCAGCGGACCATGCCGACTGGTTTCGGCGCCAGGTTCAGGCGGGCTTGGAATCTGCGAGCGCAGGCAAACTGGTTCCGGCAGGAGATGTTGAGGCAGAGTTTGCCAAACGCAGAGAGCAGACCTTGCAGCGAGTTCGTGCCAAATCGTGAGGCTGTTTTGGGCACCCAAAGCGCTTGA
>Ga0066460_1000300_pt1 | contig 12109 bp, 11 predicted proteins | sample LakWasMe88_LOW11_2_FD_59570 | JGI IMG/M metagenome (GOLD analysis project Ga0066460, IMG submission 59570) | Freshwater sediment methanotrophic microbial communities from Lake Washington under simulated oxygen tension - Sediment Metagenome 88_LOW11 | ecosystem: Environmental > Aquatic >... | reverse complement strand
TAAAATAATCATTATTTTAACGCATCTTGCCGCTTCGACCTATGCCGGATTGTGCGGATGTGTCACACACACCCATGTCAGACCAGGAACACCCAAAATCTGTGGCCACCCAGTTTGTCAGCGATCATCGCTGGTGGATTGTCACGGCGGTTTTTATTTACTTGTTTTATCTGCTAGAACCGATCCTGACGCCGTTTCTGGCCGCCGCAGTGATTGCCTACATGCTGGATCCACTGGTAGACCGGCTCAGTGAAACCGGTGTCAACGGCTGGCGTATAGGCCGCACCCCAGCCACCTTGCTGGTGATGCTAGGCGTGATTCTGGCGATCATCGGCTTGCTGCTGATTATCGTCCCGTTACTGCAACAACAGTCACTGCTGATTGCGCAACGCCTGCCACTGCTGATTGATCATTTTCACCAGCAAGTCGAGCCTTGGCTGCTGCAAAAGTTTGGTATTCACCTTGATGTGAACCATGCTGATGTGCAAAAACTCGTCAGCGAACACTGGCAAACCGCTGGCAGTATGTTACTCAGCGCCGGACAAAAGGGCCTGAGCCTGATTGGGATTTTTGCCAATATCTGTTTATTGCCAGTCGTGCTGTTTTATTTTTTGCGCGACTGGGATGACATGGTGGCCGAGGTTGGTGAGCTGATTCCCCGTAACTGGATAGGCCGCGCGCGCAGCATGTCCGTGGAAATCGACCGCGTGGTGGCAGAATTTTTGCGCGGCCAATTATCAGTCATGTTGTCATTGTGCGTGTTTTACAGCGTCAGCTTATGGTTGGCCGGTCTCGACATGGCGCTTTCCATCGGCATGATTGCTGGCTTGCTGAGCTTTGTGCCTTACCTGGGGTTTGCCCTGGCGTTTGTGCTGGCCGTGGTGCTGGCCTTGCTGCAATTTGCCTCATTACCAGAAGTGGTGCCGGTGCTGCTAGTATTTGGCGTAGGCCAACTGGTCGAAAGTTTTATGCTCACACCGATTTTAGTAGGCGACCGCATCGGCCTGCATCCAGTGATTGTGATTTTAGCCTTGATGGCCGGTGGCCAGTTATTTGGCTTTGCCGGTGTGCTGCTGGCATTACCAGTTAGCGCCGCCATTGCCGTGGGCGTGCGCCATACCAAACAAAGCTATTTGCGCAGTGAAACTTATTTAAACAGCCAGCCGCACCTGATTCAAACCCTGGACGAATGACCACCAGAGAGCAAGACACACCGTTGTGAAACAATTATTACTTAATATTCAACCGCCTGCTGCCCCAAACTTTGCTAACTTTATTGTGGGCCAAAACCAAGAAGCCTTGGCCAGTATGCATACCGTACTTGCAGGCGAAGCCACCACCCGCTTTATTTACCTGTGGGGTGAGTCTGGCAGTGGTAAAAGCCACTTGCTATTGGCAGCACAAGAAATGGGCGCGCATATTGCAGATGACGTGCACACACTGGATGAAGACTCACAAATTGTGCTGTTTGATACTTACAACCAGATTAAAGCCGAGGGCGGCATGTTAGTCACGGCTGGCAGCCACGCGCCCACCCAAATGGGCTTGCGTGACGACTTGGCCACGCGCCTGGCCTGGGGCTTAGTCTATCAATTACAACCGCTCAGCGATGATGAAAAAGCCGATGCGCTACGCGCGCATGCCCGTGATCGCAGCATGAAGTTGCCAGACGAAGTGATTGCTTACTGTTTGCGTTATTTACGCCGCGATTTACCCACCTTGATGGCTGTGGTCGAGGCTTTGGATGAGTGGTCACTCACCACCAAGAAAGCCGTTACTGTGCAGTCATTAAAAAAAATGCTGCAAGACAGCTAATGAATCCCTTTTATTCCGAGCCAAAGCTATAACGGTTTTTGCCGCTTTTCTTCGAGTCATACATGGCTTTATCTGCCACATGCAGCAGTTGCTTGACATGTTTGCCATGGTGCGGATATTCGGCAATGCCAATACTGACACCAATCTCCAGCGGAATCCCGCGCGCCATCACCGGCTGGCTAAATAGCTTGATCAGCCGCTCCGCCAACTGAGTTAACTCCTGGCGATATAAATAGCTGCCAACCACCAGCACAAACTCATCACCGCCTTGGCGCGCCAGAAAGTCCGATTGCCTGAGCACTTTTTTAAACATATCGGCGACCTCTATCAGTAAAGCATCGCCCACGCCATGGCCATATTTGTCATTCACCTGCTTAAAGCCATCGAGGTCCATAAACAGAATCGCAAACTGCTTGGAGGTATGCCTGGCCAATTGATAGGTGTTTGCCAAGTGCACATCGACACTACGCCGGTTGGGCAAGCCGGTGAGCAAGTCGTGATCGGCCTGATGGCTGGCCTGTTTGGCGACCGCTTGGTTTTCAAGCACTTGCTCCAGCAATTCTGTGGTACTGCGATAAGAAAACAGCAATACGCCAATAATCAGCACGCCCAGCAAAATAGCGCCAATCACAGAGGCAAACATACGTTTGCGGATTTCCTGCTCAAACCCTTCCCTAAGACGTTGTAACTTACTGTCAATCTCGTCGAGCTGATCATCAATCAGCTTCATCACCTCGCGTCCTTTGTCTTTATTCAGCGACAAGTGTGGCGAAAAGTCACCGGCATGTAGTTGCACTTGGATCGTTTTGTCCATCACATCAAATTTCTGATGCACCAACTGTTTGATTCTGTCCAAACCGATGCGCACCTCAGGCTGGTCGGAGGTCTGCTTATCCAGTCGTACCAGTACTTGCCGGGTCTCCGTGCGCCCCTGCTCCAAGGTGTCCAAAAACAAAGTATGGCCGGTGAGTAAATAGCCACGCTGGCCGCTTTCGGCATTGGTGATCGCTTTACCCAAGGCAACAATGTCATAGCGCTGCCGGTCGACCAGGTCTTTTTGTTCGGAATAATAAACAAGCTGATACATGGCAATAAACAGCCATACCATTGAAATGCACAACAGTGCAGCAGCAATGATTAACGGAATAACTATTCGTCGCTTGTAATTAAACATACGAGGTTTATATCGTCATTTTTGGGCATACATTAAATCGAAGCCGAATAAAATCTATGATACGACTAGTCTGAATATAATAAAATACAGTTTTGATAGATAACCACTATCCACCATCATGCTCAGAATTACCGAAATCAAACTGCCGATCGCGCTAGCAGACACGCTCAAGCACCAAGACGACCAAATCAGGGCCGCCATTCTCAAACGTCTCGAAATCCCGGAAAGCGAACTGATCAGCTTTGAGATTTTCAAACGCGGTGTCGATGCCCGAAAATCACATGCCATCTTGTATGTGTACAACCTGGATGTCACGGTCAAAAACGAAGCCAAATTACTAGCCCGCTTTAAAAAAGACCCCCATATCAAACCAGCGCCAGACACCAACTATCACTTTGTTGCAACACAGCCCAGCTCCCAACAAACGGGCTCAACCGCAGCACGCCCAGTGGTGGTCGGGTTTGGTCCGGCAGGCATATTCGCAGCACTCATTCTGGCCCAGGCCGGGTTCAAGCCGATTGTGCTGGAACGCGGGAAAGAGGTGCGCAAACGCACCAAAGATACCTGGGGCCTGTGGCGCAAACGCACACTCAATCCTGAATCGAATGTACAGTTTGGCGAAGGTGGCGCGGGCACATTTTCTGATGGCAAACTATATAGCCAAATTAAAGACACCAAGCATTACAGCCGCAAAGTGTTGCAGGAGTTTGTGAAAGCCGGGGCGCCGGAAGAAATTTTATACGTCAGCCATCCGCATATCGGCACCTTCAGATTGGTAGGCATGGTGGAAGACATGCGCAATACCATCATTAGCCTTGGTGGTGAAATCCGCTTTGAAAGCCGCGTGACGGATATTGCGATTGAACACCAGCAAGTGCAGGGCGTGACGCTGCACACCGGCGAATTTATTGCGACCCAGCACCTGGTGCTGGCTGTCGGCCACAGCGCGCGCGACACCTTTGAAATGGTGCATGCCAAAGGCATCTATGTTGAAGCCAAGCCGTTCTCGATTGGCTTCCGTATCGAGCATCCGCAGAGCCTGATTGACCGCGCACGCTACGGCAAAAGCTATAGCGACGATATTCTGCAAAAGTTAGGCGCCGCCGATTACAAATTGGTACACCACGCCAGCAATGGCCGCAGTGTTTACAGCTTTTGTATGTGCCCGGGCGGCACGGTTGTCGCAGCGGCGTCTGAACCAAACCGCGTCGTCACCAACGGCATGAGCCAATATAGCCGCAACGAACGCAACGCCAATGCCGGCATCGTCGTCGGCATCACGCCAGAAGTCGACTACCCCGGCCATCCACTGGCTGGCGTCGAATTCCAGCGCCAGCTTGAGAGCCAGGCCTATGTCGTGGGTGGCAGCAACTACTCGGCGCCGGGGCAATTGATTGGCGACTTTCTGGCCAATCGCCCATCCACCCAATTCGGCGAAGTCACACCGTCTTACACGCCCGGCGTGCATTTAACCAATCTCGATAGCGTTTTACCCGAGTTTGCCATCAGTGCCATCCGTGAAGCGATTCCAGCCTTTGCCAAACAAGTGCCAGGTTTTGACCTGGCCGACGGCGTCCTCACCGGCGTGGAAACCCGCACCTCCAGCCCGATTCGCATCAAACGTGATGACAACACGCTGCAAAGCATCAACACCAAAGGCTTGTTCCCGTGTGGTGAAGGCGCCGGTTATGCGGGTGGCATTTTGTCGGCGGCAGTGGATGGGATTAAGGTTGCGGAAGCGGTAAGCTTAAGTTTGATAGAAAAATAAAATTTGCAGGGGGAGGAAATATGCCGCACGTAAAACGAATATTCTATCCAATAGGTCAAGGCGCATTTATTCTGAACAAATCGATGGTAAAACGATTGTTTATGACTGCGGGCTCTGGTGGAATGAGCGAAAGTCCAAGCGTGCTGAACGACTTGTCAAATCCGCTTTTCCTGAAAAGCATGTAATTGATATTCTATTCATTAGTCATTTTGATTTTGACCATGTGTCACTTATTCCTCTGTTGATTGATCATTACACCGTCAAAAGCATCGTAATGCCGCTGCTTGATCCTGATGATGAGATTTTTCTTTCTAAACTGTATGAATCTCTTGAGGAAGAGTTGGGGACAAATAATCAGAGTAGTTGTATTTCCAAGTTAATTTCCAATCCCCAAACATTCGGTAGTCAGAATGAAGGTATTCAAATCTTTCAAATCAGTACGGAGGTCGCGGGCAATGAAGAACCGGTATTAATTGACAATCCTAACCAAAGTCAAACTACTTTAAATAGTGGGACTAAGATTCAGTTGAGTGGCCCTGTGGATTGGGTTTGGGTACCCTATAACGTTGATGCAAAAATTCGCTCACCTGCATTATTTAGGCAACTATCAGGATTAAATTTAGATTTAGCAAAACTAAAAACAGACTCTGATCATTTTCAAGAAAATCAAGCATCCATCAGAAGTGCTTATGCGGAACTTGATGGAAACGTTAACGAAAATTCATTATTTTTGTATTCGGGGCCAGCTAAAAAAGCTTCATATCATTATTCCCGCACCTTTTTTGGCCATGTTTTAGATAATTTTAGGTTACATAGTTTTTTTGATAATCGTTGGTTTGCTGCTAAACCTGGTTGCATTTATACAGGTGATGGTGATTTCAATATAACTACACTTAGCGACAAATTTAAAAACTATTGGGATAGTGTCGGTACTATTCAGATACCTCATCATGGCTCAAGAAAGTCTTTTAACTTTGGCTCAATAAATGATGCACCTTATCTTTGTCCAATCAGCGTAGGCGTGAACAACTCGTATGGTCATCCTGCACCTTCGGTGATAAGTACATTACTCGAAAATAGTTGCTACCCCGTTATTGTTTCTGAAAAATCAGATAGTATGCTTATCAGCATTTTTCGCTTTAGAATTTAGTTGATACGCATAAAATCGCAACCTATCTCTCGTTCAACATTCACACCAGATGACGTTGTGGTGTATGTCAAGTTGCATATCATCGCAGGATGACTTAATACTTTGGCATTGAATAACGCATACACCTCTCCGTTTGCTACCCGCGCAGAAGCAGTGACTAATCCTGGATGACCCTCTCTATACAATTTGCTCCCAATTTGATGGGTCAGCGTATAGTCTGATGCATGTGTAATGGCTGGGTGATTTGCAATCATGGGCCTCAAATCTATTAACAATGCATCGCACTGCACCTGATAGACTTTACGTTCCATCACGATCCCTGCCTGCGTATATCCGGCATCATCTAGCAAGCGGTTCTTCCAGTGATGCACCGTTTCGTAAACGCTGGTTTCTATCGAATCCGCACCGTACCAAACACCGAAGCCACCATCAGAATAACGGCTTACCGAGGTATGCTTAAATGGGTAAGCAATGGCATTCTCCCACTCCGCCTGCTCAAAGGGGCGGTGAATCACTGGCTGTGTAGACTGGTATAAGCCAGGTTTTGTGTGCATTTCTAAGGCTTGTGCCGAATGCCATGCATCAGGGTCGTCACTCAGGTCATCAAATAAATCTTGTGAAACCCGTAACGACACTATATTTCTGATCAGGGGCCGATGTATATCAGCCAGAGTGACTGCACTAAACAGGTCTTGCATTACTGCCCACGCGCCCGGTCAAGATAGCTGCGCACGTAAAGCAAACCAGGAAAACCCAACTCAACGATGGTTTCAATCGGTGTTTGCCCATGAAAAGCCTTATTCCTGGTTTTCATCCAGCCATAAGCGAGTTCAGGATTTTGTGGAAAAAGTAAGCGTAACGCTTTGTGTATAGCCAACAAATTACCGGCTCTATCCAACATGTCGCGACTGGCCGAGATTGCCTCACCCTTTTTATAGCGCGTCAGCGCCGCACGGTTTTCAAGCGACAAACCCAAGGCAGCCAACTTTTCCTCACTATTCAACTGCCACAAATCGAACAGCGTTAATAACATTGGCGTAATCTTGCTACGGTCAATCTCAAGCGCTTGTGGGGATGTGGTAGCGCGCAAAGCAGTCATATTCACCTCCAAAAATATTAATTCACACAATTTATGTTACAAATATTACATAAAAATCCATTCCATGCAAGTTTGATAATAACAAAAAAAAACGGCCACCTATTGGTGGCCGCTTGTTTACCGATGACATAATTACTGACGAATCAGGTAATCAAATGCACCCAGTGCTGCGTTTGAACCTTCACCCATGGCAATCACAATCTGCTTGTAAGGGATGGTGGTGACATCACCAGCCGCAAACACACCTGGCAATGAGGTCGCATTATGGTTGTTAATTTCAATTTCACCATATTTGCTCAAATCCAGTGTGCCTTTCAACCAGTCACTGTTAGGCACTAAGCCAATCTGGATAAATACGCCCTCTAACGCCACATGCTTGCTCTCGCCACTCACGCGGTCAATATAAGTCAGGCCATTGACGCGTGTGCCATCACCGGTGATTTCACTGGTTTGCGCACTGGTCAAAATAGTCACATTTTGCAATGAGCGCAGTTTGCGTTGCAACACGGCATCGGCTTTAAGCTCAGTGTCGAATTGCAGCAACGTGACATGACCGACCACACCCGCCAGGTCAATCGCCGCTTCTACGCCAGAGTTACCGCCACCAATCACGGCTACATGTTTGCCTTTAAATAGCGGGCCATCGCAGTGCGGACAGTAAGCCACGCCTTTGTTTTTGTATTCCACTTCACCAGGCACGTTGAGGTTTTTCCAACGCGCACCGGTGGCCAGAATCACAGATTTGCTACGCAAGGTGGCGCCATTTTCCAGTTTGACTTCAATCAACCCAGCATGTTTGTTGTCGGTTTTCGCAGGCTCCGTCAGGCCAACAGCGCGTTGCAGCGGCATGATATCTACGTCATAGGTTTTCACGTGCTCTTCGAGCGCGGCGACCAGTTTTGGCCCTTCGGTTTCTTTCACAGAAATAAAGTTTTCAATCGCCAAGGTGTCGTTGACTTGACCACCAAAACGGTCGGCCACAATGCCGGTGCGGATGCCTTTACGCGCCGCATAAATTGCGGCTGAAGCGCCAGCCGGGCCACCGCCCACCACCAACACATCAAACGCGTCTTTGGCATTAAGCTTTTCAGCTTCTTTCGCCACTGCACCAGTGTCCACTTTGGCCAAAATCTCTTCCACCAGCATGCGGCCAGAGGCAAACATTTCACCGTTAAGGAAAGTCGCTGGCACCGCCATGATATTGCGTGCGTTGACTTCGTCCTGATACAAGCCACCATCAATCACCGTCACATTGATGCGCGGGTTAAACACCGTCATCAACGTCGTTGCCTGGACCACGTCCGGGCAGTTATGGCAAGACAAGCTCATATACACTTCAAAATTCAAATCGCTATCCAGCGCTTTGATCTGGTCGAGCACATCTTGCTCCACTTTGGGTGGGTGGCCGCCAGTCCATAGCAACGCCAGCACCAGTGACGTGAATTCATGGCCTAATGGAATCGCCGCAAAGCGCACGCCATGGGTTTCGCCTTCTTTGGCGATCACAAATGAAGGTTTGCGCGCATCGTTGCCGGTTTCATCCAGGCTGACTTTGTCGGACAAGGCCGTGATTTCTTGCAACAACTCGCGCATTTTGGTGGCATTGTCGCTGTTATCCAGGGATGCAATCAGACGGATAGGCTGACGCAGCATGCCCAAGTAGGTTTGCAGTTGTGTCTTTAAGGTATCGTCTAACATTATTTATTCTCCAAATTACATTCTTGCTCATATTTTCAGGCAACAAGAAGCCTTGGCCATGACACATGGCAATTAAAAATGGTCGGGGGGAAGCTCGCTCAGGTAAAACCACCCTTAGGTAAAAACGCCTCGTGACTTTACCTGAGCGCCCTGCTTGCGCAGGGCTTTGCTCAAAACACTAACCTTAGATCTTACCGACCAAGTCCAATGATGGTGTCAACGTGGCTGCACCGTCGTTCCATTTAGCTGGGCAAACCTGGCCTGGGTGAGCAGCGGTGTATTGTGCTGCTTTCAACTTGCGCAGGGTTTCTTTTACATCGCGAGCGATTTCGTTGCTGTGTACTTCAGCGGTTTTGATCACGCCTTCAGCGTTGATCACGAATGTACCGCGCAATGCCAGACCTTCTTCATCAATATGCACGTCAAACGCACGTGTCAATTGGTGTGTCGGGTCGCCCACCAGTGGGAATTTTGCTTTGCCTACTGCTGGTGAAGTCTCGTGCCAAACCTTGTGGGAGAAGTGGGTATCGGTAGTCACGATGTACACTTCAGCACCAGCCTTCTGGAACTCTGCGTAGTTGTCAGCCGCATCTTCAACTTCTGTTGGGCAGTTGAAAGTGAACGCTGCTGGCATAAAAATCAACACAGACCATTTGCCTTTTAAAGACTCTTCAGTCACTTCGATAAATTTACCGTTGTGGAATGCTTGCGCCTTGAATGGTTGTACTTGTGTGTTAATCAATGACATGTAGTTCTCCTTGATGATGTTTAAAACAGTGCTTCATTAAACAGGGTTAAGTAAAAATTTGCTGTGTTTCAACAGCGAATGGATGCATTTTAAGCATACATTATAGATATGTAAAATTGATTATTTTAATTTTATTGATAAATATATTTAATCAATTGTATTTAGCTCGAAACCGTCACCTGTCCGTGCCCCTCGTACCCGAGGTTATCCTGCCAGTTTACCGCAATCACATCGCCCACCTTGGCCTCTTTTATATAAAACGTAAAGTAGGGGTTACGCGAGATACCCGTCCCGGTTTGCGCATCGACAATCACTTGCCCATTGAGCACGACTTGCATGAGCTGCATAAAATGCGCAGGCAGCACCTGACCATCGTCGTTTTTACTGCGACCCGTGCGCATCGGGTGCAGAATAATGATCTTGAGCTCGGTGATCTGCTTGCCCAGCAACGCATCGTCCATTAAACGCGCGCGCATTTTCATGCTGCTAGCAAACGGCTCTTCACGTTCACTGCCCGCACAGCCATCCTCCAGCACAATCACCTGGCGACGCTGTTGCTGAAATTGCCCGCTCGACTGCTGCGCCAGGGCAATCACCTCACCTGATTGCGACAGTTTAATACGCGTCACCAGCTTGGGCAGCACTTGTTTACCCAGCTCAAAACTGGCAATCAACGGCGTCGGATTCGCATCCGCCAACAGGCGCAAACTGCGGATGCTGCCTGCCGACTGTTTGCTGGTCAGCTCCACTTGCACCACCGAGCCACTTTCCGCTTTTTGCGGTGCTTCAATCTGCAAGTCTGGCGACACCGGCACTGCCGTGGCTTGAAACGCCGTCATCACCTGTGAGGTTTGCTTGGCTTCAAAGGCCTGGGTAAACCAGGCCGCCGCCTCTACCTTGCGCGAAAGCAACCAAACCGGTAGCGTGGCCAATGCCAGGCCAGCTTTCAACCATGCGCGTCTTTGCAGCTGCGTTGTGTTTTGCATACAATCCCCCGTCATCCGTTTTTATCATCGCCTTGCTCAAGCTTGAGCTGTTGCCTGAGCGTTTTCAGCCGTGCCTCGACTTTCGATTGCAAGTAAAAATCGCCATCTTTGGCTTTGCTGGCAATTTCAAGCTGATCAATCGCGCGCGGCAAATCATATTTACGCACATAGCTCTCACCCAAGGCCTGGTGCCGTAACATCTGCTTGCCCTGCCCCTGATACGCCGCTGCCAGCCAGTCATAGAGTTTAGGGTCGTCAGGAAACGTCTCCAGCTGTTTTTGAATAAATGTCACCGCTTGCGGCCATTGATTGACGCGTATCAACGACTCAGCCTGACCTTGTGCCAAAATTCTATGCTTGGGATATTGCTGTAAGCCCTGCACAAACTGCGCTTGCGCTTGTGGCACCTGCCCCAACTTGGCTAAAGTCACCGCTTTTAATGTCACCAGATAAGGGGTGCTCATGCCATGCTGCACCAGCCAGTCGACTTCCACTTGCGCCTGTTTTGGCTGATTGGCCCGCAACCACGCATAGGCCAAGCCATAGTGCTCGGCCAGCTCGTTCTGGTAGCGGCCCTCATTAATATTATTCTGAAACTCCTCGACCATTTGTTGCGGCGCACCCTGAAAAGCACGGATTTTTGCCCGCATCATAAAAAAGGTCAGGCTTTCATTCACCTGTTTGTAAGGCAGGTTTTGCACACGGTTACCAATATCGGCAATCCGCTCGCTGGTCAGCGGGTGTGTGCGCAGATAGCTAGGCATACTGCCACCATCAGAAAACCGTGTCGCCCGTTGCATCGTGGTAAAAAAAGCGGGCATGGCACGCACATCAAATCCGGCATCCTGCAAAATGGTTAGCCCCACGCGGTCGGCCTCGCGCTCATGCTCGCGCGTGTAATCAAGCTGTTTTTGTATGCCGGCCGCAGAGGCAGCCGTCATCGCGCCCATGCCCACTTGCGGATTAGACCGCGCAATCAACAACGCCAGCGCCGTTGCCGCGATATTTTTAAACATATCGTACTTTTGTGATGCCAGCATGCGCGCCAGATGATGCTGGGTGACATGGCCGATCTCATGCCCCAGCACACTGGCGAGCTCAGATTCGCTATTGGCGGCCATAAACAACCCCGTATGCACGCCAATCACCCCACCCGGCATCGCAAACGCGTTAATGGTCTTATCCTGTACCACAAAAAAATAAAACCTCTGTTGCCGGTCGGGGCTGCTTTCGCCTAGGCGTGTGCCCAGTGCTTGCAAGTAATCCGTCACTTCAGCGTCATCCAGCACATCTTCGCTAGTCGCTACTTGCTTTAAGATCTGGTGGGCAATTTTCTCTTCATCACGCAGTGACAACACCGTTTGCGACGCATCGCCCAATTCAGGCAACTGGTTAGACGAGTCCGACGGCAAGCTCAGGTCAAGGTCATCCGGCTCATAAGGCTTGCCTGAAAACACACCCGTCGAATAATTGGCCAGCAAGGTCGCCCCAGGCACCAACAACAAGCCGAACACCAGCAACCCACGCAGTACGTGACGGCCAGCCTGTTGATAAGCATGTTTAATCTGTTTTAAAGCCATGAATCCCAGCGTTTGAAATGGCAGGCCCTCAATCACAGGCCTGTGCCAACTACCCAAACTTGTTATGATAACGACTTCATCGCTTGAGTTC
>Ga0066460_1000289_pt1 | contig 12346 bp, 16 predicted proteins | sample LakWasMe88_LOW11_2_FD_59570 | JGI IMG/M metagenome (GOLD analysis project Ga0066460, IMG submission 59570) | Freshwater sediment methanotrophic microbial communities from Lake Washington under simulated oxygen tension - Sediment Metagenome 88_LOW11 | ecosystem: Environmental > Aquatic >... | reverse complement strand
CACTTCCGCGCGCCAGCTATCCAACAGTTGCTCCTGGGCTACCAACGCGGTCTTGGAGTTGCGGTTGATGGGGATGTCCGCCAGCGCCAACGAAGTGCGTACTGGGTTGGGTATATCTGCACTGCCATCACTGAGGCCGAAGGTTCGCGTCTCGGCGTTGACCACTAAATAGACGATGCGTCGCAGACCTTTTAACCCTGCCGCACGGGCGCCTGCAATGACCCCACCGAACCGCGAAGAAAAGTCCACTGGCCCGCGCGCGCCCACGTTGTCCGCTAGTCCACCGTCCAGCAGGTGGATGTAAGGGCGGTCGGTCAGCGGCAGCGAGTCGACGCCCTGCATGGGCGGGTCGGATAGTTCTCCGCAGCCTGCGGTGTCTGCCTGCGCTGCATGGTTCCAAAGCGTAATGGGGCTGAAGATCAGCGGCACTGCTGCCGATGCAGCCACTGCTCGGGCCAGCTTCAACCTGTCCAGATTGCTGCATATCAAGTCAAACTGGTCCTGGACAAACTCAAAACGCTCGCCAGTGATCATGTCCGCAGCATAGATGATGATGTGCGGCTTGTGGGGTGCCCGGCTCAGGTCAGCAAAGGTGGCACCGTGGAATACTCGCTCGTCCAAGTACTCGGCCAGCAGATCACCGCGGCCAAACCTGGGTGATTGGAGGCGCCACAAGTTGTGTGGTTGCAGCACCCGCGCGATAAAGTCGTCCTGGAGATTGGCGTGCAGCACGTCCGTCACAAATCCATCCAGCCCGGAACTGCCGTGCAGGGCGAAGTAACTGGCAAGCAAGCTGCCGCCGGAGACTCCCATCAATACGTCGACTTCGTCGATAAGGCGACGACGGCGGCCTTCCCAGAGCACCGGCGTGTCTCGCAGCTCTTCCATAACGCCCAGGCCAAGCGCTGCGGCGCGTGTACCCCCGCCGGATATCGAAACGTGCAGGAAGAAGTGGTCCTCCGGCTCAGTTGCAAAGTTGCGCGCGGCTCGATAGCCAACATTCGAATCAATTCGCGGAAGTTTCGCATTCACCTCGTAGTGCGCTGTTGAGCAAGATGCTACGCAAAAACACAAAGCAATTGAGCATGCTCGGGCAAGTGGACCACAATTCCCTCGCCTAGTTGGAGCAGTTTCGATGGTCATAAAAACATGATGAGTTTTGGAATTCCGTGTCTGCAATCTAGTGTAGTGGTTTACGCTGTTTGAGTTAAGTCTTGGCCCTTATGACTTTCTCCAGAGTGTCACGACCGAGCGCTGACTTTACTGTGTCTCAAAACGCAGACGTAGGTTCACTGGGTCGCAATACGGGCATTGCTCCAGTACGTTTGCGAGGGCGACACCCAGTTGGAAGTGCCATGTTGCGATCAGGTCCGTTACGTGGCGCCGCGCCCGGTGTTACGCAAACACAAGGCATTCAGCAGTCTGGCGACTGTTAGGGCTGCTGCGCGAAGCGGGGCTGCCGGAGGGGTGAACGCAACCTGATCATGCCTCTGGCGAGTTGGCGCCAAATCAGGCAGGCTGCAAAAAGCCCGAACTGCTGAGGCCCGGGCTTTGAGTTCGGGACAAGATAGAGTGAACTACTTCCGCGTCTGAGGCACATCGGTACACGACCTGTGCGCCACCTCAGCCGCCATGCCGATGCTCTCACCCAGCGTAGGGTGTGTGAGTCGTTTTGCCGATGTCCAACGCATCTGTGCCCATCTCAATCGCCAGTGCGATCTCGCCGATCATGTCGCCGCCCAGGATCTTGCCGTGGACGTGCGCTTCGGGGCTGTCGTCAAACAGCAGCTTGGTGACTCCTTCGCCTCTTCCGTTGGCAATGGCGTGGCCGGATACCGTCCAGGTGAGCAGACCTTTCTTGAGTTTGCGGCGTTGCTGGCATTGGCGCAGGAAGAGCTGCTCTCGCTGCCGGCGGTGTGTGGCTGTGACGGTGGGTGCAGTGACCCCGCGCGAAGATGCAATGCCCGCCGCTGCACGGGCGCAGGCCGTGGGGTTAGACATGCATGTTTGGTGGTCGCCAATCACTGAGGGCTACTTTGCCCACGTCTCCAAAGCCAAGATCATCGAGGCGGTGCAGGTGTTCGCGCCGGACCGGCGGCGCGTTTGCTCAAGTTTAAGAAGAACGAGCTGTCCAGCGAGGCAGGGCGGCTGGCAGCGGGCACGGGTTGGTTGCCACTGATGTTGCGGGTACCAACACCCGAAGCACAGGCAGTGCTGGAAGCAGGGGATGCAGAAGAGGCACAGGAGGAAGAAGCCCCAGTCGCTGACACGACCGAGTAAACAGGATGCCCCGGCGAGTCGCCGGGGTGTTTTGCGCGTTTTGACCTCGAACAGCCCACACACTCCAGCATTGCCCCACTGGCCATCGCCGTCAACACAGGTATCAAGCCAGCTACGCTGGGGCACGCCTGATTGGGTTGGTCGTGCGGTCCATCCGCACGAGGATCGAAAGCTGTTCCGGTCACCTTGCTTTGCGCGGGTGTCCAGAACGGATGAACTTAGACAACCTTTCCAAAAAAATTCCATGAATCACCAAGGCGTTAGTGAAATTTCCTTTGAAGAAACCTATTGCGTGCCGCCAGAGCAGACGGCACGGGCATTGTTTTCCAGGCTTCCGCATGGAAGCGATTACGCGGAACGACTGATTGAATGTCTGGCGACCGGCTATCTGGTCGCCGTGATTGAGTCCATCTGCATCCGCGAGATGCAGCAGCATGTAGACGCCGCCACCGAAGTGGTGGTGGGCCGGACGATCCAGTTGGAGCACAAGGGGCCGATCCCGCCGGGATCGTCGCTGAAGCTGCGCGGGTGGGTGGAACGGCTGGGCGAACGAAGTGCAACGTTTTGCGTTCAAGTTTCCGATGACCACGAAGTCGTTTGTGAGAGCTCGGTCACGTTGGTCGCGGCACAGCGGGCGCCGATGGAATCTCGAATCGCTGTGAAGCTTGGTGCACTTGGGGTCAGCCCTGCTGGGGACTCGCCTGGCGGTGCGCGCGGCAGGTGTGCCGCGCGCGTTGTGACTTCCAGCAGCCAGGAGGCTGAAACGTCCTGAACACGCCCCACCGCTGGGCGAGGCATCAGAGCGGGACTGCCTTTGCTGCGCCAAGTTATGCAATGTCGCACCGTCCTCAATCGTCGGGCAGATCGCCATGGACGATGTCCGGTCACCGACAGGCCATCCACCGTGCCCGAACTGACCACGCCGAGACCGATCCAGCCAGCACTGATGCGGTGGGGTATTCATCCTTGTTGCTGGGAAACTAACCTGAACTGCGTCTGGGTACGTGCCGGGATACGTCTTTGCGGTGAAGTTGTCTGGGCCATGCGTCCTTGAGGGTCAGGATCGCACCCACAGCGGCCTTGTATTTGTCGTGAATCCTGGCGCGGGCACGGCTTCGCCTCGGGCTTATTCGCTGCAACCGTCCGGCCCAAACAATTTCCCCGGCACGGTGTGCCTTCCTCGCGAAACAAATTCTTTGGGCTTACCGGTCCTCCACTGCGTTGCGGCCGCCTTGCGGTGCAGCGCGCCCGGACCCGCGCCTGTCGGATCACGCCAAGGCCGCAATGGTTGCGACCTGGTTAACTTCTAAAGGACTTCATCATGGCCAACATCGGCAATTTCACCGCACAAGGCAACAGCTTCTCCGGTACGGTTCGCACCCTGACGCTGAACGTCAAAGTCAAAATCATTCCCAACGACAAGCAAGGCGAGAACGCCCCAGACTACCGCATCGTCGCTGGCAACTACGAGATCGGTGCGGCGTGGAAGAAAATCAGCAAGGCGGACCGGCCTTACCTGTCGGCGACCCTGGATGATCCGTCGTTCCCGGCGACCATCTATGCCCGACTGGTTGAAGCCGAGGACGGCACGCACAACCTGATCTGGTCGCGCAGCAAGGGCGACTGAGCGTCGCCCCGACGCCCCGCCTTGCGGCGGGGCGTTTTACGAATCCCGACAAATTAGTGGTCCGCCGGATGTTGCGGGCCTTTTTTACGTGCAACCTCCTTTGCTGATTGACGGGTTTGCGGATGTGTGGCTTTACGCAGTCAAGTCAATCCGGATTCGTGCATGGACGCAAAGTCGCTATTACGGATATACGGTTTTGTGGGTTTACGCAGATGCGTGAAAGTGGTTTTGTGTTTCTGAGGTTTTAAGTAAAGACGCATTACCGGTTTGACGGATTTACTGGCGTCCCCCGGCGATGCCGGGTCGGGCTGTCGTGCTGTGCATCGAGCCACCGATGGCGTCTCGCCCCTTCGGGCTCCCATCCCTGACGCCTGCGCGCTTCGCTTGCTTGGTTCGATACGTATCACACTGGAGCGGAGGGGCTGGCTTGCTGTTCCCTTCAACGTACCACGGCGTTCTCGCTGTCAAGGTCTGCGCGCGCGTTGCGCACTGGCGTCCTGCGGCCGTCTGCGAACCCTGACAGCTGCGCTGCACCGTGCTTCTCCCGGTCTCGGGCAATTCCGCCCTGATTCCTTCCAAGGAGAAGACCATGTCAAATCTCATTACCGACGCGCAACGCGCTCAGTTGCTGGCCAACGGCCGACAATCCCTCGCTGACGAGGGTTTCGATCCATCACCGGTGGTCAAGCTGTTCACACCTGATGCGGGTGCAACCTGGCTACTGACCGAGATTGATCCAGACGATGCCGACCATGCATTCGGACTGTGCGACCTGGGGCTCGGCTTTCCCGAGCTAGGCTATGTGAGCCTGGCTGAACTCGCTACCCTGCGCGGCCGTCTTGGACTGCCGGCAGAGCGGGATCTGCACTTCAAGGCAGACAAAACTATCAGCGCTTATGCGCGCGAAGCCCGGATGTCGGGCCGCATCGTGGCGTAGGCGCCACCGGCATCAACCGTCGTTCGGCGGTTGATGCCATTCCATCGGAAGCCTGGCTTCCGTTTCCAACATCAGTTCACCGGCGCTGCGGCCCAGCGCCCGGGCGATCTTGAATACCAGGGCTAGTGTGGGCATATGCTCGCCACGCTCGATCTTGCCCATGTGCGAGCGTTCGATTCCTGCCAAATGCGCCAGCGTTTCCTGGGCGATACCGTCTTCGGTTCTCACGGCCCGAACCGCTGCCCCGAACGCTTGCGCAGGCGCGGCTTCAAAGGTCGTCGCCCCTGTCGGTCTTCCTCGCTGGATCACACGCTTCTGCATGGGCAGGAGCGTCGTTGTTTAGAACAATTTAAACCACGTTATATTTAACTCATTTGCTCTGAATCCAAACCTCCATTAAAGTGGGAGGGCGCAGGGCGGTTTTAAAACAATAAATTTCAAAAACGATTCTTTGGATGCGCCATGACCTACCTTACTGAGACACAGCGCACGCAAATGCTGGCCAATGGCGCCGCGCGTGCGCGTGGCGAAATCATCGATCCCTATCCCATCGTCAAGCTCCATACTCTGGACGCTGGTGCCGTATGGCTGCTGGTGAGTCTGGATGCGGGCGGTGATCAGGCCTATGGACTGTGCGATGCGGGGACCGGGTTTCCAGAGCTGGGCACGGTGAGCCTTTCCGCATTGGACGGCGTACGCGGTCCACGCGGCCTGCGCGTCGTGGCTGATTCCCACTTCAAACCGCGTCAGTCGCTGTCGGCCTACGCAGCCGAGGCGATGCGGGACGGATCGGTCAACGACTGACTATTGCGGTAAGCGCATCCATCGAATTTGATGCGCGCAATGTGTAACGGATCGCGTAACAATTTCCAATGGAATTTGTGGCATCCTCCCCAAAACACAAAAAGGGAGTTATTGCCATGACGAGTCATCATCATCCAGCCGATAGTTCTGCGCCCTGGCGCGCTGTGGCTGCGTACCTCTACACGCTGGACCTCGACGGCCCCTCGCTCGCATGGGAATACCTACGGCGCCATTCTGGCTATCAGGCCGATTGGCTCGGTCGGCAACGCCACGCCTCAGTGCTCCGCTGGGGGTTGCAAAGTAGCCGAAAACCCGGGGTTCGATGCGCGCAGGGCACACCCGCGCTGGTCGGTAGCGGCTGACGCGCTGCTGCAAGTACGCGCCGTCCGCGAGCACGATGTAAGCGACCCGCCCGTCTTCAGCCTCTGGAAGATTCCCGGGCGCAAGCGCGTGGTACATACGGGCGAACAACTGAGCTTTACCGCAGAGCATGGACAGCATCGCCTACGGGCGTTGCTGTCTACTGCGCTGGCGGACGGTTCGGCCTACGGCTTGGCCGTGCCGCTTGATACTCACCTGCGCACGCGATTGAGCGGGTACCAGATGCAGGCCAACGCCATCCAAGGGAAATGGCCTTCTGTTGACGCCAGAAGAATTACTCGCGCTTCCTTGCTGCACCTGCACGCCCTGCAGGCGCTTGATGCATCGCAGGCGGGCGCTCAACATCGCGATATTGCCGTGGCTCTGTTCGGCGCTGATGCCGTGCGCATGCGCTGGACGGCGGATGGCGAACTTCGCGCGCAGGTTCGCCACCTTCTGACCCGTGCCGAGGGCTTCATGCGTGGTGGCTATCTGGCCTTGGCTGGCGTGCGCCAGCAGCACATTGATGTCCCCTGCAGTGCCCCCGGAGACGAACCCGCGCGCTGAATATCTCCCTTCGCAGTTGTCCCCTGTTTCCCGAGACTCCCTCCATCTGGCGGCATTTCGCTGCCAGGCGATGACCGTCGATGGAGTCCTTCATGGCAACTGCGAATTCCCTGCCTTTGCGTCCCTTACCTGGGGCTGCGCAGCCGTCTGCTGCAGTACCCGGCAACCCCGAGTTCCTGACCAATGACGAGGCCGCAGCCTTTCTGCGCCTCTCGCCGCGCACGCTGGAGAAGCAGCGCGTTCTCGGCGGTGGCCCGCGTTATCGGAAGTTCGGTGCGCGTGTGCTGTACGCGGTGGGCGATCTGCGTACCTGGGCCGACGGCCGTGCTTACGGCATGACCTCTGATCCGGGCAGCCCGCAGCGGGCCTCGGTGCGTTGAGTTGGCTTTGATTCAGTGTCAGATGCACGAACAGGATCGTGGCCATGGTCAAGCCCTTGAGTGAACGCGACCAGCTCATGCTGTTCCGCGCACTGCCGGGCGGTGACATGGCCCCGCGTGATGCGCAGGACCTGATGGCCTACCCGTTCTTCTCGTTGGCCAAGTCTCGCAGGGTGGTTCCGATACGCTTTGAGGCCGGTGGGGTGAGCTTGACGGTCGAAGGTGTACCAGAGCATGGCATCGCGACCATCTGGGACGCCGACGTGTTGATTTGGGCGGCCAGTCACATCGTGCAGGCGCGGGATCAGGGCCTGCGTACCTCGCGCCTGATGGCCGCGACGCCGCACGAAATCCTGACCTTCGTGCAGCGTGGCACCGGCTTCAAGGACTACCTGATGCTCAAGGCGGCTTTGGACCGGCTGCAGTCCACCACGGTGGCCACCTCCATCCGCCAGTCTGCGGGGCGGCGCATGCACCGCTTCTCCTGGATTAACGAGTGGAAGGAACTGCCCGGCGCCCATGGCCGGGCCTACGGTATTGAGCTGATCCTGGCGGACTGGTTCTATGCCGGTGTGATGGAGGATGCCTTGGTCCTGACCCTGGACCCGGCCTATTTCAAACTCACGGGTGGCTTCGAGCGCTGGCTGTACCGCCTGGTGCGCAAGCATGGGGGCCGACAAGTGGACGGCTGGCGTTTCGACCTGCGCCACCTGCATCTCAAGTCGGGCAGCTTGCAGCGGTATGCGGACTTCGCCGTTCAGTTGCGGCGCCTGGTGCACCGCCAGTCACTGCCGGGCTACTGGCTCTCCATTGAGCACGTGGGCAGCACGGACTGGCTCCGGTTCCGCTGCTGGTCGCATCTGTCCCAGCCCGACTTATCCACAGGCACGGGTGACAAGTCGGTGGACAAGCTGTGTCCGGACTCGGGAATCACCCGCACGCCATTCGGGGAATCGCCCGCAAACGACACGGGTAATCACACGTGCGCATCGGTCGCCAGCCCACGCCCAGCAACGGTTTCGGACCTCCTTAACTCTTCTAACTAAAGACATAACTATGGATAAAAGAGGAAATGTCGCTGCTCAAAAAATGAGCAGCGCTGAATCCGAAGGCATCGAATACCGTTTGTCAGAGGGAATCAAGCCACCCGGCAAGGTGATCGCACTGCTCAACCAAAAAGGCGGGGCCGGCAAGACCACGCTGGCCACACACCTTGCAGGCGAGTTCGCCATGCAAGGACAGCGCGTGACGCTTCTGGATGCCGATCCGCAGGGGTCTGCGCTGGACTGGGCGCAACGGCGGGCACAAAGCGGGCAGGATCGCTTGTACGGCGTGTTTGGCCTGGCGCGAGACTCCTTGCACCAGGAAGCTCCCCTAATCGCCTTGCAGGCGGATTTCGTCGTGATTGATGGTCCACCCAGGGTCGCAGCACTCGCACGCTCCGCGTTGCTGGCCGCGGACCTGGTGCTGATCCCGGTGCAGCCCAGCGCCTACGACGTCTGGGCCAGCCAAGAGATGGTGCAGCTCATTGCCGAAGCGCGGGTGTTCAGGCCGCAGCTTCGCGCAGCCTTCGTGATCAACCGGCGTGTGGTGGGTACGGTGATCGGGCGTGAGTCGCGTGCGGCGCTCGCCGATCAACCGTTTCCGGCGTTGCAGGCGGAAGTCTCACAGCGCATCGTGTTTGCCGACAGCGTGGCTGCGGGCCGGCTGGCGTTTGAAGTGGCTCCGAGCTGCGCAGCCGCGCGCGAGATCGCGGCGCTGGCGCAGGCGGTACGGGAGATGCTGTTATGAGCAAGCCACAAGTATCCAATTCGCAGCGACGGGCACCGATTGGCCGCAGGCCCGGTGCCGATCCAGCATCGGCCTGGGTGCAGCAGGTCGATGCGGTGATGGCAGCCGCAAAAGCATCGGTCTACACGGCACGGCTCACCATCGATGTCACACCCGCAATGCGTGGACGCATCAAGGTTGTGGCGTTTCAGCGTGGCATTACGGCCGTTGAGATGTTGCGCGAGATGCTGGAGCGTGAGTTTCCTGAGGCGACGCCATGATGCAGCCGAGCATGCAAGTAGTGGGGCAGGTGACGCGGCCCGAGTTGCAAACGCGCAGAACCGTACCCATGCAGGTTTCCCTTGCCTTCGTGGAACGGCGGGTGAACGTGTGGCTGCGCTTTGGTTGGCCTGTCCGCGAGACCGTTCTGAACCGCTGGCGGCGCGTCGCGGTGTTTGAGCCTGGCGCGGTCTGCTGTCGTGTGAAGTGGATTGCCAATGACTACGGCACCACGCTCTGGCAGTTGATGGTGTTGCAGGCACCCACGCAGTTTGACGGCGCACGGCGTATTGCGGGCGTGGTTCCAGGCGCGCGCGTCCTGCTGCGTGCCGACGGCGAACAGCAAGTCAATGCAGTGCTTGCCGTGGTTGACGCCATGGAACGCCTGGGCATCGATCCATGTGCCGTGGCCGTGACGTACTGGAGTGGGGTCGGCAACCCGCTTGCTGCACACCAGCCGTTGCCCGAGTACACACTCGAACGGCATGCTGCGCACATTGCGCGTGGAGCGCTGCAATGAGGCGGGCCGTCGTGATTCTCTGCATGGACATCGGCCTGGCGGCGCTGCTTATGCCGTTGGCCGTGCCGCACCGGGCGCAGATCGTCTACAACCCCAGCGACAGCGTGCCGCGTGGCTGGTACCGCATTGGGCCTGCCGACGCGCTGCAGGTTGGGAACATCGTGCTGGCCCGACTTCCGGCACCTGCCACTGCGTTGGCGGCGCAGCGCGGCTACCTGCCAGCGGGTGTTCCCTTGCTCAAGCGCGTTGGTGCCATGGCACCGCAACGGGTGTGCATCGATGGCATGTCGGTACGCATTGACGATGTGGTTGTGGTCGCCGTGATGCGTGCCGATGGGCATGGTCGTCCGCTGTCTGACTGGTCGCAGTGCAGACACCTGGTGCGCGGTGAACTGCTTCTCTTAAGCAATACCAATCCGGCGTCGTTCGATAGCCGTTACTTCGGCCCCATCCGTGCGTCGGACGTGATTGGCAGTGCGCAGCCACTGTGGACCTGGAGTGCGCCATGATGGTGTTGTCCATGGTGCGGATGTTTTGTCGCCAGCGTGCAGTGATCGTTGCGTTGGCGCCGCCCATTGGGCTATTCGGCGCACCCCGTGTGCGGTTGGCGCGGCGTCTGAGCTGGGCACCTTGGGGACCGGGGAAGACAGAGGGCAAGATAAAAGGGCCGGCACGTGCCGAGCCGCTAAGCCAGTCTGCACGTGGGTTGGGCGCGGCACGGCGGCTTGCAGCCTGTGTGTCGCCAAAGAACGCAAACCCGCAGAGCATCAGGGTTGGCGGCGTGCCGCTTTGGATGCGATTCGCTGCATTACGCTGGAGCTTGTGCCGTGGCATCTCGTGACGATGACCGTTTCAAGGTCAAACCAGGAGCACCCAAAGGCGGTGCCGGTGCAGGTAACGGACAGCGTTCGCAGCGATTTGTATCGCAGGTGCTGAAGCAGGTTTCCAAGGCGGGGGCGATTGCTTCCGGCGTGCGTGGTGCGCGGCCTGCATCGACTTTCGGACGAGGGCGCGTCGCAGCGGGCAGGGCGGGCCAAACGCTGACGGTGACTACCCGGCGCGTGGTGATCAAGTCCCGCTATGTCGTGCTGAAGAAGGCAGGGGCCAAATCTGTTTCAACGCATCTGCGCTACATCGAACGCGATGGCGTGACACGCGACGGGCAACCCGGCCAGGCCTATGGATCTGAGACCGACACGGTCGACCTCAAGGCCTTCGAGGAACGCGGTAAGGGCGACCGGCACCAGTTCCGCTTCATCGTTTCGGTGGAGGATGCCGGGGAACTGGAAGACCTTCGCGGTTACACGCGCGAGTTCATGCAGCGCATGGCCACCGACCTGGAAACCCGGCTGGACTGGGTGGCCGTTGACCACTGGGATACCGACAACCCGCATACCCATATCGTGTTGCGTGGGCGGGCAGGGGAGGGTAAAGGAAAGGGTCAGGACCTGGTGATTGCACCGGACTACATGGCGCACGGCATGCGCATGCGTGCCAGCGAGCTGGCGACCGAATGGCTGGGGCCGCGTACCGAGCTGGAGATCCGGCAGGGTTTGTTGCGGGAGGTAGAGCAGGAGCGGCTGACGAGCCTGGACCGGGCGCTGTTGCGGCAGGCCTCCGTGGATGTTGTGGACCTGACGCAGGAACCCAAGGACCGACAGCGCCAGACCCTTCTCCGTGCCCGGCTGCAGCGACTTGAGACGATGGAGCTGGCCGAGCGAATCAACGCGAATCGCTGGAAATTGCCCCCAAACATGGAACAGACGTTGATCGGCATGGGCGAGCGCGGCGACATCCTGCGCGCTATGCAAAAAGCTTTGAAGGGGCAGCAGCGGGAGTTGGTGTTGGAAACGGAACTGGCAACCCCTGTCATCGGCCGTATAGCGGCCAAGGGCCTGGCCGACGAACTGAATGACCGGGGCTATTTGGTGGTGGATGGCATTGATGGCCGTGCGCACTACGTCCGCTTGCCGGTCAGCGCTGACCTGACCGCACTGCCGGTGGGAGGCATTGTGGAAGTGAAGGCCGCTGGAGGAGAACGAGCAGTGGACCGCAACATTGCAGGTGTTGTGCGCGAAGGTCTGTACCGTAGCGCTGACCATCTTGTGCAGCTTCGACAGGAAGGTGCAACAGACCCACAAACTGCGGTCGATGTTCACGTGCGTCGGCTCGAAGCACTGCGCCGGGCTGGCATCGTGGAGCGGGTGACTGATGGCGTTTGGCACGTACCGCCTGACTTCTTGTCGCGAGCACAGGCACATGATGCGCAGAAGACTGCAGGAGTCACCATTGAGTTGCGCTCGCACCTATCGATTGAACAGCAAGTGCGCGCCCAGGGCGCGACGTGGCTGGACCATCAAATGGTGGGGGAGGCCAGAGATCTGCCGCCAAAGGGCTTTGGTGCTCAGGTGCACGATGCCTTGCAGGACCGAATGGGTTTTCTGGTCGAGCAGGGCTTGGCCGAGAGGCGCGGTTCGCATGTGTTTTTGGCGCGCAACCTGCTTTCCACCCTGCGAGACCGGGAGCTGACCGAGGTGGGCAAGGTGATTCAGAAGGAGGCCGGGCTAATTCATCGTCCGTTGCGCGATGGCGCGCGCATAAATGGCGTTTTCCGCCGTTCTGTTCAGCTTGCCAGCGGGCGCTTCGCGATGTTAGATGACGGCGTGGGATTCAGTCTGGTGCCGTGGCGGCCAGTGGTGGAGCCGCGACTGGGACAGCAAGCGTCGGCTATCGTGCGTGGTCAGTCGGTGACTTGGCAGCTAGCGCGGCAACGGGGGCTCGCAATATGAGTATGGTGCAACACTTTCGCAGCATTCCACAGT
>Ga0066460_1000273_pt1 | contig 12833 bp, 14 predicted proteins | sample LakWasMe88_LOW11_2_FD_59570 | JGI IMG/M metagenome (GOLD analysis project Ga0066460, IMG submission 59570) | Freshwater sediment methanotrophic microbial communities from Lake Washington under simulated oxygen tension - Sediment Metagenome 88_LOW11 | ecosystem: Environmental > Aquatic >... | reverse complement strand
GTAGTCGCGGGCCTGGCCGCGCATGTAGATCATGCCGTTGATGCTGCTGCAGCCGCCCAGGGTCTTGCCGCGCGGGTAACGCAGGGTGCGCCCGTTCAGGCCGGCGGCCGGCTCGGTCTGGTAGAGCCAGTCGGTGCGCGGGTTGCCGATGCAGTACAGGTAGCCGACCGGGATGTGGATCCAGTGGTAGTCGTCCTTGCGGCCCGCCTCGATCAGCAGCACCCGGCGCTGGGGGTCGGCACTGAGCCGGTTGGCCATCAGGGCGCCCGCCGTGCCGGCGCCGATCACGATGTAGTCGAACAAGGCTTCGGCCGAGGAGGTCGGGGCCGTCGTGGCGGGGGCGGGGGCTTGGCTCATGGTGTCTCCGGTGGCGTGTATTTGCCAATCTCATGAATCGTTGGCGGTCTGGGGCGCAGTTTCAGGCAGATCGACCGGTTAATCCAATGAGTTGTTCAAAACTGCCTTATAAGAACGGCAAATATCAAAACGGGATTGCCCCATGTCACCGTCCCTCATGACCGACCCCCAGAGCCTGCGCGCCTTCGTCATGGTGGCCCGCGAGGGCAGTGTGTCGCGGGCAGCCACACGCCTGCACCTGTCGCAGCCGGCGGTCAGCCTGCAGCTCAAGGCCCTGGCCCAGGCCACGGGCTTGAGGCTGTTCAGCCGCAGCCCGCGCGGCCTGGTGCTGACGGCCGATGGCGCGGCCTTGCTGCCCCAGGCCGAGCGTGCCTTGGGGGCCCTGGTCGATTTTGCCCAGGCGGCCCAGCGCCTGCACAGCACCGTGCGCGGCAGCCTGCGCATCGGCACCATCCTCGACCCCGAGTTCACCCGCCTGGGCGCTTTTCTCAGGCACCTGGTCGAGGCCGCCCCCCAGGTGCGCACCGAGCTGCGCCAGGCCATGAGTGGCGATGTCTGGGACGCGGTGCAGCGCAATGCGCTGGACGGAGGCTTCTACCTGGCCGAGCCCGACCAGCCGCCGCCCGAGCCCCTGGCCCAGCTCACCCTGACCCGGTTCACCTACCGGGTGCTGGCGCCCGCAGGTTGGGGGCCGCAGGTGCAGGGGCGCGGCTGGAAGGGGCTGGCGGCCCTGCCCTGGCTGGCCACGCCCCCGGCATCGGCCCACCACCGCTTGCTGGCGCGGGTCTTGGGGGCAGGCTCGCCCGCCGGCCTGGAGCCCCGCTGGGTGGCCCTGGTGGACCAGGAGTCCAGCATGCTGGACCTGGTGCGCTCCGGCGTGGGCCTGAGCCTGGTGCGTGATTCGATTGCCATGCGCGAAAGCCAGGCCCGGGGGCTGGTGATTGCCGATGCGGTCAGCCTGGACTGCGACCTGGCCTTTGTCTACCCGGCGGCCCGCCGTGACGACCCGCTGCTGGCCTGCGCCTGCGCGGCCCTGGCGGCGGTCTGGGCCTGAGGGTGTGGTGTGGGGGGGGGTTGTCCAGACGTCAGGTTTGTGTTGCTTTGCAACCTATTTGGCCCTGTGCCACCGCCGCCTTGAGAGCCTGGGCTGGCTGGCGTTACGATGTGGCAGTTTTGCCTCAACCCTCGCCTTGTGACCGAAGCCGCCCTGTCTCCCCCCAGCCTTGAATGGCGCGATACCGCCCAGGGGCGCTGTGCTGCGCCCACGGGCAACTGGACGGCGGCGGCGCTGGCTGATCGAGGCGTGGCAAGCCAACTGTTGCAGGCCTTGGCGCCGGCGGGCGGTGGCCCAATCGCCGCGCTGCCCTGGGATCTGAGCGGGTTGCAACGGCTGGACCATGTGGGTGCGCAATTGCTGTGGCGCCAATGGGGCATGCAGTGGCCGGCGCAGTTGCAAGTGGATGCCCTGCAGCGCCAGATGCTGGAGCGTGTGGCGCGTCTGACCTTGCCACCTGGGCGGCCCCGCACCGAGCCTTCCGCAGACGGTACCCGTTCGGCCATCGACCACCTCGGGGTGCGGGTGCTGAAAGGCTTGGGCCATGCGCGCGACTATGTGCGCATGCAAGGGCAGCTGCTGCTCGATTTCATCCAGTTGCTGCGGGCGCCGCGCGACGCCCCCTGGCGTGATCTGTCGGGCCATCTGTACCAGATGGGGGCCACGGCCATGCCGATCACCGCACTGGTGGGTTTTCTGATTGGCGTGGTGCTGGCCTACCTGATGGCGCTGCAACTGCGTCAGTTCGGGGCCGAGGCCTTCATCGTCAACATTCTTGGCATTTCGCTGATCCGGGAGCTGGGGCCCTTGCTGGCCGCGATCCTGGTGGCGGGCCGCTCGGGCTCGGCCATCACGGCGCAGATCGGCGTGATGCGGGTGACCGAAGAACTGGACGCCATGCGGGTGATGGGCATCGCCCATGGCTTCCGCCTGGTCATGCCGCGGGCGCTGGGGTTGGCGATCGCCATGCCGCTGATCTCTGTGTGGACCACGCTGGCCTCGCTGGCCGGCGGCATGCTGGCCAGCGATCTGGCGCTGAAGGTCACGCCGGCGTTTTTCATGCAGGCGCTGCCGGCGGCCGTCGAGGCCAGCAACCTGGCGCTGGCCACGGGCAAGTCGGTGGTGTTCGGCATCCTGATCGCCTTGGTGGGTTGCCATTACGGCCTGGGCGTCAAGCCCAACACCGAGAGCCTGGGGCAGGGCACCACGGCTTCGGTGGTGACCTCCATCACCGTGGTGATTCTGGTGGACGCGCTGTTCGCCATCCTGTTCAAGGATGTGGGCATCTGATGGACGCAACGGCCATGCCTTCTGCCATGCCGGCCCTGCCTGTCGACGCAGCACCCGTGGTGGATATCCAGGGCCTGTGGACCGTGTTCGGCCGTGGCAAATCCGAGGTGGTGATCCACCGTGACCTGGCCTTGCAGGTGCGACGTGGCGAGGTGCTGACCCTGGTCGGGGGCTCGGGCACCGGCAAGACCGTGCTGCTGCGCCAGATGCTGGGCCTGGAGCACCCCGCCCGGGGCAGTGTGCAGGTGCTGGGGCAGCCCGCGGCTGAGCTGGGCCGCCACGGCGCCTCCAGCCGGGTGGGCATGTTGTTTCAGCAGGGCGCCTTGTTTTCGGCTTTCAGCGTGCTCGACAACATCGCCTTTGCACTGCGCGAGCTGGGCACCCTGCCGGCCGATGTGGTGACCGATGCCGCTTATGTGAAGCTGCAGATGGTGGGCCTGGGGCCCCAGCATGCGCACAAGCGGCCCTCCGACCTGTCGGGCGGCATGATCAAGCGGGTGGCCCTGGCGCGCGCCCTCATCATGGACCCGCCCCTGCTGCTGCTGGACGAGCCCACCGCAGGCCTGGACCCGCACGCCTCGGACGACTTCTGCGACCTGCTCAAGGACCTGCATGCCGAACTGGGCCTGACGGTGATCATGGTCACCCACGACCTGGACACGCTGTTTGCGCTGTCCACCCGGGTAGCCGTGTTGGCCAGCCAGAAAGTGCTGTTCACCGACACCCCGCGGGTGGTGGCCGGCCTGGACCACCCCTTCATCCACGACTTCTTCCAGGGCGAGCGCGGGCGCCGGGCCATGGCCCCGGCCCCTTCCCAGCTCCCTTCCACGCCCTGAGCCCACGTTCGAGGAACACCGCACATGGAAAACAAATCCCACGCCATGGCCGCCGGCACCTTCGTGCTGGTGGTCACCCTGCTGCTGCTGTCACTGGGCTTCTGGCTCACGCGTGACAAGGGGCGCTACCAATCCTGGGAGCTCTCCACCCGCGACAGCGTCACCGGTCTGCAATCCCAGGCCCCCGTGCGTTACAAGGGGGTGGCGGTGGGCAAGGTGACCTGGATCGGCTTCGACAACGAGGCCAAGGGCAATGTGCTGATCCGCATTTCGGTCGAGGAGAAGACCCCCCTGACCGCCACCACCTTTGCCACCCTGGCCTATCAAGGGGTCACGGGTCTGGCCTATGTGCTGCTGGACGACGCCGGCCAGGCCCAGGATCCCTTGCCCAGTGGCGAAGATGGGCTGCCGCGCCTGCCCCTGGTCACCTCGCAACTGGGCAAGCTCACCGAGCAGGCCCCTGAGCTCCTGTCGCAGATCCAGGACGCCACGCAGCGCATCGCGCAGACCTTGTCTGACGACAACCAGAAGCGCTTGTCGCAGATGCTGGCCAACATCGGGCAGGCCTCGGCCAACGTCGCTGAGATCACGGCCACCCTCAACGGCACGGTCAAGACCCATGTGGAGCCTGCGCTGGCGGCCGTGCCGGCGCTGACGCGCGACGCCGCCCAGACCCTGAAGGCCGTGCAGAACAGCGCGGCCGAAGTGGGGCGCATGTCGGGCGAAATCGCACAGACGGCCCATCGCCTGAACGAGAAGGACGGACCGCTGGACCGCATTGCCCAAGGCACCGAGGCCCTGTCCCATGTCACCGACACCCTGGGCTCGACCACCTTGCCACGGGTCAACCGCTTCACCGAAGACAGCGCCCGCGCCGCCCGCCAGCTGGGGCGCACCGTGACCGGCATCAACGACAACCCTCAATCGCTGCTGTTTGGTCATGGCCAGGTCGAGCCCGGCCCGGGGGAGCCCGGTTTTCGCGCCCCGGCCGCCCTGAACCGCCCGTGAACCTGATCCAGGAGAACCTTGTCATGACCCCTTATCTGAAGGATCGCCGGGTACTTTCGGTGGCCTGCGCTGCGGCCCTCATCCTGCTGGCGGGCTGTTCGGCCCTGCCTGAGCGCCCGGTGCGCCCTGCCCAGTACGATTTTGGCCCCGGCCTGGCTCAGGCCGATGCCGTCACCGCGCCTGCCAAACCCTTGCCCGTGCTGGCGCTGGCCGACCTGGAGCCCGTGGGCGTGTTCGAGGGATCGAGCGCCGTGCTGTACCGCCTGGCCTACGCGGGGGATCAGCAACTGCGCCCCTACGCCCAGGCCCGCTGGACGTTGCCGCCCGCGCAGCTGATCCGGCAGCGCCTGCGCGACCATCTGTCGGCGCGTTACACGGTCATGAGTGCGGGTGAGAGTGCGGCGCTCAAGCGGGCCGACAACCAGCCTGTGCGGGTGCTGCGCCTGGAGCTGGAGGAGTTCACCCAGGTGTTTGACAGCCCCAGCCAAAGCCAGGCGCTGGTGCGCCTGCGCGCCACCCTGGTCGACAACAGCCCCGCCGGTGAAACGCTGTTGGCCCAGCAGGTCTTCACGGCGCGCGAGCCCGCAGCCAGCGCCGACGCTGTGGGGGGCGTGCTGGCGCTGACACGGGCCACCGATCAGGTGGCGCGCACCCTGGGCTTGTGGCTGGAACACGCCCGCTGAGCGTCTGGCGGGTGCTTTTCCGGCCTGAGGCACTGAACCTGCCGGCTGTTGCTGGACGGCTGTAGGTTCTTGTCCTGAATATGTGCGGCGCCAGGCCTGAGGGCGTCAACCGGCCACTGGGGCGCTTCGTTGAGTCGATTGGCTTGGGTTACTTGATGGAAGGTGGCCTGGGTCAGATCTGCGGCAGGGGAACTTCGCCTGCCGCCTATCATCCACTCACATCAATGAGGGCGATCACGCCCCGAGGGAGCCCCATGTCAGACACCCGGAAGAACGCACCGCCCAAGGGTGGCGCCACCCCCCAGACCCCTCCCGCGCGTGCTGCGCAGCCATCGGCCGAAGCCGATGCGCAAGCCACACCGGGCGCTCCGGCCTGGGCCAAGGCCTCGGTGGCCTGGCCCTTCAAGGCGGCGCCCTCGCTGGCCCAGCGCACGCGCCGCAAGCCCTGACAGCCTGGGCGCCGGCGGCGCCCGGTCCGCGTTGCCTTGGCGGCAGGCTGGCTGACCTGGATCAAATCCATGGCGTGCGCTCGCGCTTATGCTGCCGCGATTGCGCACACCCGGAGAACCCTCATGAACCAGCTCGAATGGAGCGACGCCCTGTCGCTGGACCTGCCTTTGATGGACGACACACACCGTGAATTCGTCGATCTGCTGGCGGTCGTGGCCTCAGCCCCGGACGACACCCTGTTGCAACACTGGCAGGCACTGGTGGACCACACCGATGACCACTTCGGCCGTGAAGACCGCTGGATGCAGGACACCCGGTTCTCATCGTCCAACTGCCACACCATGCAGCACAAGGTGGTGTTGCAGGTGATGCGCGAAGGGGCTGTGCGCGGTGCCGCTGGCGATCTGGCCGTGGTGCGTCAGATGGCCTCTGAACTGGCCATCTGGTTCCCGCAGCATGCGCAATCGATGGATGCGGCCTTGGCCCTGCACCTGCGCCGCGTGGGCTACGACCCCGAAACCGGTGCAGTGGCATCGCCCGATGCCTTGCCCCAGGGTGAGATCCATGGCTGCGGCGGGTCGACCTGCTCCGACACCGTGGATGAAGCGCTGGCCGTCTGAGCGCCGCTGTACCTCAGGACCTGGGCCCTGACTCAACACAAAAAACCCGCCGAGGCGGGTTTTTTGTTGTCTGCTCGCTGTTAGCTGTGTGTGCCTGAGCTGGCCGTGTGGGAGGGGGCAGGCAACAAAAAAGCCAGCAGGCTTGCACCTGCTGGCCTCAACTGGGCGAATGCGGCGAGTTTTTAGAAACGCCAGCCCAGACCCACACCCACCAGCAGGGGGTCCACCTTGAAGGTCCCCAACTTGCTGCCAGCGGCGCTCACATCCGTACGGATGTAAACCTTTTTCACGTCGAAGTTGACGTACAAATTCTTGCCCACGGGAATGTCCACACCGACTTGCAGGGCGGGGCCGAAGCTGTTGCTGTCCACGCTCACACCGGCGGGCAGGTTGATGCTGCTCAGGCGGGTGTAGTTGATACCGGCGCCGACGTAAGGCTTGAAGCCGTTGGCGTCGAAGTGGTATTGCAGCGTCAGGGTCGGCGGCAGGTGCTTGAACGAGCCGATGGCGGCACCGTTCGAGTACAGCGTCTGGCTTTGCGGCACGGTCAGAATCAACTCGGCAGCGATGTTCTTGTTGATGAAGTAGGTGAAGTCGACTTCAGGCAGCCACTTGTTGTTGGTCGACAGGCCCAGGCCGGTCGTGTCGCCATTGGAGGCTTGCAGATTCACGGCGCGGGCGCGCACCAGCCAGGGGCCTTCGGCTTGCTGGGCGAAAGCCGCGCCAGACATCAGGGCACACAGAGCGGCGACAGCCATCACTTGCTTTTTCATGGTGTTCTTTCTCACATCACCGGGGACGGCCCCCGTATCGCTATTAAATTCAATTCACCCCGGCCAAACCTTGCGGAATGTCAAATTCAAAACCGACGCGAGGCCGGGGGTGCCATTTCTTTGCGCTGTATCAAGTTTGTAGCGCTTGTGCTTTTGACCAGGGCCTGGCGGCTGTGCTTGTTCTCAGCCCGGCAGCAGCGCCTGGGCGGGTGCCGTGGCGCCCAGGCTGAAGGTGGCCACGGTCTGGGTCAGTCGTTCGGCCTGCTCGCGCAGGCTCTGCGCGGCCGCGGCAGACTGTTCCACCAGGGCTGCGTTCTGCTGTGTCATCTGGTCGAGTTGCCCGACCGAGCTGTTCACCTGGGAAATGCCCTGGCTTTGTTCGGCCGCCGCCGCCGCAATGTCGGCTACCACGGTGGTGACACGCTGGACTGCACTGACGATGTCTTCCATGGTGCGGCCCGCTTCATGCACCTGGCGGGTGCCGTCTTCCACCCGTTCGACGCTGCTGGTGATCAGGCCCTTGATTTCGCGGGCGGCTTCGGCGCTGCGCTGCGCCAGGGTGCGCACCTCGCTGGCCACCACGGCAAAACCACGGCCTTGCTCGCCGGCTCGGGCTGCCTCCACCGCGGCATTCAACGCCAGGATGTTGGTCTGGAAGGCGATGCTGTCGATCAGGCCGGTGATGTCGGCGATGCGGCGCGAGCTGGCGTTGATGGCTTCCATGGTGCTCACCACCTGGGCCACCACGGCCCCGCCATGCGAGGCCACCTCGGTGGCGTGGGAGGCGAGGTCGCTGGCCGTGTGGGCGGCGTCCGCGGTCTGCTTCACGTTGCCGGTGAGCTGTTCGATCGACGAGGCAGTGAGCTGCAGGCTGGCGGCGGTCTGCTCGGTGCGCACTGACAGATCGTGGTTGCCGGTGGCGATTTCGGCGCTGGCCGTGGCGATGCTGTCGGCCGACTGGCGGATGCCCAGGATCACCCGGGTCAGGGAAGCCTGCATGGTGCCCAGGGCCTGCAGCAGGTGGCTGGTTTCATCGCGGCTGTCGTTGCTGGCCAGGGGGTGTTGCGGCAGCGGGCTGAGGTCGCCGGAGGCCACTTGTTGCGCCACCTTGAGGGAGCGCGACACAGGTTGGGTGATGCTGCGCGTGATCAGCACCGAACAGGCCACCCCCACGCCCAGGCACAGGCTGCCGAGCAGCCACATCAGGTGGCGAGCGCGGTCATTGGCCTCGCGGATCGGAGCGGCGGCCTGATCAAGGGCCTTGCGTTGCATTTCAAGCAAGGTCTTGACGCGCTCCACGTACCGGCTGGCGGTGGGCAGGAAGGCGCTTTCCAGCAGTTTGTCGGCCTCGGCGGCCTGACCCTCGCGCTTGAGTCGGATCACATCGTCGCGCGCTGCCACGTAGCCCTTGCGCAAGTCTGAGATTTCGGCAAACAGGCGCTTTTCTTCGGCGCTCACCATCAGGCCTTCCACCTGCTTCTGGATGGCGGTGGTGTCGGCAGCCGATTGTTTTTGTTCGTCGGCAAAAAAGGTGGCCAGCGAGGGGTCGGTGCTTTTGGCGATGGCCGTGGTGCGGCGCACCGCGCTGTGAATCAGGCGGTACCAGTCGGAGATCAGCCGTTCTTTGGCCAGGGGCTGGTCGATGATCGCCTGGGTGGATTCGGTGGCGGTCTGCAATTGCCAATTGCCCAGGCCGGTGTTGAGCAGCGTGAGCAGCAATAAAAGGCCGAAGCCCAGCGCGAGCCGGGTGCCAATGGGAAGTTTCTGCATGGGTAGGGTCCTGTGACGGCGACGCAGCCGGGTGGCCCGGCGGCTGAAACCGGTTTTCCGGTTGGGATAGCCGGTCAGGCGGCGTCTCGCTGATTCTAGAAACGCAAGCCATGCACCGCTTGGGTGCTTGGGGTTTCCTTGACTGATATCAATCGCAGGCCCGATGGGCCTGCCGGATCAGCGGCGCATCAGCGGCTCATCAGGATGGGGAACAGTTTGCCCAGGCCGTCGGCCATCACTTCCACCGACAGGGCGGCCAGGATCAAGCCCATGAGTCGGGTCATCACGTTGATGCCGGTCTTGCCGAGGAAGCGGGCAATGGGCTCGGCCAGCGAAAAGCACACGGCCGTGGCCAGGGCGATCACCGCTCCGTAGCCCACCAGGGCGGCATGCTGCCAGAAGGTGTGGGCCTTGTCGGCATAGATCACCACGGTGGACATGGTGGCGGGCCCGGTCAGCAAAGGGATGGTCAGCGGAACGACCGCGATCGAGGCCCGCGCGGCCGCGTCATTGACCTCGTCGGCGTTCGACTTGGCTTCGGCCGGTTGGGCATTGAGCATGTTGATCGAGCCGATCAGCAGCAGCGTGCCGCCCCCGACCTGGAAGCTTTGCAGCGAGATGCTGAAGAAATCCAGGATCTGCAGGCCCAGGATGGCGCTGATGGCGATCACCGCAAAGGTGCTGATGGCCGAGATGCCGATGGTGCGCCGGCGTTGGGCAGGCGTGAAATCCTGGGTGTAGTGGATGAAGAAGGGAACGATCGCCAGCGGGTTGACGATGGCGAGCAGGGTGACGAGTGGCTTGAAGTCCATGCACTTGAGTCTCGCACATCGACCTTTCGGAAACCATGCACCGATACACGGTGCTTTCCATGAGTCAGCTGGCAGATTCGGTCGGTGTGGTGGCCGGCTCGCGGCGGCGGAACATGCCGTAGCCTTCCATGTGCAGCACCTTGTCGCCGTGCTGGTTGAACATCTCCCACTGGGTGCGCACCAGGCCCACGTCGGGGCGCTTGCTCATGGGGCGGCTTTCCAGCACGGTGTGCTGCAGCCTCAGGGTGTCGCCCGGGAACACCGGCTTGAGCCACTTGATGCCCTCCAGGCCTGGTGAGCCCAGGCTGGACGATTCACGCAGGAAGTTGGTCACCATGAGACGCATGGCCATGGAGCAGGTGTGCCAACCGCTGGCACACAGGGCCCCGAACACCGAGGCCTTGGCAGCTTCGTCGTCCAGGTGAAAGGGCTGAGGGTCGAACTGGCTGGCGAAGGCGATGATGTCTTCGCGGCTGGGGCTGATGGTGCCCAGGTCGCGTTGAAAACCGACGTGCAGGTCTTCCCAGTAAAAGCGGATGGTGGGTGGCGATTGGGTCATGGAATTGGGTGTAAGCGCGTTTTGAGTGGCTCAGCGGCCACCGGAAACGTCCAGCAGCGACATGGTGGTGTAGCTTGCAGCGTCAGACAGCAACCACACAATCGCCTGCGCGACTTCTTCGGCACTGCCGCCGCGCTGCATGGGCACCTGGTGGGCCAGGTCGCGCACCCGGTCGGGCAGCCCGCCCGAGGCGTGGATGTCGGTCTCGATCAGGCCGGGGCGCACCGCATTGACGCGGATGCCTTCGGCCGCCACCTCTTTGGCCAGACCGATGGTGAAGGCGTCCACCGCGCCCTTGGCGGCGGCGTAGTCCACGTACTGCCCCGGTGAGCCCAGACGGGCAGCCGCACTGGAAACGTTGACGATGGCGCCGCCCTCACCACCATGGCGATTGCTCATGCGGCGCACGGCTTCGCGGGCGCACAGCATGGTACCGATCACGTTGATGTCGAACATGCGCTTCCAGCGCGCCACGCTCATGTCTTCGACCCGGGCTGTCACGTCGACCACGCCGGCGTTGTTCACCAGGGCGCTCAGGCGCCCCAGTTTGGCGTCGATCTTGGCGAACATGCCCAGCACCTGGGCCTCGTCGGCCACGTCGGCCTGCACCGCCACCGCCTGGCCGCCGCCTGCGCGGATCTGGCGCACCACCTCGTCCGCAGCCAGGGAGTTGGCCGTGTAGTTCACAGCCACGGCGTAACCCTGTTGCGCCGCCAGCAAGGCGGTTGCCGCACCGATGCCGCGGCTGCCGCCGGTGACCAAGAGCACTTTGCTCATATCCATGTCTCCAACCCGATGGGGGCAATTGGGGTAAAAAGCCGCCTGTGCCCGGCGGCGCGTGTTCGCGCTATTTTGCGTCGGGTGTCGGCAGGGCTTGCACTTTGTCGGGCTTGCCGCAGGCCATCCACTTTCCAACAGGAGTTTTCCATGGGTCAATTCATCGATCTGAAGGCCGCTGACGGCCATGTGTTCCCTGCCTATGTGGCGCAGCCTGCCGGCACGCCCAAGGGGGCCGTCGTGGTGCTGCAGGAGATCTTTGGCGTCAACTCGCACATCCGCGCGGTGGCCGACGGCTATGCCGCCCAGGGCTATCTGGCCGTGGCGCCGGCCACGTTCAATCGGGTCAAGCCGGGGGTGGAGCTGGGTTATACCGAGGCCGACATGGGTGAGGGCATCGGTTACAAAGCCGCCGTCGAGGACCTGCCTGTGCCGGGCGTGCTGCAAGACATCCAGGCCGCCATCGACCATGCGGCCAGCGCCGGCAAGGTGGGCATCGTGGGCTATTGTTGGGGCGGCTTGCTGGTCTGGCGCGCAGCGGCGGCTTTGTCTGGCCTGAGCGCTGCGGTGGCCTATTACGGCGGCGGCGTGACCACGCCCGCCGAAGTGGCGCGCCAGCCCAAGGTGCCCGTGCTGGCTCACTTTGGCGACAAGGATCATTGGATTTCGCTGGAGTCGGTGGAAGTCTTCCGTGCCGCTCACCCCGAGGTGCAGGTGCATGTCTATGCCGCCAACCACGGCTTCAATTGCGATCAGCGCGGTGCCTATGACGAAGCTGCGGCCAACACGGCCCGTGAGCGCTCGCTGGCTTTCTTTGCGCAGCACCTGGCTTGAGGAGCCATGGCGCTCGCGCGGTGACAATCATCGCTTCAGCGCCACCTGCCCATCCAGCGTCCAGCCATGAGTTCTTTGCCCCCCGCCGACGAGGCCCTGCCTCTGTTCCCTCTGCAAACCGTGTTGTTTCCGGGGGGCTGGCTGCCGCTGCAGATCTTCGAGGTGCGCTACCTGGACATGATCGGACAGTGCCACCGCGAAGGTCGTCCCTTTGGGGTGGTGTCGTTGCTGCAGGGGCAGGAGGTGCAACGGGCGGGTGATTCGGCCCCTGAGGCCTTTCAGCCGGTGGGCACCCTGGCGCACATCGTGGGGTTGGAGCGGCCTCAGCCCGGGCTGATGGTCATCCGCTGCGAGGGCGGGCAACGGTTTCGCCTGGCGAAGCCGCAGCGTCTCAAGCATGGGCTGTGGGTGGCGCCGGTGGCCGAGTGGTTGCCGGCCGATCCATTGGTGGCGGTGCCTGATGACCTGTTGCATGTGCAGCGTGCGCTGCAGACCCTGGTGGCCCAGGGCGAGGCCGAGGTGCAACGCCAGCCGCAGGCCGGCTTGGAGCTGCCGGTGCGCCAGCCCTACCAGTGGCACGATGCGGGTTGGCTGGCCAACCGCTGGTGTGAGCTGCTGGGCTTGCCGGCGGCCCAGATGCAGCAGTTGATGAGCCTGGAAAGCCCCTTGCTGCGCCTGGAGCTGGTGGCCGATCTGCTGGAACGTGACCACGGCCTGACGCCCCCCGCTCCGCACTGAGCGGGTTGACACGGCCCGGCTCAGCGCCGGGTCCTGGCCAGGTACTGCTTGCGCCAGAACACCACGATCAGCCCCAGCGCGATCAGGCCCATGGATCCCATGGCCCACCAGAAGCCGGTCTCCCGGTGCACCAGGGGGATGAATTCGAAGTTCATGCCGAAGATGCCCGCGATCAGGTTCAGGGGCAGGAACACGGCGGTCAGCGCCGTGAGGGTGCGCATGATGTCGTTGGTGCGGTTGCTCTGGGCCGAGAAATGCATCTGCACCGCGGT
>Ga0066460_1000272_pt1 | contig 12854 bp, 9 predicted proteins | sample LakWasMe88_LOW11_2_FD_59570 | JGI IMG/M metagenome (GOLD analysis project Ga0066460, IMG submission 59570) | Freshwater sediment methanotrophic microbial communities from Lake Washington under simulated oxygen tension - Sediment Metagenome 88_LOW11 | ecosystem: Environmental > Aquatic >... | reverse complement strand
ACCCGCGCCTGGGCTGGATCCCACCGTCCGAGTTCATTCCGCTGGCCGAATCCACCGAGCTGATCTACCCGCTGACCCGCTGGGTGATCAGTGCGGCGCTCGACCAGATGGCCCGCTGGCAGACCCTGGGGCAGCCGCTGAAGGTGGCCGTCAACATCAGCGCCAACAACCTGCAAGACCCCGACTTCACCGACCACATCAAGGGCTTGTTGGCACAGAAGAACGTGCAGGCCCAATGGCTGGAGCTGGAGGTCACCGAGTCGGCCCTGGCCGTCAACCCCGACCTGGTGCTGCGCCGCCTGCAGGAATTGCGGGCCGCCGGCATGCCCCTGGCGCTGGACGACTTCGGTACCGGCTTCTCCAGCCTGTCGTATGTGAGCCAGTTCCCCTTCACCAGCATCAAGATCGACCGCAGCTTTGTGAGCGCCCTGCTGCGCAGCCCGCGCGACCGCCATGTGGCCGAGTCCACCATCGCCCTGGGCCGCAAACTGGGCCTGCGCACCGTGGCCGAAGGCGTGGAAGACGACAGCACCGCCGCGGCCCTGATGGCGCTGGATTGCGATGTGGGCCAAGGCTATCTGTTTGCCAAGCCCTTGATGGGGCAGGCCTTCGACCACTGGCGCCACACGCACCAGAGCAAGCTGCTGGCCGCCCGACGCCAGGCGGCCGGCCAGCACCGGTAGGCCCGTGGCTCAGGGCAAGGATCGCCACAGGTAGGCAGCGCCTTCGCCATAGCCCGCCAGGCTGGCCTGCGACGCTGCAGCGGGCCGGCTGAGCGCAAAGCCCAGGTGCTGCCAGAAGGGCTGAGAACCCTGCACGGCCACCAGCCCCAGGCCGCTCAAACCCTCGTCGCAGGCCAGCGCCAGCGCCGTCGCCACCAGACGCGGCCCCAGCCCCTGGCCCTTGGCAGACGGATGCACAGCCAGGTCGTGCAGGTACAGGGCCGTGGGCCGCGGTGCCGGGTCGAAAGGCTGGTGCAGCGGCGCCACCGCCCCCGACACACTGCGGTAGGCCAGCAGGTAGGCGCGCATCGTGCCCGACGCATCGAACAGGCCCCACACCGTGTCCGGCGTGATGGCCAGGCGCTGGGCCATGACAGCGGAGGGCTCGACAAAGCCCGCCCCATAGGCCTGCACCTGCAGGGCCATCAGACCCGGCAGATCGGCGGCCTGCAGGCCCCGCAAGGTGAGCAGACCCGGGCTCATGAGGGGGTGCGCCCACGCAGTTGCTGCACGGCCATCAGACCGGCATCGTGCCCCCGCGTGAAGGCCTCTTCGAACACCGAGTAGCCCGACCAGTCGCTGTGGGCGTAGCTGACCCGCCCCTGGGCCAGGGCCGCGGGCACGCCAACGCCAACGCCGGTGCGGCGCTGGCGCAAGCCGGGCACGGCCTGGGCGGCCGCAGCCAGCGGCAGGCGTGACAGGTGGGCCAGCACCCCGGGCACGGGCACGGCCATGGCGTGGCCATGGCGGCTCAGCGAGAACTCGCGGGCATGGCTCAGCAGATCGGGATGGGGGCCCAGAAATTCGTCCAGCATGGGGCCGCGCCAGTGCGTCCAGGGCTGCTCCAGCAAGGCCTTGCGGGCCGGTTTGGCGGCCCCCAGCGCGCGGTAGAAGGTGAGCACGGTGGGGCCGGGGCGCGGGTCCAGGCGCTGGTGCGCCGCGTTCACATAGCCCAGGCCGCTGGAGCCGTAGATCACGTTGTCCCAGGCCGGGGCGGCACCGGGGCGGTCGGCCAGCGGCTGGTCCAGCAGCAGGTTGCCCACCACCCAGGCCGCATGCTGCCAGCGCAAGGCGGTGGACTGCAGCCAGTCGGGCGCGCTGACCACCACCCGGGCGGCCACATGCACCGGCAGGGCCACGATGCAATGCGCGGCCAGCCAGCGCTCCACGCGCTGCCGGGCCACGTCCCACACGTCCACGGCCACGCCCTGGCGCTGGTCTTCGATGCGCAGCACCACCCGGCCCGGGTACAGCGGGCCGTGGCGGGCATCGCCCTGCCAGGGCGCGGCCAGCCGGTCGACCAGCCAGCCATTGCCCTCGGGCCAGGTGAGCACCGGGGTGTCAGCCGCTTCGGCCGCCTCATCGCTGCCCGGGGCATGGAAGCCATGCCGGCTGGCAAAGTAGTGGATGCCGGCCCAGGCCGAGACCTCGGCCACACCGGCGCCGTAGTCGTCGCGGCAGCAGTAGTCCAGGTACCAGCGCAGGCGGGCGTCGTCCAGGCCCTGCTGGGCCAGCCATTGCGCGAAGGTCTGACTGTCGAGCGCCAACTGCACCGGGCTCAGGCCCTGGCTGGCCAGCGGAATGGCAAACCGGGCCTGGCGCTGCAGGCCGGCCACCAGGCCTGCAAAGCGCTGGTACTGCGCCCGCGTGGCCGCGCTCAGGTCGTGCGCCGGCAGCAGGCCCTCTTGCCAGCCACCGTCCACATACAGGCGCTCCTGGGGGCTGTGGCACAGGGCTTGTTCGTCGTACACCCAGCGGCCGGCCTGGCGTTGGCGCAGGCCCAGTTCCTCGAGCAGAGCCTGCACCTGGGGCGCGTCGTCGCCGGGCAGGGGCAGGTAGTGGGCTCCGGTGGGGCAGGGCTGGCTGCCCAGCAGGCGGCCGCGGCTGTTGCCGCCGGGCTGCTCGTCGAGCTCCAGGATGGCCAGGTCGTCCACCCCGCCCAGGCGCAGCGAGCGCGCCGCCGCCAGGCCGGCGATGCCCGCGCCCGCCACCACCACGCCGACCCGGCGCGACACCGCTGGCGCCGGCCAGCGGCGCGGGTTGTCGCGCAGCAGGTGGCCGCGTTCAAAGGCCGCCCCCTCAAACCCGCCTTGCAGGGCTGTTGCAGCCGGCGAGCAGCCCGCCAGGCCCAGACCTGCGCCCCCCATCAAAGCCAGCCAGTCGCGGCGGTGCAGGCCGCCTGCCATCGGATCAGCGGCGTTATCAGTGCGGATCAATGGGCCACCTTGCCCCATTCCTGCTCATAGGTGCGCACCAGGATCTGGTTGGACAGGCGGTTCACCCCGGTGGGCACGGCCGCCATGTCCTGCGGAAAGTCGAACAGCAGGGGCAGGGTCTGCAGGTTGAGAAAGCGCAGGCCCTCGGGCAGCTTGGCAGGCTGGCGCCAGGGGCGGCGCGAGGCCACCACAAAGCCCCACTCGCCAAAGCTGGGCACGTTGGCGTGGTAGGGCGTGGCGCCCAGGCCGGCGGCCTCGATGGTGTGCACCACGGTCCAGAAGCTCATGCGCGCCACCAGGGGCGAGGTGGTCTGCACCACCGCATAGCCGCTGGCGGACAGGCGCTGGTCCAGCAGGGCGTAGAACGACTGGCTGTAGAGCTTGCCCAGCGCAAAGTTGGTCGGATCGGGGAAGTCGACCACGATGACATCGAAGGTATCGGCCTCGGTCTGCAACCACTGGAAGGCGTCGGCATTGACGATGCGCACCCGCGGGTCGGACAAGGCCCCGCCATTGAGCCGCTGGAGCGCGGGCTGGGTGCTGAACAGGCGCGTCATCTCGGGGTCGAGTTCGACCAGGGTGACCTGCTGCACGCCGGGGTACTTGAGCACCTCGCGCACGGCCATGCCGTCGCCCCCGCCGAGCACGACCACCCGGCGCGGGTTGCCCTGTGCCGCCATGACCGGGTGCACCAGGGCCTCGTGGTAGCGGTACTCGTCGCGCTCGGCAAACTGCAGGTTGCCATTGAGGAACAGCCGGTGCCCCTGCGCCCCGCTGGTGACGACGATGCGTTGGTAGGGGCTGGTGGCGGTGTAGATGACACGGTCCTGGTAGAAGCGGTCTTCGGCCACGGTGGTGATGGCATCGGCCCCGATCAGGGCGCCCAGCAGGGTCAGCAGCACGCCCGCACAGGCCAGCACATGCACGCGCAGGCGGCGCAGCTCATGGCGGAACAGCCACAGCGCCCACACCGCCACCGCCGCATTGAGCAGGCCGAACACCAGCCCGGTGCGCACCAGGCCCAGGTGCGGCACCAGCAGGATGGGGAAAGCCAGCGAGACAGCCAGCGCGCCCAGGTAATCGAAGGTGAGCACCTGCGAGACCAGCTCCTTGAGCTGCACGTGGCGCTTGAGGATGCGCATGACCAGCGGAATCTCCAGCCCCACCAGCACCCCCACGGCCCCCACCAGCAGGTACAGCACCAGGCGGAAGGCCCCGGGTACAAAGGCGCTGCACAGGAACAGCAAGGCCGGCATGCCACCGCCCAGCAGCGCCACCAGCAACTCGATGCGCAGGAAGTGCGCCGGCAACTGGCGTTCGAAATGCCGCGAGGCCCAGGAACCCAGCCCCATGGCGAACAGGTAGGCCCCGATCACGGTGGAGAACTGCAGCACCGAGTCGCCCAGCAGGTACGAGGCCAGGGTGCCGGCGGCCAGTTCGTACAACAGCCCGCAGGCGGCCACCACGAACACGCTGCTCAGCAGGGCCAGCTCGACCGGCCGGGGCGCACCGCGCCCATCGGAGGAATCCGGCGATCGCGCGCCACGCCGCCCGGGCTGGCGCCAGGGCACATCGGAGACGACCGCCGCAGGCAGCAGGGGGTCGGAGGAATCAGGTCGCTGGCTCAAAACAATCCACAGTCTTCAAAACAGGGCCGCCGACAAATCGACGGACTCGAAAATTAGTAGGCTCCAGGCTCAGCCGTGGATCGCAGCCGCCACGATGAGGCAGATCCCCAGCGACATGGCCGCCACCACCAGGCCCAGGGCCACGTTCTGCTTTTCCACCAGTTCGCGCCACAGATCGTAGGGCGTGAGCTTGTCGATGACGACAAAGCTCAGCCAGAACACCAGCACGCCCACCAGGGCGAACACGATGGAGCCCAGCACGGCGCCGGGGCGCAGCCATTCAAGTCCCATGGAAACCTCCGAAAAAGAGTGGTTGGTTCAGCATGTCGGTGTCACATCATCACTTGTGGCTGCCGCCGCCACCCGAATAACCCCCGTAGGAGCCCCCCGAGCTGCGGTAGCCGCTGCTGTTGCAGTTTTCCACCGCCGGATCGCAGCGGGAGCAGCGGCTGAGCAGCAGCACCAGCACGATCAGCAGCACCACAATGACCAGGATGGTGCCCCAGCCCAGGGCGCGGAAGCTGCCCGCCGGCGCCACGTCGGCCCGGCGCAGCAGGTCTTGTCGGGCTTCGAGCTTGAAGGCCTTGGCCACCGTGGCCGCATCCAGGCGGCTGCCGCCCGACCAGGTGATCTCGTTGGGGGTGCTTTCCTCGGACAGCAGGCCCTTGGCGCTGGCAAAGTCGCGGTTGCTGGTCTTCTGGCCGCGCGCCACCGGCCAGTAGAACTCGCCACAGGCGTAGCTGGTCTCGGCGTCGTAGCGGTACTGCAAGTCGTAGCGGGTGCCCAGGTAGGTGGCCACACGCCCCGAGGCATCGAGCTTGGGCGCGCCGGTGACCGGCCGCACCAGGCTCCAGCCATCGGTGGCGTCGACCAGGAAGCTGAAGCCACGCTGGCGGTTGTAGAGCAGGTACTCCTCCCAGCCGAACAGCTCGTCATCGCCGGGCTCGCGACCCATGCGGTGCTGAAAACCCACCACCTGCCAGTCCACCCCTTCAAGCCGGCCCAGGCTGCCCAACGCGATCAGCGGGGCCACGGGCTCGTCCTGCAGGGCGTGGCGCAGCTCGCCACCGATGCCCTGTGAGACATCGATCAGGCTGTTGCAGCTGCGGCAGGTGAGGGTCTTGGTGCTGGCCAGGGTGATCTCGACCGGCGCGCCGCAATGCGGGCAGTTGAACTGGCGCCCGACTTCGTTCTTGACCGACGCGTCCTTGAGGCCGCTCAGGGCCAGGTCTTCGAGCCGCACCGCGCGGCCCGCCGACAGGGCCGGTGGGGTGCGGCTGTAGTCGAGGCTGAGCACCTCGCCGCTGTCGCTGCGCAGCTCCACCAGGCCGAAGGCAAAGCCCAGCGGGGGCAGGCGCGGCAGCTCGCCCTGGGCCGAGATCAGGCACACCTGATCGCTGAAGGCCACGGTGAAGGGCTGGCCGTTGACCGCCGTGCTGGCACCGGGGCGGAAGGCCGAGGCGGGGGGCATCTCGCGCTGCAGCTCGCGCGGGCGCGCCATCACGTAGGCGCCGTTGTCTTCGCTGAGGCTGGCCTGGCTGCCGTCTTCGAACAGCGCGATCCATTCGGCCCAGACGCCCGCCGGCGACTTGTACTGCAGCCGGCCGATCAGCACAAAGGGCTTGTTGTCGAAACGGCCGCTGGCCATGAGCTGCAGCGGGCTGTGGTCGTCGAACAGCTCGGCCATGCGGCCGATGCGGCTCAGCACCTCGCCCTGGCGCAGCACCGTGCTCTGGCAGTAGGGGCAGACCGCATGCGTCGATTGGGCGCTGCGAAATTCAACGGGGGCGCCGCAGCCCGGGCAGGGCGCGCGGTAGGAACGCTCTGTCACGAACGGGCGGTGCGGTTCAGACGAGCTTCTTGAGCAGTTCGGCCTTCTTGGCGTCGAACTCTTCAGCGGTCAGGATGCCTTTGGTCTTGAGATCGGCCAGCTTCTCCAGCGTGGCCATGATCTCGTCGGGCTTGAGGCCGCTGGCCGCAGCGGCTGCGGCGGCCGCGGCCGCCCCACCGCCTTGCAGGCCGGCCTGCAGGTTCTGCGCCAGCACCTGGCCCAGGGCCACGCCGGCGCCCAGGCCCATGGCGTCACCGGCCACACCGCCGCCCGCCGCCCCCTCGGCCAGGCGCGGGATGGCCTGGGCGGTCTGGTATTGCATGAACTGGCCCATGTCGCGGCCCACCATGCCCATGCCGATCTTCTGGTCGAGCACTTTTTGCAGCTCTTCGGGCAGGGACAGGTTCTGCACCGTGAAGGTCTGCAGCTGCAGGCCCAGGCGGGCGAACTCGGGGCCCAGCTGCTGGGTCAGGGCCTCGGCGAAACGCTGCTGGTTGGCCGCCAGGTCCAGGAAGGGGATGCCGCTGGCGGCAATGGCCTGGCTGATGTTTTGCAACACCACGCCACGCAACTGGCCGTCCAGATCGGCCACGCCGTAGCGTTCGCGGGTGCCGGAGATGCCGGCATGGAAAGCCTTGGGGTCGGCGATGCGGAAGCTGTAGTTGCCGAAGGCCCGCAGGCGCACGGCGCCGAACTCGGGGTCACGCACGGTGACGGGCTGGGGCGTGCCCCATTTCTGGTCGAGCTGCTCGCGGGTGCTGAAGAAGTAGACATCGCTCTTGAAGGGCGACTCGAAGAGCTTGTCCCAGTTCTGCAGGTTGGTCAGCACCGGCAGGGTCTGGGTGCCCAGCCGGTAGGTGCCGGGGCCGAACAGGTCGGCAATGCGCCCTTCGTTGACGAACAGGGCCATCTGCGACTCGCGCACCACCAGGGTGGCGCCGTTCTGGATTTCCATGTCGGCCATGGGATAGCGCCAGGCCAGCGTGCCGTCGCCCTCTTCGGTCCATTGAAGGACGTCGATGAACTGTTTCTTGATGAAATCCATCAGGCCCATGGCCGTCTCCTGCTCGGTGGGGAACGGCTCAGATGATACCTGCGTACCAAGCCGAAAAGGGCCTGACTGTGCCGGGGTTCAGACCTTGACGTCCAGCAGCGAGCCCATCATCTGGTCCTGCACCTTGAGGGTCTTGAGGCTGGCCTGGAAGCTGTAGCTGGAGGAGATCTGGTCGACCATGTCCTGCTCGAGCTGGCTGCCGGGCTGGGGCATGCGCGACACGCTGGTGGTGGTGCCGCCGTTGGGATCGGCCTGCTGGTCGACCCGCTCGCGGCGGTAACCCTCGGTGTTCTGGTTGGCGATGTTGTTGGCCGCCGCATCCTGGCGCTGCATCGCGGCCTGCATGCCGGACTGGGCGATCGAGCTGATGCTGGACATGGTGAAGGCCTCACGGTAGACAGAAGGCCAAATTATCTGCCGCAGCGGCCATTTCACCAAACGGCAGCCCGCCACAAGGCGGGCTGCAGGGGCGCGGGCCCTACTTCTTGGGCCGGATCGCGTCGGCCGTGCCCTGGATGAAGGCCTTGATCTTCTGCACATCATCGAGGCTGAGCCGCTCGCTGAAGTCGGGCATGCCGCGCGCCATGGCCGGGCCCTTGAAGATGAACTTGTCCAGGTGCTCGATCATGGCGGCATCCATGTAGCCCAGGTTGGGGATGTTGCCGCCGCGGTCCACGCCCGGCACGCCGTGGCAGAACACGCAGTTGCTGACATACAGCATGGTGCCGGCCTGCACCTGGGCCGGGTCGTACTTGACGCCCGACACCAGCTCGCCCAGGCGGTAGCCCACAAAGTCGGGCAGGGGCGCCTTGCCGCCCACGGCAAAGGTGTAGACCGTGCCGGGGCCCTGGCGCTCGGTGGCGCGCTGGGCCAGGCCATAGACGCCGCCCCAACCGACGGCAATCGACACGAACTGGCGGCCGTCCACCTCGTAGGTGATGGGGGCGGCGACCACGCCGGTGCCGGTGGGCGACTCCCAGAGCTTGCCGCCGGTCTTGGCGTTGTAGGCAATCAGGCGCCCATCGGCCGTGCCCTGGAACACCAGGTTGCCGGCGGTGGTCAGGGTGCCACCGTTCCAGGGCGAAACCTGCTCCTGGGTCCAGGCGGCCTTCTGGCGCACCGGGTCCCAGGCGATCAGGCGGCCGAAGGGCTTGCCCTTGGGCGGCTCGACGTTGGCGTACATGGCCAGGTTCCAGCCCAGGCCGCCATGGGGCTCGCCGGGCTGGTTGCCGTTGAACTTCCAGTTCTGGTTGTCCATCAGGTTGATGGGCACGTTCTGCGCCGGCAGGTAGACCAGGCCGGTCTGCGGGTTGAACGACATCGAATGCCAGTTGTGTGCCCCGAACGGGCCCGGCACGGCGTCGTAAGGCTTGTCGGTAGAGCGTGCCTCGGGGTTCTCGATGGGGCGGCCGTTGGCGTCGTAGCCCTTGGCCCAGTTCACGTCGACAAAGTTCTTGGCCGAGATGAAGCGACCGTTGGTGCGGTCGATGACGAAGAAGAAGCCGTTCTTGGGCGCATGCAGGATCACCTTGCGCGGGCGGCCGTCGATCTTCAGGTCGGCCAGGATCATGGGCTGGGTGGAGGTGTAGTCCCAGTTGTCGCCCGGGGTTTCCTGGTAGTGCCAGACGTACTCGCCGGTGTCGGGGTTGAGGGCCACGATCGAGGCCAGGTACAGGTTGTCGCCACCGCCCGGGCTGCGCTTGCTGCGTGCCCAGGGCGAGCCGTTGCCGGTGCCGATGTACATCAGGTTCAGCTCGGGGTCGTAGGTCATGGTGTCCCAGGCGGTGCCGCCGCCACCCGACTCCCACCACTTGCCGCTGGCGTCCCAGGTCTTGGCGGCGCGCGCCATGGCCTCGTTTTCGAAGGGCTTGGACGGGTCGCCGGGCACGGTGAACCAGCGCCAGGCCTGGGCACCGGTGCCCGCGTCGTAGGCGGTGACATAGCCGCGCACGCCGTACTCGGCGCCGCCGTTGCCGATCACCACCTTGCCTTTGATGACACGCGGCGCACCCGTGATGGTGTAGCTGTGGGTGTGGTCGATCAGGGTGTCCTGCTCCCACACCTTCTGGCCGCTGCGGGCGTTCAGGGCGATCAGGCGACCGTCATAGGCCGCCACGAAGACCTTGCCCTGGTAGAGGGCCACGCCGCGGTTGACCACGTCGCAGCAGCCTTTGTAGCCCTTGGATTTGTCGACCTGCGGGTCGAAGCTCCAGAGCCGCTGGCCGGTGCGCACATCCACCGCGTGCACCACGCTCCAGGAGGCGGTGACGTACATCACGCCATCGACCACCAGCGGGGTGGACTCCACGCCCCGGGTGGATTCCAGGTTGTACGACCAGACCAGCCCCAGTTGGCCCACGTTGCCGGTGTTGATCTGCTGCAGGCGCGAGAAGCGGGTTTCGGCGTAATCCAGGCCATGGCTGGGCCAATCGGTCGACTTGGCAGCATTGGCCTGGATGTAGGCGCCGTCGACCCGGTCGACACGGCTGGCAGGCTGGGCCTGGGCCGTCAGAACCGCCGTGGCGGCCAGGGCCAGCCCGGCGAGCCTGAGGCCTAGACGGCGCCAGGCCGGTGCCCCAGAGACGGGACGGGTGGTGGATTGGGCTTGAAGCATAGGGTGATGTCTCCTCGGAATAGGCTGGGGGGTGTGGCCTTCGGACCCGACACTTCTCGCTTCCCGTTCGGGGTTCGTAAACCGCGGGAATCTGTGTGCACCGTCACTGGTGCACGCCGGAGTGCGGGCGGGCCACCCGGATCGGAGCATCTGCTTTTGCCCGCGCCGCTTCATCACCGGGATTTCCCTAGGCCGAAACTGTTCCAAGATGGAACATTCCGGAACCGGGTCGCCGATGGCTCGGCGGCTGTCTCAATTTGCGAATTTCCGACGGCTCCCCATGGTTTCTATGGGCTAACCCTGAGAGCGGGCAGGCCCGGGGCTGCCGATACTGCGCTCACCCACCCACCCACCGACCCACCGCTTGATGGAGGCCCCATGCCCCGGCAAGACCCTGGCCGCCCCTGGGCGCGCCCGCTGTTCTTCAACACGCCCAGCCAGCGCGTGGCCCTGGCACGCCAGCAGCTGTTCGAGGAAGGGCAACGCCCCAGCGGCCTGGTGCCCGAGGGGGTGCTGCAATCGTGGCTGCGCTGCCTGCGCCAAGAGCCCCGCACCAGCCGTGCCCTGAGCTTCGACCCGGTCACGCCGAGCCGCCTGCATGGGGCTCTGGGCCGCAACCGCCCGCTGCTCAGCGCCTCGGGCGACGAACTGCAGGCGCTGGAACACGCCCTCAGCGGCACCGACTGCCGCGTCATCCTGACCGACAGCGAAGGCGTGATCGTGCATGTCACCCACCACCCGCTGGCCGATCAGCCCCTGCTGGGGGTGGCCGCCCGCCTGGGGGTGAACCTGTCGGAATCCACCGTGGGCACCACCGCCCCCGGGCTGGTGACTCACACCGGCCAGGCCTGCAGCGTGATGGGGGCCGAACACTATTACGACTGCCTGCAGGGCTTTCACTGTGCCGCCGCCCCGATCCACGACATCCACGGGCGCCTGGCCGGGGTGCTGGATCTGACCATCGAAACCCACCCCTTCGGCTTCGATGCGGCCAGCTTGGTGGGCGCCTACGCCACCGCCATCGAAAACCGCCTGCTCAAGACCCAGGCCCAGGAGCAACTGGTGCTGCAGTTCCAGGCCCACCCGGATCTGCTCGACAGCGTGCAGCAAGGCCTGGCCGGTATCGACGGTCGAGGCCGGCTGGCCTGGGTCAACCCGGCCGGGCGGCGCCTGCTGGGCCTGGCCCAACAACCTGCGCAGGAAGACGTCGACGCCACGCTGGGGCTGGACCTGCGCGATCTGCTGGCGTTGAGCCACCACGACCAGCCCCAGGCCAGGCGCCTGGGCAATGGCCTGACCGTCTGGCTGCGCGTGCGGCTGCAGGCCGCCGATGGCTTGCACCAGCTGCAGGCCATCGGCGAGCCGGTCAGTTCACCGGAACCGCCCCCTGAACTCACGTCGGGCACCACGGCCACGGACAAACCGCAGCCGCTCGAAGCCCGGCCCGCCTTGCACGAACACAGCCGCCAGCACATCGAAGCCGCGCTGGCCCAGGCGGGCGGCAACATCACGCGCGCCGCCCGGGCACTGGGTGTGTCCAGAGGGCTGTTGTACCGACGCTTGAAAAGCCGAATCCCGCCATCAGGCCCTGTCTGAGTTCGCGGCGGCCCAAAACCCATTCAGAATGGGGTCAGCTTCAGCCCGCCGTCGGAGTCGCGGGCTTTTGCCAAATAGTCAAAACCCATTCACCTTTTTACGCAGATTTACTGACTAGGGTTTCCCCCCGGGTGGGTCTACAATCGCGAACCCTTGCGAGTCCGGACAGGCCGCCACCGGTGCGCGACCCCAGCCCCAGCAAGCCAGCAGGAGACATTGGATGCCCATCAACCCACAGGCCAACAAAGAAGAACAGCGCGCAGAATTGCGGCGCGCCGCACTGGAATACCACGAGCTGCCGACCCCCGGCAAGGTGGCCATTGCCGCCACCAAGCAACTGGTCAACCAGCACGATCTGGCCCTGGCCTACTCCCCCGGCGTCGCAGCCCCCTGCGAAGAGATCGTCAAGGATCCCAACGCCGCCTTCAAATACACCAGCCGCGGCAACCTCGTGGCCGTGATCACCAACGGCACCGCCGTGCTGGGCCTGGGCAACATCGGCCCGCTGGCCGCCAAGCCCGTCATGGAAGGCAAGGGCGTGCTGTTCAAGAAGTTCGCCGGCATCGATGTGTTCGACATCGAGATCGACGAGCAAAAAGACCTGGACAAGCTGGTCGACATCATTGCCTCGCTGGAGCCCACCTTCGGCGGCATCAACCTCGAAGACATCAAGGCCCCCGACTGCTTCTATGTGGAGCGCAAGCTGCGCGAACGCATGAAGATCCCGGTCTTCCACGACGACCAGCACGGCACCGCCATCGTGGTGGGCGCGGCCCTGCTCAACGGCCTGAAGGTCGTGGGCAAGGACATCAAGAAGGTCAAGCTCGTCACCTCGGGCGCCGGTGCCGCCGCCCTGGCCTGCCTGAGCCTGCTGCTCAAGCTGGGCCTGCCGCGCGAGAACATCTACGTCACCGACCTGGCCGGCGTGGTCTATGAAGGCCGCACCGAGCTGATGGACGAGGACAAGATCCAGTTCGCCCAGAAGACCGACGCCCGCACCCTGGGCCAGATCATCGAAGGCGCCGACGTGTTCCTGGGCCTGTCGGCCGGCGGTGTGCTCAAGCCCGAGATGGTGGCCAAGATGGCCGCCAATCCGCTGATCTTCGCGCTGGCCAACCCCACGCCTGAGATCCTGCCCGAGGAGGTCAAGGCGGTGCGCGACGACGCCATCATGGCCACCGGCCGCACCGATT
>Ga0066460_1000271_pt1 | contig 12875 bp, 13 predicted proteins | sample LakWasMe88_LOW11_2_FD_59570 | JGI IMG/M metagenome (GOLD analysis project Ga0066460, IMG submission 59570) | Freshwater sediment methanotrophic microbial communities from Lake Washington under simulated oxygen tension - Sediment Metagenome 88_LOW11 | ecosystem: Environmental > Aquatic >... | reverse complement strand
GATGTGGCGATCCGTATTGGTCACTTGCCTGATTCCGGGCTGCGGGCCATCAAAGTGGGGGAGGTCAGGCGTGTGTTATGCGCATCGCCAGCTTATCTCGAAAAGTCCGGCACGCCCAAGCTGCCTGCTGATCTTTCAAAACATTCCATCATCTCATCAAGCGCCGTTTCACCGCATACCGAGTGGCATTTTCGATCTAGTCGTGAGCAATCTCATAGTGAACCATCTAATGGCGAGCCTTTATTGCTGAGGATGGATCCGCGATTGACCGTCACCAGCAATGATGCGGCCTTAGCCGCTGCAGCAGGTGGTTTAGGCATCGCGCGACTGCTTTCATATCAGGTCTGGAGTGAAGTAGAAAATAAGGCATTACGACTGATCCTTGAAACTTTTGAAGAAGCGCCCTGGCCGGTGCATGTTGTGCATCGGGAAGACAAATTAGGCTCCTCCAAAGTCCGCAGCTTTATAGACGAGATGGTCGAAAATTTACGCAGCCATCCCACCTTAAATCCCAAGTGATCTTGCGCGCGGCGAAACAATCCATTTCTCCCTGAGTAGTTTTTCCTGCTGCCTTCTGTACCTAGAATCCGGCTGTCAATCAACGACATGACCAGATCAAAGGAGATCACTATGAAAGCAGCTATCATTATTTTTTCAGACCCAACACACGGCGGCGAAGAGGCACTTGGCCGCGCATTCAATGGCCTAGCAGCCGCCTACGACTTCAAGCAAAACAACATAGACGTCGCTATTTATTTTCAAGGCACCGGCACGCGCTGGGTCAGCCATCTGACTAAAGTCGGCCATCCGCTCTATCAATTATATGCCGCAGTCTCTGACGTGACGGTTGGCGTTTCATGCGGATGCGCCGATGTATTCGGCGCGCGCGAGGATGCTGAGGTGAATGGTTTCAATCTGGTGACGGACAACAGTGTGCCAGGCACGTCTGGTTTGCCTAGCATTGCCCAGTTATCCAGCAGTGGCTATACCGTGTTCAGTTTTTGATGTTGTACTATGTTGCGGCTAGCACCTGCAGTAGTGTTGCTAGCCGCAGCCTTGAATGACGCTATTTTCCCAAAGTAGACTGCTGTAAGCGCCCGTGTAAAGGCGCTTTCAATGGGGGGGAGGTGTTATTTAGTTACCCACAATAAACACGGTGCCGCCGTAAATACCTTGAAATTTGCTAATGGGTTTTCCTGTCCACAGCATGGCTTCGTTATTGAGGGCCGCGTAGCCAGTCCCATTTTGCTGGTAAGCATACTCCCCGCGTTTAATAACCGTTTTGGTTGCTCCCGCGCCAGTGACCTCTGGCAGGTGATGTCCGCTGGCAATGACCGCTACCAAGTTAGCCCCGGGTTCTTTCATTAAATTCCAGCGCACTGGTTCATAAGCACTCAGCATTAATACAATCGGCTGGTCTGATTTTTTGATCATGACATTGACCCCGCTTGAAGAGCGATCTTTTGCTTCATACACGCCGACAGCCTCTACTCTCGCGTTACTCGGAATAGCCCCTAACATGCGGGATGTGGTATTGGTGATTGCTTGCTTGCGCAGCTCATTTGCCGCCGCGCTATAGCTTTGTATTGGAGAGTTTTGTATTGGCGCACTTTGTATCAGAGGGCTGGGCATGGGCGCAGGCGCCATGGCTGGTGCCTCTGCTGCGGGTGCTTCTGCAGCAGGTGACATGGCTGGTGGCACGCGCACGGTATTGGGATAATAGCCTCGTTCTACCTGTCTTCTGATTAACAGGTCTTGAGACAGGCTAGGTGCGCCATACGGGTACATTAGCCGGGGTGCACGGCTCATATCTTGCCCCATTTTCAATGCTTCCAGCCTGGCCTTGGATAACCGTTCCTCTTGTTCCAATGCCTGCAATTGTCGTTCAAGTTTGCGTCCGGTAATCATGTCGTCCAGTGACTCAGGCGTGCCCGCTTGCAGCTCGTCACCTACCCAGACCTTTTGGTGAGATCTGCGCATAAATCCGGTCCGTCCGTTTAATTCATAGATAATCCCCTGATTACCCTCGGCCGTTTCAACGGGGGACAAGGTGGCGTCTTTGACATTGAAAATAAACGGTTTGGTGGTGCCGGTATTTGGCTGGCCATAACCATCCACTAAAATAGACTCCTCACTCCATTTTGCATAGTTGTTTCCAATAACTTCATGAGACTCCCATAGCCTTTCTTCCCGGGTTTCCAGGTTAAACAACATGAAATCGCGGCCTGTCACAAAGACAATCGCCTGGCCATTCAGCATAGCCGTCGGCGTGAGTGAGCTGACACTGGCGGATGGCGACTTGATTCTAAACTCTTTGACAACAGAGGCATTGACCCCTTCAGTGGTGCGCGTGTTTTCAATGAGTGAAAACTCCTTATAAGAGCCAATCAGCAGTCGAGAGGGCGACGAGCTTAAGTGTAATGCCCAGGACTGATTTCTCAGGGGAACTGCATAGGGTTTGCTGGTCCCTGTTTTAAAGTCGATCAGCACTACGCCGCCATTGCCGGGGCCACTTTTATTGTCTTGCACCAGGATAGCTTGCATTTCTGGTAGCCAGGCATAAAGTTGCCCGACGTCTCTCGCTAACCATAGATCCTGTCCGGTTTCGTTATCAATAAACCGCAGGTCTCTATTGTTAACGGCAATGGCAAGCACTCTGCCGTTAGGCGAAATCGCGTAATTGGTGTGAGAAGCTTCGGGGATAGTTGGCAAACTCGCAATCTTTTTGCCACTTGGAATCTCGACAGCAGTAAACTCACTACGAGTGCCTCGCAGTACGACCACGCCTGCCTGTGAGGCGGATTTTCCCGTGTAAATTTCGGCATTCTCAGTGCCATGAATCACTGTTGGTGGACCGAGTTTTACCAGGGGGCGTAATGGCGGCTGTGCCAGCCGGAGGCCTACGATTTTGATCCCAATCAGCGCCAGCAGCTGGTCATCTTGTTCTTTCAGGCAGTCACGGTCTATGGCTTGTTTTTTGATGTCGTTGACAGAGTCAAAGCGGCCGATAGGGGTTGCTTGGGTACAAGTCAGCGCCCTGAGTGTCAGTTTGGATTCATACGCACTTTTGAATGATGCCAGTGATGGGTCATCAGACGGAATCAACGATGTCATGGTTTCGAGCTGAATCCTGACTTCAGGTCTGGGCGGAAAAGCAATATTCACTTTTTCGACGGTACTGAGATGCATGTCGAGCTGCCATCCGATGGCAAGGCCGATGACGAGCAGCGCCAACCCAATCAGTTTGTTCATATTATTTTTCTTTTTTAAACGTTAAGACATGATAATAACTAATCTGTCAGCAATTGATTGTTTAAATTGACGTGATTTATGTCGCCGTCAATTTAAATTGGCAGGTGCGTTCCATTTTTATATTTTCGTCATGGCTATTTGCCACCTTTGCGATGGCTGAAGAGTTCAATGCCAAAGAAACATTCAGGCCGCCTGTGAGTATGCCTGGACCTATCGTCGCCTACTTGTCGAATGAACCGGGTGGCAATCAGCTAGCGGCCTGTCATGAGGTCAAAGCCCTGGATCTATTTGAAGCACAATTGGTGAATTTGAACGCCACAACCAAGGCCTATCTGGTCAAGCCTACACGCATGTGTCTGTGTGGAGAGATGATTATCCACTGTGACTATTTAAAGCTTAAAGAGTCTGGCAGTGCAGCTGAACATGGTTATGAAGCGATGTACGGCTGGGATCGTAACAGTTATACAGAAATCTACACCAATGTGCGGGCGTGGGACGCTGAGAAAAACTGTCGTGTGGGCAAAGAAACCACGCAGTTAATGGATGGCAGCATGGTGCACCACCAAAACATGTCTACAAAATGGCGAAAAGCCAGCATTAACAACACCGTAGCATGATGTAGTTTTTATTGTAACAATAAAATAATTTTAATGTTACAATAAAAACCATGCAAAACGATGATTCCACAAAATCTGCTAGAAAACCCGGCTCAGGACGCAAGGCTGGCACAGGCACGTATAAAGAAAATACCAGTGTCATTCGCGTACCAGATAGTCAAAAGCCGGTTATTGCCAGTTTTCTCGAAGCCTATGCCAGAAAGCAAAGGCTGAGTGAGTTAAAAGAGAGCCTGGATAGCGTAGACGAGTTTATACAGCTATCAGGTGACCTCATTAACCTGAGTTTGCCACTGTTTGAGTCCAAAGTCCCTGCAGGTTTGCCATCACCCGCCGATGATCATATTGGCTCAGCGATGGATCCCAACGAATACCTGATCAACAAGGCCGACAAAACCTTTTTTGTCACCATTCAGGGCGAGTCCATGATTGAAGTTGGCCTCATGCCCGGGGATAAAGCCATTGTGGAAAAAGACAAGGTTGCGGCGGTAGGCGATATTGTGCTCGCCATGATCGATGGCGAATTTACGGTCAAAATCCTGGCCAAACAAAAAGACGGTAAGCCCAAACTATTACCCGCCAACTCTTCAGGTAAATATCCCGCCATCCTCATTCAAGGGCAAATGCAGTTTGCCATCTGGGGTGTCGTCACCGGTTCTTTCAGAAAGTTTTAATCATGACCCGTAAAAACATTATTTCAGCCAACTGGACGAATGCCGTGTGCCGGGCAAACGGCATCAATATTCACTACTTAAGAACAGGCGGCAACAAGCCCACTTTGATTGCGCTACATGATCTCACTGCGAGTGGCGCGTGCTGGTCACAATTGGCACGTGAGCTTGAAGACCACTTTGACATCATCATGCCGGATGCGCGCGGTCATGGACAGTCGAGCGCCCCCCTGCATGGATACACCTACCAAGACCATGCCAATGATGTGATCGAACTGATCAGGACATTAGACATTCAATCGCCCTATCTGCTCGGCCACTCAATGGGCGGCATGACCGCCGCGATGGTGGCCAGCCGCTTAGGCTTTGCGATTGAAGGCATTGTGCTGACTGACCCGACATTTATCAGCTCTGAGTGGCAAGGTCAGCTGGATGAGCGTGAGGCGGTTAAACAGCACCGCCAGATATTGCGGTCCAGCAAAACAGACTTGTTTAAAGAAGCCAAAGCCAGATATCGCTATCGGTCTTCTGAGCTGCTGGAACATATGGTTCAAGCCAGGTTCCGCACCAATCCGCGTGCTTTCGATGTGCTGATTCCGCCACACCCGGAGTTTGATGAACTGGTTCGGAATATTTATGTGCCGACCCTGTTAGTGCTTGGCAGCGAAGGCATTGTTTCTGCTGAAACCGCGCGCGAACTGCATGCACTTAACCCAGACCTGCAATACAAGTTAATTCCTGATGTTGGGCATGGGCTGCCATATGATGAGCCTGAACGTCTAGCGGCTGCGATTCATACATTCTTAAAACCAACATTCACCACTACCCGGCCCCTGAAGGCGCCAGGCAGTTTTTCAATCAGTGCCGCAAGTGCTTATTAGGTCGGGAGGCTGCTTCAGTTGAGGTGTGGTAAGTTCACCATCGGCTGGTGAAAAAATAGAGAATGAATGGCGATTCAAGACTCAAACTTCATTAACACTTCTTCATCCGCCACCATGTCCAGAATCTCATCACTGAATGCATCCGTGCACTCGCTAGACCATTCTGCCCCCGCATTGGCATCGGTGGTAAACATGGGCAAAAAGCTCATGTACATAAATCGCCCATCTTCAAGCTTAATTGCCTGTACATCGTCCGGGTGCTCGACCAGATTCCAAGTATCAGGTACATCCATTTCCAGTTGAACAGTGACTAATAGTTTTTTCATACGGCGTCTTTCATCGATAAATGTGCGGTGACTATAGGTGTTGTTGCGGTGAAACACAAGAAAACTTCTAGCTAAGTTTTTATGAGTGTGTGGCTAGTGAATAGCACAGAGATGAATTGTTACGAGTTTATTTGTGAGTCGCTAATAATTTACTAGGCTATTATGATCCTCTAAGGTGCAGTCATATTTATATTTTGTGAAATCTGCATCTAATTAAAGAAATTAGCCGTATGTATGAATTGTTGCAATATAAATTTTAAAAGAAAACTTGGAATGAATTGTGATAGATGACATCGAGGGTTTAATAGCTCGAATAATAGATAGAGACGAGGATGCTTTTAATGATTTGTACGAAGCTACTTTTAGTAAAGTCTATAGTTTGGCTTTGAAGATTACTAAAGATCCAAGTACTTCTGAAGAGGTGGTTGAGGATACGTATTACCAGATATGGCAGGAAATTTATCGTTACGATTTCAACAAGTGTCCTTTGTATAACTGGATGTTAATCATTTGCCGTTCTCGTGCTATCGATGCGTTGAGGAAGCGCAATGCAATCCCTGAGATGGTCGTTAATTACGATTGGGCAATAGAATCAACGGACTTGTCAGCAGACGATAGGTTGCAGGACAAGCAAGCGTCGCTGGCAGTTGTTAAGGCTTTGTCAGAAATTAAACCCTTACAAAGACAACTATTGCACCATGTTTTTTATTATGGATTAACGCATCAAGAAATATCTGATGTGATGAATATGCCGCTTGGCTCGGTGAAATCAACGATTAATAGAGCTCAAAAATTATTAAGAGAGAAACTCAAAGGTGAGCAGTTTTGAATAAAGATATTACAACCAACAAGCCTGAATCATTGGATTTTGATTTATTTCTTGAGTTGTTTCAGGCGACGCCAGATTTGGTGCCTAATCCCGATACAAAAAGTCACATCAAGGCGAAATTGATGCAACGCGTTGCACAAAGTCGGGGCGCGCAATTTTTTGTATTTTCAGAGCAAGGTCATTGGAAGTCAATTAACCAGGGAATTCAGATAAAGATCTTGAAGAGTGATACCCAAGCTAAATCATTTCTGCTGAAGCTCGAACAAAATACCATTATTCCATACCATGACCATCAAAAAAATGAGGAAACTTTTGTGCTTGATGGTGAGGTCTGGCTGGATGGGATTCATTGTAAAAACGGTGATTATCATTTTGCTGGTGCAGGCACGTTTCATAAAGAAATCCGCACTGAAAACGGATGTACGCTTTTGATTAAGACTTATTGATATGTCATTAGCCAATACAAAATGAAAGTTATTTATTTTATTCTGGCAATGACAGCATCAATGTTTTTATGTTCATCAATATGCCTTGCGACCAACGATTTTAAGGCACCGATATGGCAAATTGGCGGGCATATGCAAACGATCATTCCCTCTCTTTTTCCGCTGGTTGCAAAGCAAACCTATGTGCGAGAGCGTTGGGAGTTATCGGATGGGGATTTTGTGGATGTCGATTGGACAGAACCGCCTGAACGTTTGGATAACACGCAAAATAAACCTGTATTGGTATTGTTCCACGGCCTGGAGGGAAGCTCTCAAAGTCATTATGCCAGGGTGATGATGTCCTCTGCAAAGCAGCGTGGATGGCTTGGCGTGGTGGTACATTTTCGCGGCTGTTCAGGCGAGCCCAATAGACTACCCCGTGTTTACTATGCCGGGGATGCTGAAGAGATTAATACGTTTATTTCAATCATTCATCACAAGCTCCCTGACAACGAGATTTATGCGGCTGGCGTGTCTTTGGGTGGGAATGCGCTTCTGAAATGGCTAGGTCAATATCCGAGAGATGCGCTTCGCTTAGTCAAAGCCGCTGTTTCAATCTCAGCGCCGATTGATTTGAAAGAAACGGCTCATAGTCTAGATAAGGGCGTTAATTACTGGTTATACAGTAAACACTTTGTCGCTTCGATGAAGCCAAAAGCGTTGCAAATGGCTCAGCGGTTTCCTGATTATTTAGATACAAAACGTATTCAGGCAGCCAGCACTGTGCAAGAGATGGATAATGCGGTGACCTCGGTATTATTTGGCGCAAAGAATGCTGACGAATATTATGAAGTGAATGCCTCCAAACCATGGTTGCTGGCGATACAAACAGAGACCCTTGTTTTAAATGCAAAGAATGATCCTTTTGTTCCCTTTGATACCTTACCTTCAGAAGCTGAAGTATCAAGCACTGTTCATCTTGATTATCAGGCTGAGGGCGGGCATGCCGGTTTTTATAGCGATGCAGACCAAGACGCTCCATGGCTTGCGGAAAGAGTATTCAACTTTTTTAATGCGACGCAACAATCACAGCTGGATGCCGTGTTAGACCCCCTTATTCACTTTCACCCTTCCTCTCTTTATCAATAACCGCTCATCCCTTTCTCTCGTTTTTCAGCGCGTCATTCGCCAATAGCGACGTCGCCGTCACCCTTGCGCAATTGATGTGATTTATTTTGCCCAATCACCAGTCAATCGCATTGGGCATGCATCCATTTGCAAATGCATTACGTATATATGTGGTGAGAGAAGTTTTTCTGCTCTCACAATCAGCATTTAGCCAGGGATAGGTGAGTGTTGCGTTATTACAGTTTTTTGTTAACGCGATAATAGATGCTGATGTGTGGTATTGAGGGAAATCCAGTCATAAACCGTTAAGGGATTGTCATAAAAACGGCTTTTGTTGTCGTTGATACTGGGGAGCGTTAGTTGTGTATCTGGGCTTGGCTGATGGTTAAGGCTGGTCTGGGCCACAATTTCTTCGATGTAATTTTAATAACTTAATAGTAATTTTGAAGAGAGGTTCACATGAAGATTGGCTTTTTTTATAAGGCAGTGTTAGGCGCAAGTCTGCTGGTGGGGTCCCATGTCAATGCAGATACCTTGTATGGATTTAATAGCAGCAATATTGCTGTGATTGATACCTTGAATTTAGGTGCCGTTTCTTATATTAATATTTCGGGCCTGGGGGCGAATGAAAGATTGCTTGGTGTTGATCTCAGGCCGACTGATGGCCTGGTTTATGGCCTGACCAGTCAAAACAGGTTGTATACACTGGACACGACTACCGGTGCAGCGACCTTCAAGAGTAACCTCACAGGGGCTTCTCTGACAGGGGAGTCTATCGGGGTCGACTTTAATCCAGTCGCAGATTTCGCTGGTAACGCTTCGCTACGCGTAGTCACTGGCACGGGCAATAACTATGCGGTCAATGCCAATACCGGCGCGGTGGGAAATACCACCGGTGCAAATATTGGCAGTGGTTACACTGCCGTTGCCTACATCAATTCAACCCCCGGCATCGCGCCAGCCAGCACGGGATTGTATTATGTGAACACAACTAGCGACTCGCTACATTTTCTGGCTACTGGATTTAATAATCCAGCCGGTGCAGGTGGAATCCAGACAGTTGGCTCGCTGGGTGTGAGTGTGTTGTCCGCAAGTGGCTTTGATGTTCTTGGCAATGGCAAGGCCTATGCCTTGTTTAATGTGAACGATGGTACTCTGGATTCACAGTTATTTTCGATTAATCTCACAACTGGCGCTGCTACTTATATCACGACTCTAAATGGTACTTTTAACGGTCTGACTGGTCTAGCCACTGTACCTGAACCAGAAAGCTATGCGTTGTTATTGGCTGGCTTGGGCCTAATCGCCGGAGTGGCAAGACGTCAGTCTCGTCAACGTTAATAAATACGCAGCAAAAAACGGATATCAAATACACTGGTATCTCATATTTAAGAAGGCCGATGTCTCTAAGCATCGGCCTTTTTTATAGAATTTTATTCTGATGGGCTAGACGGCACTCACACCTAAATGGCACGCGCCCTGAAGCGTTTGAATAGGTCTGGCGCAAACAAGGTGAGGTGTCTACAAAACCGTGGGTAGCTCACTCTTCCTGTTTGAGTGGTGCGCCCGAGAAGATGAAAGTGGGCACTGGTCAACTAAGACTTCGTTGGTTTGAGTGACAGTTGAAACTAGTCGCTAGTCATTGCCGAAAAGGGATAGGGTGGATTGCCGAGGTGCATCAGTGTCAGTCCCTACAACGACCTGTACAGTATCTCCAGTATGTAACAGACCACCGCGCAGAATGCGTGCCGTTATACCGCCATGGCCGCGCATAGCGTTGTAGCCGCCTGCCCCTAGCACTTGCTCCATTCTTGAGCAGGGCTCACAAGGGCCTGTTATCTCCAACACTACATTACCGATCAACAGATGCAACGGCTGATCTTTAAATAGCGATTTTGTCGCCAGCAGATTGATGCCGGAAACAATCAAATTACGCCTGAGCAAAGCCGGATCAATCTGTAAGTGACCCGTGAACGCTGCTATCACTGGTAAATGCTCTGCTTGCAGCAATGTCACTTGCCGTTTACTTCCATTCGGAGCCGATGACTGGCGCAAACTTGCGCGATCTCCCTGTAATCCAAGGTTGGCAGTGGCATGGACTTGATCTTGTAGCAAACAAGGTTGACCACGACCAGGACGCAAGTAAATGGCATCCAGCCGCCCAGGCTGGCTAAAATGTTGAGTCAATTGACGCAGGGTAACAGTTTGCATGAATGCTAGTGTGGATTGTTGGTAAAGCTATTTACTCACTATTGTTTTACCAATTGGGGCGAGTGAAATGGTAGCAAGTTTTAGATGTTGAATACCAAAAGGAATGCCGATGATAGTGACGAAGCAAGCAAGTGCAGAAACCAGATGACCAATTGCCAACCATGCACCGGCAAAGATAAACCAAATGACGTTTCCAACAAACCCAAATACACCGGTACCAATATCATCCTTCTGATTTAACACGTTGCGACTCACTGCTTCTCGACCAAATGGTAAGAAGGTAAATTGGCCAATGACAAAACAGGCTTTTCCCCAAGGGATGCCAATGATCGTTATGAACGCCAAAATACCAAAGAACCACCAGGCCAGGCCCATGAAAAAGCCGCCAAAGATGAACCAAAGAAAGTTGCCAAGTGAGCGCATTTTACCCCCCCCCATCTGTTATTTAACTTTACTTCTCAGACTTGAACGCTTGCTCAAATGTTAGCAAACTAAAAGCGTGTGTGCGAGGAATGTCCATGCCTCAATTGTTTTCAGACAATCTTTCAGTTTTGAGATATGAGTTACCTGATAAGAAAAATATAGAATCAGATAAAGTATGACTTTAATGGAGAGATTTATCCCTCAATCAGGATTGATGAGAGCAATCTTAGATGTAACGAGGGCCTAATCCGCAGAGCTTTTAACCCTTTTGGATGCCATCAAAGCCGCGATGCCAATCTTGAAGACTTGTTTTATAGAAAGACAATATCGTTAGCACAAAAAATATTTGATAGAAAAAATACCCCGTAAACAAAGCAGATTGCCGTAAACATCCCAACTAACCAATTAAAGCTTTGTAGCATCCATTTAGTGTTATCGAGTTTTTTTATAATGATCTGCCTATCTTTAGAAATATCCGCTTCACCAAATTTTGCTTTTTCGATTAAAGCATCAAAAGTGGTATTAAACTGATTTTTTGTGTACTCAAGATTATCCAGAAGTTGTTTAACGGCCAACCAGTTATACATCGACCAAAAAACAATAAGAACCAATGTAGCTATTAATGGCAAGGGATCATCAATGAATTTCATAAGAAGTACTATGTAAGCGCCAAATTGGATTGGCATGGTACTTACTTTAGATAAAAAATCAGTAATAGTGGATTGGTAGTCCTTAAGATACTTTTCTTTTTCTTTTTCTAAATTATTCCTGAAATCCTCAAACGAAAACTTGCTCTTAAATAGATCAAAATCTTTGTTTGCTAACTCAAATACATGACTAATGGATTTTAAGGTTTCAGTATACCTACTATCTATATCAATTATTTCTTGTGCAGCCTTTATAAAATTATCCCTGTAAAAGCTACCGAATTCAGTGTTTTTTGTAATCAGCGAGTCAAGCTTGTAGTAATTCTCTTTCAGCCTGTTATCCGTGTCATAAAACAATTCAAGCCAACGGACCTCATAACCAATTTCAACTTTACCTAATTTGTCAGAGAGAAATACTAAATGTTTTTTTAAGTGGTCATTAAATGCAGCTATTGATTTGTCTATGAATAGTGCAAACAATCTATGCCAATAAAATATATTTTGAAAAAACAACCATTCATCAGGATTTCCGGGTAAGTAAATTAAAGAGCCTTCTAGTATTAAGATTACTTTATTGATATCACTTAAACCCAATCTCTCAACAGCATCAATTTTCTTTTTGAAAATCAATGCGTCAGCACTTGATAAAGTTAAAGACACTCCTTCAGCTTGATTTTCGTATTCAAGGTTCAAATCATCTAGAATCCCTGTATTTCCCACTAAACCTTTTGAAAGAAAGGTAAGTGCATCTGTAGAACTGTCTACAGATGAGTTCAAAATACTAAGAAGTTCTTTATATTTTTCTGACATTACTATTCTTTGAGTCTTTGAATAACTGCATTTGCAAACTGTTTACTATGAATGACAACGGATTGCCCATCTTCCGACACTTGAATTCCCTTGGGCGAAAAACTGCTTCTTGGTGCTCTCAACTCGACATCGCCTGCAGTGACAACTACTTTAATAAATTTATTGAGCTGTCTCGCATTAAGTTTGAATTCACCGTCGATATCAATACCGTTTTTCTCACAATATTTTGGTATTGCATCTTCATCTTCGTATAGATGTTTACTTAAATCTCTCAAATTCAAGCTGTTCGAGGGTTGGCTCTTAACAAAGTCATAAATCTTTTTTTTCAAGTCATCTCTACTTGCTACGCCCTTAGGCAAGTCTATGCTGTTAGAGAGGTTATATAACGCGTCAGCATCCTTAGCTTCCTGCTTAGAATCATCAATGCCAATCCAATTTTCGAAATAACCTGATACGTCTGTATTACCTTTGATCAGAGCTACATATCTGTCTTCAGATTCCGAATTTAATATATCTAAGTTTATCTTCGCACCCATTGCAAAGTGATCTATATCAAGATGTTGCGAATCAATCACATCCCAAGTGTTATCCTCTTTCAATTGAAAAAGTGGACTTTTGATGTCTCTTATCAAATAGACTGCAAGGAAATTTTTTGTGC
>Ga0066460_1000265_pt1 | contig 13008 bp, 11 predicted proteins | sample LakWasMe88_LOW11_2_FD_59570 | JGI IMG/M metagenome (GOLD analysis project Ga0066460, IMG submission 59570) | Freshwater sediment methanotrophic microbial communities from Lake Washington under simulated oxygen tension - Sediment Metagenome 88_LOW11 | ecosystem: Environmental > Aquatic >... | reverse complement strand
AAGACCGGCGCCGCAGCAGCCACCGGCTTCACCCTGGGCTTTCACCTGCCTGCGATGGCACAAAAAGCCGGGCCCGCCCCTTCGGATGCCGTCGACATCAACGCCTGGATCCGCATCACCCCCGACAACCAGGTGGTCTGCGAGGTGGCCCGCGCCGAAATGGGCCAGGGCACCAGCACCAGCCTGCCCATGATGCTGGCCGAAGAACTGGAGTGCCAATGGGCCGATGTGCGCATGGAGTTCGCCTCGGTCAGCGAACACATCGCACGCAACAAGGTGTACGTGACCTTTGCCACCGGTGGCAGCCGGGGCACCCGCGATTCGCAGGCCGTGATGCGCAAGGCCGGCGCCGTGGCCCGTGAGATGCTCAAGGCGGCCGCTGCCCAGCAGTGGGGCGTGCCGATCACCGAGGTGGTGGCCAAGGCCGGCCACGTGAGCCACCCGGCCAGCCAGCGCAAGCTGAGCTACGGTGCCCTGGCCGCCCAGGCGGCCCGGCAGCCGATGCCCGAGTCGGTCAAGCTCAAGGCGCCCTCGGAGTGGAGCCTGATCGGCAAGCCCATCCCGCGCCTGGACATCCCCGCCAAGGTCAACGGCAGCGCGGTGTTCGGCATCGATGTGCGGCTGCCCGGCATGCTGTATGCCGCCATCGTGCAATGCCCGGTGTTCGGCGGTGCGCCCGCCAGCGTGGACGACGGCGCCGTGAAGAACCGCCGCGGCGTGAAGAAGGTGGTCACCGGTCCCGACTTCGTGGCCGTGGTGGCCGACAACTGGTGGCGTGCCCAGCAGGCGGCCAAGGCCCTCAAGGTCAGTTGGGACTACAAGGGCCAGGACAAGCTCGACGACGCCGCCGTGCGCAAGCTGCTGGAGGCCGGCACCCAGGCCGCGCGGCCCCTGCGGCAAGAGGGCGACTTTGCCAAGGCCCAGACCGAGGTGGGCGCCGGCAAGGTGGTCGAGGCCGAGTACTTTGTGCCCTACCTGAGCCACTTCACCCTCGAACCACAGAACTGCACCAGCCTGCTGCAGGGCGACACGCTGGGGGTCTGGGCCCCCACGCAGAACGCCGAGGCCACGCTGGCGGTGGCGGCCAAGACCGCCGGCCTGCCGGTGCAGAAGGTGAAGGTGCACCGCCCCTACCTGGGCGGTGGCTTCGGCCGCCGCGGGGGCTTTCAGGACTTTGTTCGCCAGTCGGTGCAGATCGCCCAGGCCCTGCCCGGCGTGCCGGTCAAGCTGCTCTGGAGCCGTGAAGAAGACATGCAGCACGACTTCTACCGCCCCGCGGCCCTGTACCGCCAGCGCGCGGTGCTCGACGCTGGCGGCCAACTGGTGGCCTGGCAGGCGCTGCTGGCCTCGCAATCCATCGTGGCGGCCATCCGCCCCGAGGCCCTGAAGAACGGGCAAGACTTTCAGGCTGGCGAATCGTTTCACGACATGCCCTACCGGGTACCGGCCCTGGACGTGCGCCATGGCCTGTGCGACATCAATGTACCGGTGGGCTTCTGGCGCTCGGTCTTCCATTCGCAGAACCCGTTTGCCCGCGAGTGCTTTCTGGACGAGGTGCTGGCCGCCGCCGGCAAAGACCCGCTGCAAGGCCGCCTGGACCTGCTGCCCCCCGACAGCCGCGACCGCAAGGTGCTGCAGGCCGTGGCCAGTGCGGCCAACTGGGGCCAGCCCCTGCCCAAGGGCCGGGTGCAGGGCCTGGCCGTGCAGGACGCCTACGGCAGCTACGCCGCTGCGGTGGTCGAGCTGTCGGTGTCGGCACAGAAGGTGGTCACCGTGCACAAGGTCTGGGTGGCGGTCGACCCCGGCCATGTCGCCAACATCGACTCGGCCCGGGCCCAGATCGAAGGCAATGTGATCTACGCGCTGACCACCATGTTCATGAGCGAGATCAACCTGCGCGACGGCCGGGTGCAACAAAGCAATCTGCCCGACTACCCGCTGCTGCAACTGCGCCAGACACCGCAGATCACGTCCGTGCTGGTGCCCACCGGCGGCGAGGTCTGGGGCGGCATGGGCGAGCCACCCTACGCGCCCATGACCGCGGCGGTGGCCAACGCCATGGCCAAGGCCACGGGCGAGCGCCTGCGCCAGACGCCGTTCTCGCATGCGGGGTATGGATTGGCCTGAGGGCAGGGCGCGGGGGCGTGGGGCTCGAGCCGGCCTTTGCCTGCCGAAGCCCATTTCCGGGACCCCCAAAGAAAACGCCCAAGTTGCCGAAACAACTTGGGCGGGTATCTGGCGGAAGCGGTGTCCGTAGAACATCCAGCATCCATGCGGGTTGGCGGGGCGCTATTCAGTCTTTACCATCATCTTGGCCCACATACGAAAAAATGTTGCAAAAAAACAACATTGGCTCGTTCGCTTGGTGGAGTGGCTTGTTATTTTGTGCCAGTGTCTTTGCTCTGGGCTGCTGCATCTGAAGGAAGGAACTTCGACAGCGCTTTGTTTAGGATCTTCTCTGGTCCCTCTGTTGCCACCCAGCCCGCAAACACCAGACCAAACGTTATCGCACTCGAAACAAAGCCAGCAATCAAGTTTTGACCAACACCCGACATGAATTTAGGGGTGACCGCTTTGACGATTGCATCTTCACGAATCTTGAGTTGCTGTGTCAGAAGCTCTGTGGCGAGAACGTCGTCAAGGAATGCTTCTAGCAGGGACTCCGCCTGAGATTTGTAGGCTTGCAGCCGAAGCTCTAAGTTGGCGGCTGCACGAAACTGGTCCAAATCAGAATCTTTGGGTGCGACGCCGTTTTTTGCTGTTAGCTCTGCAATGAGTGCTGCTTTCTCGCTCTTGTAGAGTGAGTAAGCAATTGCACCCACGACATCGCTCGGGTCGGCAACCAACTTCTCGTAGATGGCGTTGTACGCCCCTTGGGTCATGCCGTTTTGCGTTCTGCTGCCCGAACAGCGTTCCCGTAGGACCTGTTCAGTTGTTCGGTAGTGAAGCGTGTAGCTCGGATGCTAGCGCTTACCGTGTAGGGAAGTGCGTCCATGTTGACACGCTTTTTTTCGATCAAATTCTGATTCACTCGAGCAATGACTTCTCGAGAGAAGGTGCGCGTGGTGATAGTCATTTTTGAGTCCAAAAATTAGGCAAAGCCTATGATTATATATCGAGATTTCAAGTTTTTGGAAAAAATTGCCGTTCTCGATTGATTGATCCTAACACTAGAGGCCGTTGTTGTGTGTGTTCCTGTTGTTTTGTGCCATGACGAGCCTAAGGTGTGCAGTCCTGCCTCTACATCTGTTTGAGTGGTCCCGACAATCGGAGTTCCTGGCTGTGCCTCAGTGTCTACTCTATGCAATGTTGACGTCCCGCTTGTATGGCTCACTACTTAACTTAGCGCGCAGTGTGGCGCTGATCCGGCGTTGTGTTGCATAATTACAACGTGGCTCTCTTGTTTCTCTTGATGAAGGTTGCCTCCCGCTCACCGTTTTCTGCCGCATCTCCTGTCGTCCTGCCCTAGCTACGCCTGTTGCTCAGGGTCACCCAGCCTCACTGATCAGTATCAGTGACTAACCTGTGCGGCATGGGCCCAGGCACAGTGCGGGTCTCCCAGCCGTTGTGTGCTGCAGGCCCTCGGCCGTGGCGTGATCCGGTCAGCCAGTACCCCCGGGGATCAGCAGTTTTGCAGCGCGTCCTAATTTCCCCTGAAATTCCTTTTGACGAGTTGCCCTTCTGCCTCGCTGTTCCAGGCGGTCCTAAGCCTGTCTGGCCAGCTTGCCGGGTCCTCGCGGCAGCGGGCTATGCCGGCAGCTTCCTCGTCCCCGGAGGCCGTGATGCTTCACCCTGACTTCGACATAGCCTGAGCGCTTGCAAGCGTTGCGTGCCCGAGGTGCGGCCGCGTGGGCCTGGATCAGCTTGACCCCTTGTGCTGATAACGCCCGGATCGGAGAACGTGCATCACTCCATAGGCTCTATGGACCCAGCTGTGGGCGTGGTTTGCCCGAGCTGCAGCCTGGTGGCTGAGTGGCCGGCGGTGTCGCTGCTGGATCCCCCAGGGCAGGAGTCCCAAAATCGGCCGGGAAACTTTCGAGAGGGGGACACTTTGGACCCCGGTACACCCCCGCCAGCGTTTCCACCGGCGAGCGCTAAACCCCCAAGGTAGATCAAGCACTCTTGGAGCAGTTTTCGGAATTGCCCCAGGTCGCTGGCGCATCAGGAGTTCAGCCCCCCGGTACACCCCGCGCCTGAGACCCACCCCCGGGTCTTTGAAACTGGCGGGGTATGAAAAAAAATTGGAGCGGCTGGCGCTGGGTTCAGCAGTACAGCCAAGAGAGCAGCTTGCCCAGGATGCCGGGCTTCTTCGGTGGCGGGAATGGATCGGCATCACTGCGCGGGCTTGGCCGTGTGTAGATCCACTTGACCACCGGGCCCGGCTGCCTGGGCGGTGGCATGTCCTCGTCACCGTGGGGCCAGTGGTCGCGGCTGTCGTTTATGGCGTAGTCTGTGAAGGCGCGGCCTTGGGGTGTGGCAGATGGTGAGCGGGGCAAGCTGCTGTGTTCCATGCCCCGATGGTACGGCGGGGCGCGGTGCCGATTGCTCAGAGAACGACAGGCAAGCTGCCGCTTAAATTTAACTTCCAGTTTTACAGGTCACCGAACTGCAGCGCTCAACACCGAACCTACCGCCCCCTTAGGGTGGCGGATCGGTTTCGGTGTTTCGGTGTGCGCCGAAGTTACCGAATGACACCGAATTAGGTGTTTTCGGTGTTTTCGGTGTTCTGCCCCCGCTTGCCAAGTTAAAAAGTTAAAACCTCAGCCCAAGGGGTCATGCAGGGCCAACCAGTCGTCCCCGCCGTGGATCACACCGCGATCCAGCAACGCGGACACCGCCGTCCTGACGTTTCCACGAACGCGGCTTTTGTCCGCATCTGGGGGCACCTCTTTTTCCTTGACCTGCTGCACCAGCTCATCCAGTGTGATGGGTTCCCCGTCCTGTCGATCCATGACCCGCATGACCCTCTGTTGCCAAACACCCCCCAGGGTCGACCGGGGAGTCCGGGCCTCCGCATCCGCCAGCTTGCCCAGGGGAACGGCAGCAGGGACCACGACAGGCACGCTGATCTCCTTGCCCTCGTCGTTCACGCCCAGCACGACAGGCATCAAGGTGAAGGCCACCTTCAAGCCGTCCTCGCTGTCGCGTGACTTCTTCAGGGTAATCGTGCGCTGTGGTGAATCGCCGGCCCGGCTGATCTCCAGCATGGTGTCCATCGCACCCAGCAGCGCAGAGCTACCGCGGGCCCCCTTCTCCGCAGCTTTGCCAGTGTGGTGGATCAGCATCACGCAGGCCCCAGTGGTTGACGCGATCCGCTTCACTCCCTCCATCGCCTGGGTCATGTCCTGGGTGCTGTTCTCGTCGCCTCCGGTCATCGAGCGGGCCAGGGTGTCCACAACCACCAGCAAAGGTGCAGGCGTGATGCTTTGGGCCAGGGCGACAACAGCTTGCACGTCGTCCTCAATCATCAGATTGATGGAGTCATCCACGAGATAGAAGGGCGCGTCGTCCAGCTTGATGTCGTGCTGTTTCTCGTAGGCGTCCAGCCGCTGGCGCTGCCCACCGCCGCCCTCGGCCGCGATGTAGACCGCCGGCCCTTGCTGCACCTTCTTGCCGTGCCAGGGGCGGCCCAGGGCCACGCACAGCGCCAGGTTCAAGCCGGCAAAGCTCTTGCCGCAACCCGGCGGCCCGAAGAAGCAAGCCTCGGCGCCTTCGGGGATGAAGTCCTCAATCAGCCACTTGCGGGGCGGGCGGGCCTTCAGCTCCTTCGGTGTGTAGGCGCGCAGCTTGCGCTTCGCGGGCTTTGCCACGGCTTTGCCTGGGGCTGCCGGCGCCGTGGTGCCGGGCTCGTCGTCGAAGCTGCCGAAGTCGTCGTCTGCGCTGTCGTCCGTCCAGCACAGCAGCTTCTTCGCCTCACGGATAGCTGCGCCCAGGTTAGGCCCTCCACGCTCGTCGTCCCAGTGCTTCAGGATGGCCCAGGCCTGAAAGTAGTCCTTCGGCCTGCCATCGTTCAGGTTGTCACCGCCGTGCGAATGGATATGCAACTTGTCGCGCATGAGCTCAACGCCAGGGGCGCCCGTGGTGCTGCCAGGGCGCAGCCACTTCGTGACCCCATCGGACACCTCAACAGCGGTGTAGCCGTACTCCTCCAGCAGCGCCCCGAAGTCGTGGTCGTGCAGTTCGCCGAAGGCCTCAGCCACCTCGCGGAACTCCTCCTGGCTCTTGTTCAAGGGTGCCTTCGGGTTGTCCTCCAGCTTGTCGACTTCTCCAAGAAGCACCGACATGTCGCCGAAGCCCGCCGTCATTCGCTCGTCGTTGGCAGCAGAGACCAGCCCCAGGGCCCGGTCGAAGTGGGCGCGCCCAGCGCCCAGGCTATACCAAAGAACCACCAGCGATGCGGGCACCTCGGGTGCATCCTTCGGGTTCTTGAGCGGCCCGATGCCGTCAGGGTGCCAGGCGTACAGGTGGCCGCCAGGATGAACGCTTGGAGGCAGCACGTCCTGAAAGCTGCCGCCGCGCAGCTCGAGCACGTTGATTTCGCCCTCTGCGCTGTTGACTGGCAGGCCGGCAGCCTTCGCGCGGGCAGCGGGCACGACGTAGTGCATGTCCTTCAGCAGAGCCCTGGGGAACCCATGCGGAACTCGGAACAAGGTGCGGGAGCCTCCGGGCTTTCCGGTGAGCCGGTGCCCACTGTTGAGCAAGGCGTCAAGGTCCAAGCCCAGCTTGTCGAAGAGGATCCGCGCCAGCACGGGTTCGTCGATGTCCAGAGACATCAGGTTGTTTTCGCCCAGGTGGACGCCGACATTCTTGCCACCTGCAAAACGCTGGGGTACATCGGCCACGTTGCGCACAAGGTTCTGCGGGTTGCTCCAGTCCAGACCAAACGGCTTCTTGGTCTTCGGATGGAGTGGCGCCACAGCGCAGCCGTGGCCCACGTACTCCTCAACAGCTTTGACGATGGCGGTTTTCTCAGGGGTGCGGGGAGATTCAGTCACGGGGCGACACCTTCACAAGTTTCAGCTTCTTGGCGACAGCCCAGGCCTTGATGCTGGAATACGCGGTCCATGAGCCTGCAACTTCGCCGAAGGAGTCCTTCAGCTTGTGAAGCTCAAACACAGCACCGGCAGGATTCATGATGAGCGTGCGCTCTTTCTTGCTTTGGATGCAGTACACGTGCCCGGCTTCCGACTCAAAGCTTGAATAGTGTTTGGCGAATCTAGTGCGCCCGTGGGCGTCCCCTTTGTTATCGAGCGGCAGAAACCGCGTGATTTTGGTCAGGGGTGACTTGTACCCATGCCATCCGTCCTTTCTCTGGTACAGACGGATCTCGAAGTAGCCCTCTGGATTTTCAAATGGGTACTCAATAAGGGTTTCACCATTGGCGCAGTCGTGAATGTGGACGGTAACTAAATCGCTATCGTCGCATAGGAAAAGGTTATCCATGCTCACCCATTCTGGGCTCAGAATATCGGCGGAGATAATGCCTCCAGGCAGTTTGTCACCGGGGCGGATGCCGTTGCCCTGGGTCATGCGGCCTCACGTGCGGCCAGCCAAGCTTCTACGTCTTCGAGCTTCCAGGCAGAAACGCCACGGGACAACTTCACAGGGGCGGGGAAGATGCCTTTGCGAACCCAGTTCCAAAGGGTGTTCTTGCAAACGGGCAGCTTGCCCGGCCGGGTTGCTGTCGTCGCCAGTTCGTTTGCGCGGATATAGATCGTTGCCACTTTCGTTCCTCTTAAGTTATCGAGGACCGAATGCTAAAACGACATTCAGGCAGCAAAAACGGATCAATATTAGACCAATTCGTGTTGCCCTGTTTATGTCATGTTATGTGTCTTAAAGTAATGAAAACTAAAGCCGATTATTTTTTAACCAACTTTTTTTGTCGGTTAATTTTCTTGGTCGGGGTCGTTCCTTTCAGGTGCGCAATGGCTCGTCGGAGAAGCACCGCGGGGCTTGGCGGTGCCTCATCAGTGCGGCGATGATCCTCTAAATCAGCGCAAGCTTGCCGCAGCCTGGCCGGATCCACCTGGGCCAGCAGTTGCGCTACCGCCTCTCGACCGGTGAGGCGGTAGCGGGCGGCGCCATCTGCTTCACACGTTTGAATCGCATCCCGGCCAGTCAGGCCACGCAGCTGGGTGATTGCGGCGTAACCGCGGCGCGGGCCGCCCAGGAGCTCATCAAGCTCGATGGGGCTGCAGTCTTGCTCCTGCAGGGCCAGGAGTGCCAGGAGTTGGGGCCGATGGAGGCGCGGCTTTTTTGGGGTGTCTCGGAGATTCATGGCCCAGTCTATTGGGACATTCGTGTCCAGGATGTGGCCGTGCGGCCATGAAAAAGCCGCCCGGAGGCGGCCAGTTCGGTTACTTGCCCCAGCCTGGGGGCTTCTCGATGTTGGGCAGCCATCGCTCCCAGGCGATGCATTCCGGGTCCAGCTCGCGCTGCAGCTCGCGCAGCTCCTGGTACTCGGCTTCCAGCTCAGGCGTGCACCTGCCTGGGGTGATCCAGGCGGCCCACTTCGAGCGGAACCGCTCCAGGCGCATGGCATACAGGGTGAGCGGGCAGGTGATGACGAAGCGGGTCATGATTTGATGATGGCGTCAGGCTTGAGCCATGGCGGAGGGCACCCGGCCCAGCAGCTCCACCAGCACGGCGCCACATTGCTCATCCATGTCCATGATGAGCTCGTCCATGAGCTCGACATCACCCCGTGCGGCATCTCGCAGCGCATCCTCTGCGTTGATGCGCACGGCCCGGAGCATCTCGCGCTGCTGGGTCTTACGGGCCAGCAGGTCACGCAGGTCCAGAGTGGACAGGGGCCCCAGGTGCAGCGCGTTGATGTCGGCGAAACCCTCGTTGCCAGTGGCGCCAGTATTGCTTACATTTTGTTCAGTCATGGTTGCTCCTTGGTAGTGACTGTGATCAGGGGTCGGAAGCGTTGCCGCGCCTTCGTGCCCCGTCTGAATTGCCTGGGATGGACGCGCCCAGGTGCCGCGTGTTTATGCTGTGCCGGTGCGCAGCGGGGTCACGTTGCTGGCGCCCGGCTTCGTGGTCACGTAGCTGGCCCAGTCGGCCATGAGTCGCCCCCGCTTCTCGAAGAGGTCACCTCGGCGATACGAGGCCTCGGTGGCGCTGGTGAGCGCATGGGCCAGGGCCATTTCACACACTTCGTTCGGGTAGTTGGTGCACTCGCTTGCCCAGTCGCGGAAAGTGGAGCGCAGGCCATGGGGGACACACACGGCGCCCGTTTCGTCCTTGAACTCCATCCGCCGCATCTGCTGGGTCATCGTCATGTCCGATATGGGCTTCTCGATGTCGCGGCCGGGGAAGAGCAGGGCGGTGCCCTCGTACCTGGGCAAGCTGTCCAGCAACTCCAGCACCTGGGGTGACATGGGGACCCGGTGTGGCCGGCCCGACTTCATGCGTTCCCCGGGGATGTTCCAGACCTTGCTGTCCAGGTCGAACTCACCCCAAACAGCTTGCCGGGCCTCGTTGGAGCGGCAGGCCGTCAGCATCACGAAACGCAGGCACAGGGCCGACACGCCCTCAGTGTCGACCAGTTGAGCCATGAAGCGCTGCGCATCCTTGATCTGGACGGCTGGGTGAGACTTGCGGTTGTTCACCTTCGCCGGCTTCGGCAGGATCATGTCCAGGTTGTGCTTCCACCGGGCCGGGTTCTCCCCGGTGCGGTGCTTGGCCACTGTGGCCGCGGCCAGGATCATCTCGATCCGGTTGCGCACCCGCACCATGGTTTCATTCTTCGTGGTCCAGTGCGGCTGGATTACCCGCAGCACCTCTGGCACGCCGATGTCCCGGACATGAAGAGCCCCGATGACTGGGTAGGCGTAGGTCTCCAGGGTGTTCTCCCACTGCTGGGCGTGCTTCGCGTTCTTCCAGCCAGACCTGTGCAGCGCGATGTAATCCTCAGCGCAGCGCTTGAAAGTCCACTCGATGTGGGCGCGGGCTGCAGCGTTCTTGGCGACAGGGTCCACCCCGGCCTTGATCTCCGCCTTCAAGCTTTTGGCCTTGCTCACGGCGGCTGCCAGGGACACCTCAGGGAAGGCGCCCAGTCCCAGGTCTTTCCGCTTGGATCCGACCATGGTGCGCAGGATCCACGACCGGGCACCTGTCGCAGTGATATTCAGCCCCAGGCCGGCCACTGTGCCCACCGGGTGCAGGCCGGGCGCGCTCAAGTTGCGCACTTCAATGGCCGATAGCTCTTTTGCGATCTTTGGCATCTCTTCCCCTCATCAGGTCCATCCTTCCCCACATCCGGGAAAGTGATTGGATTGTGTTTGATTGGGTCGATTTGATCCAGGAGAATCGAACTCTCCAGTGGAGATGTGGGTTTTATGTGGGGAGATTGGGCGAAAAAAAAGCCCCGTGAGGGGCCTTTTGGCGGAAGCGGTGAGATTCGAACTCACGGACCCTTTCGGGCCGCCGGTTTTCAAGACCGGTGCAATCGACCACTCTGCCACACTTCCTTCGACGCGCATTGTAGCCGGCCTTGGGGTCCGATTTGGGCTGAGGCGGGGTCAAGCCGGGCATCGAAGCGGGGCTGTGGATCGGCCAGGCACAGGTGTTTCAACTGTCCGCGCCTGCGGTACGCGGGGTATGTCAGGACTGTAAGCGGATGCTTACAAACTACGTTTCTAAGGCTGGAACAGCGGGGTATTCCGGGTCTATTTGGGTGGCTTTGAGGGGGGTGTCGGTGCGTAGACTTCGGCGTCTTTCGCTCTCGATTGCCCATGCAACACATCCTCGTGGTGGACGATGATGCAGACATCACCCAACTGCTGGCCCAATACCTGTCGCGCTTCGGTTTCACGGCCCACACGGCGCGCGATGCCGACACCATGCGCATGGTGTTGGCGGCGCAGCCTGTCGATCTGGTGGTGCTGGACGTGATGCTGCCCGGCACCGATGGCCTGGCCCTCGCGCGCGAGCTGCGCGCGCGCTCGCGCATCCCCATCATCATGCTCACGGCTCGGGGCGACCCCTACGACCGCGTGATCGGGCTCGAGATGGGGGCCGACGATTACATGAGCAAGCCCTTCGAGCCGCGTGAGCTGGTGGCCCGCATCCAGACCGTGTTGCGCCGCATCACCAGCGGGCAGGCACCGCCGCCCGAGGAGTCCGAGGTGGTGCACTTTGACGGCTGGCAGCTGCACCGCATGGCGCGCCACCTGATCACGCCCGAGGGGGTGGTCACCCCCTTGTCGAATGCCGAGTTCAGGCTGCTGTGCACTTTTTTGTCGATGCCGCGGCGCATCTGCAGCCGTGACCAGCTGATGGAGGATGCGCGCGGCCGCTCGATGGAGGTGTTTGAGCGCAGCATCGACCTGCTGGTGTCGCGCCTGCGCCAGAAGCTGGGGGACGACCCGCGCGAGCCGCGCTTCATCAAGACCGTGCGCGGGGCCGGCTACCTGTTCAATGTGCGCAACGTGCAGGGTCGCATGGGCTGGCAGCCCTGAGCCCGACCCACCCGATCGCCACGCCATGTTCACCCTTGTGTTCCAGCCCTTTTTACAGCCGTCGCGCTGGCGCGCCCGCCTTCGGCGCTGCCTGCCGGCCTCGCTGTTCGGGCGCCTGGCCTGGGTGATGGTGGGCATGGCGGTGGTGGGGCAGTTGCTGCTGGGGCCCTTGCTGCTGGCTTTGCACGCCTGGGTGTTTGATCTGGAGGGGCCTGGGCCTTGGGGGGCAGCACCGCTGTCCTGGCAGGGCGCACTGGAGTGGGCGCTGGGCCTGCTGGCCGCCCTGTTGGGGGCCTGGGTGGGCGCGCGCTGCTGTGCGGCCCCGATCGAGCGCCTGGTGCTGGCGGCGCGGGCCATGGGCCAGGGGCTGGAACGCCCCCCTTTGCCCGAGGACGGCAGCACCGAGTTCCGTGAAGCCAGCCGGGTTTTCAACCAGCTGCAGACCACCTTGCAGCAGCGCCTGCAGGAGCGCGATCAGGTGGTGGCCTCGGTGTCGCACGATCTGCGCACCCCGCTCACCCGGCTGCGCCTGCGCGCCGAGCGCCTGCACGATGCCGCCGACCGCAGCCTGTTCCGGCGCGACATTGCCGAGATGGATGCCCTGATCACCACCACGCTGGACCACCTGCGCGGTGTGGCCGCTCCCGAGCCGCCCGTGTGGATGGACATCAAGGCCCTGGTCGATAGCCTGGCCGACGACCAGCAGGCCTGCGGGCACTGGGTGCCCGTGCACGGGCGTGCCGGCGCCTTGCTGGTGCAGCCGCTGGCCTTGCGGCGCTGCCTGGGCAACCTGCTGGGCAATGCGATCCGCTACGGCGTGCAGGCCGAGATCTTTCTCTGGGACGATGGCCGTGAGGTCGGCATCGAGGTGCGCGACCATGGCCCGGGCCTGCCCGAGGCCGAGCTGGAGCGCGTGCTGCAGCCCTTCGTGCGGCTGGAGGCGGCGGCGCAGCGCTACCGTGGCGGCATGGGCTTGGGGCTGTCGATTGCGCGGGACATCGCGCTGCGCCACCAGGGCCAGTTGCAGTTGCGCAACCGGCCTGACGGCGGCGGCTTGCTGGCCGTGGTGCGACTGCCGCGGCGTGGCGAGCCGCCGGTCCGTGGGGCCTGAGCTCAGACGGCTGGTGTGAGGCTGGCGCCGCAGTGCTTGCACTTGACGGCGTCTTCTTTCACCTTTTCGCCGCAGGCGGGGCAATTGGCCAGGGAGAAGCCACGCACCAGCAATTCACTGTCGAAGTACCCGCTTTCCTCGCCATCGGGCAAGGCCACCTCGGGTTTCTTGACGGCCATCACCAGGGTCGCCACCCAGACCACCACCGTCCAGCCCAGAAAAATGTTCAGCAGGGCGATCTTCAGGCGCTTGGGTTGCCGTCTTCTGAAGGCCTCGTAACTGGGCAGCAGGTAGAGCAGAGGGCCAAACACCAGCAGCGAATAAGCCACCACGGTGTTGAACCCGTGGTTGCGGGTGTTGGGCGACACGCCAGCGTAGTAGCTGAATGCCACCAGAATCATCAGCACAAACAAGCGGATGTACATA
>Ga0066460_1000264_pt1 | contig 13059 bp, 8 predicted proteins | sample LakWasMe88_LOW11_2_FD_59570 | JGI IMG/M metagenome (GOLD analysis project Ga0066460, IMG submission 59570) | Freshwater sediment methanotrophic microbial communities from Lake Washington under simulated oxygen tension - Sediment Metagenome 88_LOW11 | ecosystem: Environmental > Aquatic >... | reverse complement strand
CCGCTGTTCCTGGCCCTGGGCGGCCCGCAGAACTACAGCGCGCTGTTCACCGCGGCGGCCGTCTTCGCCCTGCTGGGCGCACTGGCCGTGCTGCCCATTCGCAAGGTGCGCTGAGCACGTCGCCCTCTTCAACAGAATCCTTCGACAGACCTCTCTCCCATGAACTCCCTGCCTCCCCTGCATGCCGACTGGCGCCATCAACCCGGCCTGAGCGAACGCGTGGCCGACCTGCTGGCCCGCATGAGCCTGAGCGACAAGATCGAACTGGTCAGCGGCGACCTCAACTACAACTTCGGCTTCTACAGCGCGGCCGTGCCCGGCCCGGGCCTGCCCGAGCTGACCATGGCCGACGGCCCCTGCGGCGTGCGCATCAACAACGGTGCCGTGCATGGGGGTCGCGCCACCGCCCTGCCCGCCCCCATCGCCCTGGCGGCCAGTTGGAACACCGAACTGGCCCAACGCTATGGCGATGTGCTGGGCCAGGAGGCCCGCGCCAGCGGCCACAACGTGATCCTGGCGCCGGCCGTGGACATCGCGCGCGTGCCAGTGGGCGGGCGCACCTTTGAATCCTTTGGCGAAGACCCGCTGCTCAACGCCCGCATGGCGCTGGCCGAGATCCCGGCCATCCAGGCCCACGCGGTGGCGGCCTGCCTCAAGCACTATGCCGTCAACAACCAGGAGCACGAACGCGCCAGCGTGAACGCCGCTGTGGACGAAGCCACCCTGCGCGAGCTCTACCTGCGCCCCTTCGAGGCCGTGGTGCGCCACAGTGCCGTGGCTTCGCTGATGGGCGCCTTCAACCGCGTCAACGGGGTGTTTGCCTGCGAGAACCCCTGGCTGCTGGACCAGGTGCTGCGCCGTGAGTGGGGCTTTGCCGGCTGGGTGATGAGCGACTACGCCGCCACCCACAGCACCGTGCCCTCGGCCCTGGCGGGCCTGGACCAGGAACAGCCTTCGGGCCAGCACTACGGCGAGCGCCTGCTGCAGGCGGTCGAGCAAGGCCAGGTGCCGCTGGCCACCCTGGACGAGATGTGCCGCCGCATTCTGCGCACCGTGGTCGGGCTGCAGCTGATCGAACGCCCACCCGCCATCACCCCCTTGAACGACGAGGCCCACCGCAGCGTGGCCCAGGCCGTGGCCGAAGAGGCGGTGGTGCTGCTGAAGAACGAAGGCGATCTGCTGCCGGTGCGCCCTGAAGCCCTGCGCCGGGTGGTGGTGATCGGCCCCGACGTTGACAACGCCTGCGTGGCCGGCGGTGGCAGCAGCCGGGTGCAGCCGGCGCACGCCATGAGCCTGCTCGAGGGCCTGCGCCAGCGCCTGGGGCCCGACGTGCTGGTGCAGCACGCCGTGGGCAACGACCCCATCTCGGCTGCCGACCTGCTGCCCGGCCCCGACTCGCTGCCTGGCGACTGCCTGCGCAGCGGCCCGGCGGCCGATGCGGCCCCCGGCCTGCACACCCGGTTCTGGAACAACCCGCACCTGGGTGGCGAAGCCTGCTTCGAATGCGTGATGCCCCAGGTGGCCTTGAACGGCGGCTTCTTCAACTTTCCGGGCTTTGATGCCAACTCCAGCCGCTACCCCAAGCTGCCCAACGAGCTGTCGGGCGCGATCTCGGCGCGCTTCACCGGCCGCCTGGTCGTGCCCGAAAGTGGCCGCTACGAGCTCAGCGCCACCTTGCTGGGCACGCTGCGCATCTGGCTCGACGGCGAGCTGGTGCTGGACGCCTTCCGCGCAGGCGGCGGTTCGGCCAGCGGTGCCGGTGCCTCGGGTGCGGCCTGGGGCGCCCATGCCGACGTGAAACGCGCCGAGGCCGGCAGCGACAGCCCGGTGGCGCCCGACTGGCCGGTGGCCCAGGCCCAGATGAACCTGCGCGCCGACAACCTGCCCGAAGCCCGTGAACTGCCGCCCCAGCCCCTGGGCAGTGGCGGCGGCGAAGCCGGCCCACCGCCCGAAACCGCGGGCGTGGCCCTGCAACTGCAGGCCGGTGCCCAGGGCCATGAGCTGTGCATCGAATACCTGGCCAATGCCCCCTCGCAAGGCTGGCTGACCGGCGCCCAGTTGCGCCTGGGCTGGTGCCCGCCCAGCGAGCGCCCCACGGCCGCCATGCGCGAAGCCTGTGCCCTGGCCGAAGGCGCTGATCTGGTGGTGCTGGCCGTGCGCAGCTACGAAACCGAGCAGATGGACCGCCCTGACCTGCGCCTGCCCAACAACCAGGCCGCCCTGGTGCGCGCCGTGGCCGCCGCCAACCCGCGCACCGTGGTGATCAACATGAGCGGTGGCCCGGTCGAGACCGAGAGCTGGGAAGCCGGCGTGCCCGCCCTCCTGCAGGCCTGGTACCTGGGGCAAGAGCAAGGCAGCGCACTGGCCCGCATCCTGGTGGGTGACGTCAACCCCTCGGGCAAACTGCCGCTGAGCTTTCCGCTCAGCGCCCACGGTCTGCTGCGCAGCCGCGCCCAATACCCGGGCGAGGACGGCACAGTGCACTACAGCGAAGGCCTGCAGGTGGGATACCGAGGCTTTGATGCTCGGGCCCTGCCCGTGCGCTTTGCTTTTGGCCACGGCCTGTCTTACACCCGCTTCGAGTACAGCGAGCTGCAGGTGCACACCGATGCCGACGGGCTGGAGCTGAGCTTCACCGTGCGCAACAGCGGCGAACGCGCCGGGCGCGAAGTGGCCCAGGTCTACCTCGGCCTGCCCGTGCCCGGCCAGCCACCGCACCGGCTGGTGGATTTTGCGTCCCTGCCGCTGGCCGCCGGTGAAAGCCGCCGCGTGCACCGCCGCATCAGCCGCAACGACCCGGGCCACCCGCTGAGTGTGTGGACCGAGAGCGGCTGGCAATGTGCCCGCGGCCCGTTGCGGGTGGCCGTTGGCAGTTCCTCACGCGACCTGCGCCTGAAGACCCAGGTGCTGTTCTGAATGCGCCACCTCCCTGAGGCCCCATCGGGCCTCCCCTGGCTCAACGACACAGGCTGGCCTTGCGCCAGCCCTTTTCCCTTATGACCGAACACGACATCGAGCAACTGATTTCCCGCATGACCCTGGCCGAAAAGCTGGGCCAGATGACCCAGGTGCAGCCGCATGGCCGCGACCAGGAAGAAAGGGTGCGCCAGGGCGGCGCCGGCTCCCTGATCAATGTGGTGGGTGACGACGCCTACCACTACCAATGGCTGGCGGTGGAGCACTCCCGTCTGGGCATCCCGCTGCTGCTGGGTCGCGACGTGATCCATGGCTTTCAGACCGTGTTTCCCATTCCCCTGGGCCAGGCCGCCGCCTTCGACCCCGAGCGCGTGCGCCAGGCCGCCGCCCATTCGGCACGCGAAGCCGGCGCGGCCGGTGTGAACTGGACCTTCTCGCCCATGCTCGACGTGGCGCGCGACCCGCGCTGGGGCCGCATCGCCGAGAGCTTTGGCGAAGACCCGCTGCTGATTTCGCGCCTGGGCGTGGCCATGGTGCAGGGCTACCAGCAAGAGGGCGTGGCCGCCTGCGCCAAGCACTTTGTGGGCTATGGCGCGGCCGAGGGTGGGCGCGACTACAGCGCCACCGACCTGGCCCCGCGCGCCCTGCTGGACACCTACCTGCCCCCTTTCCTGGCAGCGCAACAGGCCGGCGTGATGACGGTCATGAGCGCCTTCAACGACCTGGATGGCGTGCCTGCCACCGGCCACGAAGACCTGATCCGCGGCACGCTGAAAAACCGCTGGGGCTTTGACGGCCTGGTGGTCAGCGACTGGTGCTCGGTGACCGAGATGATCGCCCACGGCTTCTGCGAAGACGCCGCCGCCGCCGCGCGGGCGGGCGTCAGCGCCGGGGTGGACATGGAAATGGCCAGCACCAGCTACCTGGACCACATTGCCGGCCTGATCGAGCAAGGCCTGCTGGACATCGCCCTGGTCGATGACGCGGTGCGCCGCATCCTGCGCATCAAGGCCCGGCTGGGCCTGTTCCAGCACCCCTATGGCGACCCGGGGCGCACCCAGCCGCAGCGGCCGGTGGCCACCCAGCTGGCGCGCAGCCTGGCCCGCGACAGCTGCGTGCTGCTGAAGAACGAACAAGGCCTGCCGCTGGGCGAACACGCTCGGCGCGTGGCGGTGATCGGGCCCCTGGCCGATGCCCCGGGCGAACAACTGGGCTGCTGGGTGTTTGATGGCGAGCGCCAGCACAGCCAGACCGTGTTCGCGGCCCTGCAGGAACGCCTGGGCGCCCAGCGTGTGGTGCACGCCCGCGGGCTGGAGCACTGCCGCAGCCACGACCTGGACGGGCTGGAGGCCGCCGTGGCCCTGGCGCGCAGTGCCGAGGTGGTGGTGCTGTGCCTGGGCGAGGACGCCGGCCTGAGTGGCGAAGCCCACTGCCGGGCCCACCTCGACCTGCCCGGCGCCCAACAGCCCCTGCTGGAGGCGGTGGCCGCCACCGGTGTGCCCGTGGTGCTGGTGATCATGGCCGGCCGTCCCCTGGTGCTGGGCCCGGTGCTGCCGCATGCCCAGGCCGTGCTCTACGCCTGGCATCCGGGCAGCCAGGGCGGTCCGGCCATCGTCGACCTGCTGTGCGGCGAGTCCCCCAGCGGGCGCCTGCCCGTGAGCTTTCCGCGCAGCGTGGGGCAGATCCCGATCTTCTACAACCACAAGAACACCGGCCGCCCGCCCCACCCCGATGCGCCCAGCATCCCCTCGGGCACCCCACTGGACCCGAGCGGCTTCTTTGCCGCCTACCTCGACGAGGACCACCGGCCCCTGTTCCCCTTCGGCTTCGGCCTGGGCTACACCCGCTTCGAGTACCGCGACCTGCAACTGTCGGCCAGCCAGCTCACGCCGGGCGGCAGCCTGTGCGCCTCGGTGCTGCTGAGCAACGCGGGCCACCGCAGCGCCACCGAAGTGGTGCAGCTCTATGTGCGCGACCTGGTCGGCTCGGTGACGCGCCCGGTGCGCGAGCTGAAAGACTTCCAGCGCATCAGCCTGCAGCCCGGCGAAAGCCAGCGCGTGAGCTTTGAGCTGCACACCGACGCGCTGCGCTTTCACGACCGGCACCTGCGCCAGGTTTGCGAGAGCGGTCGCTTCGAGCTGTGGATCGGGCCGGACTCGGCATCGGGGCCCAGCGCGGTGTTTGAGCTGATGGCCTCGCAGGCGTGAGGTTGAAAATCACCAGCAGCTGACCGCAGCAAGGTGCTTGCAGCGTGGGGGCCTGCACCCGCTCAGGGCGCACTGGAGTAATCTGGTCATTGAACGTCTTGAGCGAAGTCCACCCGATTCCATTCGACGGCACGCTTGCGCCAGTGTGTTTCTATGGCCTGGGTGAAATCAGGTCGGACAAGTTTGGCTCTGGACTCACACCACTGAACAGACTCCCGCCGGATGACCACGCCCTCAAGCGGCCCCTGGCGATAACGACTGGAACGGGTGGTCACCAACTCTTTCAAGGCCGCGACGGTGAATTGACCATCTGCGATCCGAGGCACGGTGACCAAGCCTGCCAACTCAGCCAGTGCATTGCGGCGCGCGCTGCTCCAGAAACGCCCTGTGTGCCGGTCATACACGTCAAAAAGCAAAAACCAATCAGGTAAAGCCACATAGTCCAGCGAATGGCGAGCAGCGCACCACTCGCCAAACAACATGAGTGCGGGTGCCAAAACACTGCGAAGCGCCTCGCCGTGCTGAGCCAGCCATGTCGGTAGCCGGGCAAACTGCCCGGCATGGGGTTCAGATAGATATTGCCCTCGGTTTTGGGCGCGCAAGCCACCATCCGATGTCAGAGAAAAGCCCACATTGGCCCCGTCGAGTTTCTCCTCCACCACCACGTCACTTGCCAGCAAAGCTTGCGCTTCTGCAGACGAAAATACCTTGTCGTCACGCGGGGCATCCTGACCTAACCAGACCAAATGGGGCGTGTGGGGGAAGCGGAAAAAACGGTCATCCATGGCATTCAGTTTGGCAAATGAGGTGCCGCCTTTTCAGGGAACTTCTTGATATAAAAACTGCAGGCATCCTCGGGACACAAGAAATCGACTTCAATGCCCTTGGCTCTCAAAGCGGGCCACCAGTCCAGCCATTTGCAATCAGCGGCCTGCCAGATCTCTGGCTTTTCTTGATGCGCATGGGCTACAGCAGCGAATTTCCTATCGGGGGCGTCGAACAACGGCTCCAACACAGGATCAGGGAACTCGGCAAAGCAGTCATCCGCAGTTTCGTTGATCGTGACATGCTCCACCAGTTGACTGCCTGATTGCCGCAAGAGCCACTTTAAGAAGACATCTCCCACACCCTTCGGTGGATTCAAACTGGTCTTGTTCTGGTACTCCTTCAAAATTCGGAATTCATCGTCAATGACGACAACTCCCTTTTTTTGAATAGTTTGTAGCCGCTTGACGCATTCAGCAACGCAATCCTCGGAATCATCATCATGCTGACCGTTGGCGACCAAAAGCACGTTGGTATCAATGACTGCTTTCACTGCGCGCCACCTTTTTGTTTGAGTTCTTTTTTTCGCTTCATTGCAGCAAGAGTGCGACCCGCGATATCGGCCATCTCGTCGCCAAAGAAGTGCTCTGGCCAGTTTTCGATCTCGCCAAACATGTTGAGCTTCAGTGGTTCCAGTTCAGTAGCTGATCCGGCACGGCGGCAGAAATAGACCGCCACATCCTCCGCCCTGACCACGCCTTCGGCTACTCGGCGCTGCAATCGATTTAGGAAATGCTCTGAATGACTCTCTACGATCAACTGCACGTCTCGTGGCCTCCCACCCTCTCGGGCCTGAGTCGCAGAAATAAAGACATCTGCCAATTCAGCCTGTACTTGGGGATGGAGGTGAATTTCGGGCTGCTCCATCCATACCGTTGAATGAGGCGGGCAATAAAAGGCTTGTACCAAGGCAGGCAGTACCTGAGAGATGCCGAAACCCACATCGGTGATCTTTACCTCAGGTGCCTTGGCATGGGTCTTCACCAGTACTTCATATTCCTTGCGGCCCTCAGCCACTGGCCGTACAGAAAAATCCTGAATAACGCCAAGGTCTTTCAGCCATGCAGCGACGAACTCGGCGAAGCCCCTGGTGTGGTGCCCGACCTGACGATTGAGTCTGCGACCCTCACCCTGAGCCGCCAAGATGGCTGCCACCGCGTATTCGCCCATCTGCCCAACACTTGCCGGCGTATCCCCTGACCACTGATAGATGCGCTGAGGGTGGTTACGCAACGGCCCCAAGTAAGAAATCCGCTCCAGCATGCCTTCGGTGGCCAATGCAAAGTCTGCTAAGAAGCCCGCATTCTTGTAACGAGCCAAACTGGTGTCGGACAAGCGGTAAAACTTTTCAGGCTCTTCTAGCGGCCACTTGCGCCCGTCAGCCATCTTGAAGCCGTAATGAGCCGATGTCAGGTTCAGTTTGCGCCTCTCATCGCGCTCAAGTGCGACGTCGAGTACCTCACGATCACCCGACGCAAGAGCGTAGCGAAGCGCCTTGATCTCAGGCTGTTGTGCCTTGTTCGCAGCAAGGGTCACATCAAGTTGCATGCGGTCACCCTGATAACGTGCATCAACTTGCAAGGGGTCACGGACATCTAAGACTTTGGGCAAGGTCCACCCCAACTCAAAGGAGAGAGGTTGCTTGAGATCATGCCCATGTAGGCAATCCGTAAAAGTGCCCAGATCGATCAGGGAGGATGTATCGCCCAGATGCAAAGCGCGCTTGCGGTCAGTGGATCGCGCGGTTTGCTGCAAAGCGAGCAAGAGGTGCCCCAGACTGCTCTTACCCGCACTGTTTGCACCGAAGAGCACAGTGAGCGGTGCCAAACGAATTGGCCCAGTGTCCTTCCAGGCTTTGAAGTTCTTGATGTGCAGATGGGTCAGCATTTGTGTAGTTCTCCGGGTGGCAACCTATGCGAAGCTGCCAGCTCAATTTGACGATGGTCTTTTTTTTGGATTTCAAGCACGTAGCACCCGACCGACATCCAAGTCCAGCGCTGAATATCACCCTCCTCAATTGCCTACCACCAAAGCGCCGTTGGGCGGGGTGGCCTAGCGGGAGAGCACGCTCATGCAAAGGCCTCCAGGCGAGAAAGATCAAAGTACTTTCATTGAAGGATTTTCGACGCAATCTACCCCATAGACGCGCACACGCCCCATTTTTCACGCCACTCCTTGTGGCGCGCGGAAGTTCTATAGATCAGGCCTGTCGGTCTTTCGCCAGGAAATCCCAAACTGCTGCAGCTCCACCAACCTGTTTGAGGTTGGCCCTGCGGGACACCTTGCCAAAGCAACGCTGAAATGACAATGTTGATGTCAAGGAAAACCCACCACCAAAGCCTCGGCAACCCTCGAGGAAACAACCTGCTCTCCGCGCTGACGGCGAGCCGCTTGGACCTCGGCCTCGACTTCTTCTTCGGTGGGAGCTTGCACACCTGCATCGGCCAGGGCGGGCGCGACGGCCACCAGCCGGTCCAGCGCAGCGCGCTTTCTGGATTGAGACGCGAGAAACTCCACGAAGTCCCGGACTTCAAGCACCTGTTGGGGTGTCAGGGCCCGGATCTTGTCCAACAGATCGTCCTCTGCGCGGGTGTTCATGGCGGGTGCTCCTTGAAAATCACGCCCCCATGCTAGCGCAAGGGCCCCCAGGCGGCCATCGCCGCGCCCACCTCCACCGGGCTGCGGCCGGGCCAGGGGGCGCGGCCCAGCAGGGCCTGCACGCAGGCCTGCTGCATGGCGGGCACGGGCGAGTAGGCGTTGATCCAGCAGCGGCAGCCCGAGGCGTCGGCCAGGTGGTAGGGGTTGCCAAAGGAGATCAGCAGGTGCGGCAGGGTGTGCCAGTGGCGTTCCATGGCCCGGGCGGTGTCGCCGTGCAGGCGCTTCCAGTCCAGGCGCAGGCTGCCGCGGCACATGCCGGCCTCGCGGGCCAGCACATAGATCAGCACGTCGTATAGATCGGGGTCGACCAGGGTGTCGGGGCGGTAGCGCGTCACGGCAAAGCCTTCGGCCTGCAGCAGCTCGACCATGCGCAGGGGCGGCAAGGGCTGACCGAAGGGGGTGTGGCGCTCGCCCTCTTCCACCAGCAGGATGCGCCGGTGGCGCTGGGGCTGCAGGGGCAGCAGGCCATCCAGGTCGCGCACCCGGGTCAGGGCAGCGGCGGCGCATTCGCGCGCCCATTGCTGCTCCTGGGCCCGCTCGGCCTGGTGCGCGGCCTGGTGCTCGACTTGCTGCTGGGTTTCTGCCTGCAGGACGCTGGCGCCGTGGCGCGGTCTTCGGACCAGGCCCAGCACGCATTGCAGGGCCAGCACCCGCGCCAGCGCCTGGTTGACGCGGGCCCAACTCAGCCGGCCCTCGGCCAGGGCGCGCTCCAGGTAGGCCACATCGAGCTCGGGCTGGCCTGAGAACAACAGCATGTCGCAGCCCGCGGCCACCGCCTGCGGCAAGGTCTGCCAGCGTGGCCCACAGGCCGAAAACCCCGCCATCAGGGTCGCGTCGGACAACACCAGCCCTTCAAAGCCCAGCTCACCCCGCAGCCACTCGGTGCTGAGCACCGGCGACAGGCTGGCCGGTCGGCTCAACCCGCCGTCCAGGGCCGGCAGCCCGATGTGGCCGCACAGCACGGTGCGCACACCGGCGTCAATGGCGGCGCGCCACACCGGGGCATAGCGGGCCAGCCAGGCCTCACGCGACAGGCTGTTGCAACTGGGCTCCAGGTGGTGGTCGCGCCAGTCCACGCCATCGCCGGGCCAATGCTTGGCGCTGGCGGCCAGCCCCTCCCCCTGCAGCCCTTGCACAAAGGCCCGCGAAAACGCGGCCACCCGGGCCGGATCAGCGCCGAAGGAACGGGTGTTGACCACCGGGTTGTGCGGGTTGAGGTCCAGATCGACCACCGGCGACAGCACCCAGTTGACGCCGCAGCGCCGCGCGGCACGGGCCGCCGCCTGCCCCATGCGCCGGGCCCAGGCCACGCGAGCGGTGGCGGCCACGGCCATGGCGTTCGGAAAGCCCAGCCCGTCGGCGCCGGTGTGCTCGCCAAACTCGATGTCGGCCGCCACCAGCAGATCCGCCCGGCCCAGAGAGCGGGCCTGGGACTGCAACTGGCCCACCAAGCGGGCGCTGTGCGCATCCGGAGCGCCCGGCACAAACACCCCGCCCACGCCCTGCTCCACCCAGGCCTGATAGCGCTCGGGCGTGCCATCGGCCAGGGCCAGCACCAGCAGACGCCACAGGCGCTGACGTGGCGCCAGGGTTTGCAATTGCTGCGCCACCCAGGCGCGTTGCCAGGGCTTGAGGCGCAGCGGGCCTGACGCTGGCAGGCCCGCCAGGGGGTCAGCAGCTTGTGGACGCGACATAGGGCTGCAGCAGGCGCATGGCGTCCAGCTCATTGGCGGCCCCGTAGGCACTGCCGGGGCGCCCGGGCGCTGCACGGTGGGCCAGGCGCCATTCGCCCGGGGTGCAGCCCAGGGCCCGGCGGAAGGCCAGGTTGAAGGCCTTGGCATTCGGAAAACCACAGGCCAGGGCCACATCGAGCAAGGTGCCGGTGACGGGCCGGCTCAGGGCATCCAGGGCGCGGCGCAGCCGCACCAGGGTGATGAACTGGCCAAAGGTGTTGCCGGTCTCGGCCTTGAAAAGGCGCGCCAGGTAGCCGCTGGACCAGCCCAGGGCCTGGGCCACCGAGCCGACCGAGATGGGCTCGGCCACGTGGTCCTGCACATACTGGCAGACCCGCTGCAGACGCCGGCCCAGGGCCTGCTCTTCTTCGGGCAACAGCATGGGATGGGCCTCGGGGCCCAGGGCCGAGGGCAGGCCCCGCAGCAGGCACGACACGATTTGCAACACGCCGGCCTCGAGTTCGAGCTTCCAGCCCGGGCGTTGCAGGCGCTGCTCCCACATCATGGACGCCAGCAGGCCTCGCAGGCGGTCTCGCAGGGGGCGCATCGCAGGCTCACGGTTGAGGCCCTCGATCTGGAAACGCCGACGCCGAAAATCCGGGTCATGCCGCGCACTGGCCGGGTCCAGTTGCAGGCACAGCACCAGGTTGGCGCCACCCAGATCGTGGCTGGCATGGGGCTCGCCCGCGTGCACCAGGGCCAAGTCCCCGGCCCGCACCCGCTGCAGCCCCGCGGCGGTGTGCAGCTCCACCTCGCCGCGGAGCACCAGCAAGAGCTCGAAGGCTGAATGCAGGTGCAGGCCCACGTCCTGCACATCGTGAAGAAACAGGCGCAGAGGCAGCTCAGTCGGAAAACCGATCTGCTCCACCTGCCAGCCCAGGGGGCGAGACACCACGGCAGAGGTGGCCACGGGGGCCGCTTCTGCGGGGCTGCTGTCGTCAAGTGAATATGCCGAATCGTTTTCCAAGGCCATGGCTGCTCTCCAGTGCGTGTCACGCGACGGATTGCTGTCTCAGGTCCGGCGAGGGAACGGCGCGGATTCTGGCCCTAAGGGCGGCGCTGGCTTGTCAGCGAACACCTCATATTGCTCCGATCGTCGCTAAAAACACACCGGCCAACGGCTCCAGACGTGAAAAAGCCGCCTCAAAGGGCGGCTTCCTGGCGCAGGGGGCGCAGAGTTCAAAGCGGCTGGGAACACTCAACGACCGCGTTGGCGCAGCAGCAACAGCACTGAGGCCAACGCCAGGCCGACAAACACCACGAACGACCAGTTGGCGATCGAGCCGCCTAGGAAGGTCCAGTCGACGGCGGAGCAGTCACCACTGCCCTTGAAGACCATGGGGATCACGCGCTGCAGCGGAAAGGCCTCGATCATGCCGTAAAGGTCGCGGCCGCAGGTCAGCACCTCGGGCGGGTTCCACTGCAGCCAGCTCTGGCGCGCCGCCACGAAGGCGCCGAAGCCCGAGGTCAGCAGGATCAGCAGGCCACCGGCCAACCAGCCGCCGCGGCGTGGCGACAAGGCCGCCAGACCGGCCCAGACCGCCACCAGCAGCAGCGCATAGCGCTGCACGATGCACATCGGGCAAGGCTCGAGCCCGACCACGTGCTGCAGGTACATCCCAAAGGCCAGCATGCCCAGGCAGGTGGCGCTGGCCAGGGCCAGCATCAGGCGCGGTGCGCGGTCGAACCAGTTCAGCAAAAACAATTCAGTGTCCTTCAACAAACACGCGAGCCCGCCGTGGCGTGACCACCAGCAACTCGCCTTCACGGAAACCCAGATCACGGTATTGTTGCGCAGGGATTTGCGCCTCGATGATCGTGTCCTGGGTGCGATTTTCCGCTGTTTGGTGATCTTCGGACGGAATAAGTTCCAGCCGTGCGATCGGGCCCACCACAATCGCGCGGCTCAATTGGGCCACGATGCCCCGTGGGCGGCCCTGGGCGTCGATGCCGGCGCCCGGCACATGGCGCTCCACTTCGAAGTCGTGCGGGCGCACATAGGCCGAGGCCTTGGCGTTTTGGGCACCGGCGTGTTCGGGTGCGTCGATCTGCAGGCCCTCCAGGTGCACCTGGCCCTCGTGGGCACGGCCATGGAACAGGTTCACATCGCCCAGAAAGCCATACACGAAGGGGCTGGCCGGGTGGTCCCACACCTCTTGGGGCGAGCCGCTTTGCTCGACCTTGCCCTGGTTCATCAAGACCACGCGGTCGGCCACTTCCAGGGCTTCTTCCTGGTCGTGGGTCACGAAGATGCTGGTCACATGCAGTTCGTCGTGCAGGCGGCGCAGCCAGCGGCGCAGTTCCTTGCGCACTTTGGCGTCCAGCGCACCAAAAGGCTCGTCCAGCAGCAGCACCTTGGGCTCGACCGCCAGCGCGCGCGCCAGGGCAATGCGCTGGCGCTGACCGCCCGAGAGCTGGCTGGGGTAACGGTCGGCCAGCCAGTCGAGCTGCACCAGCTTGAGCAGGTCGTGCACCTTGGTCTTGATCTGGGCGTCGCTGGGGCGCTCGCCGCGGGGCTTGACGCGCAGACCGAAGGCCACGTTCTCGAACACCGTCATGTGGCGGAACAGCGCGTAGTGCTGGAACACGAAGCCGACCTGGCGCTCGCGCACATGGGTGTCGGAGGCGTCTTCGCCATCGAGCAAGACCTGGCCCCGGTCGGACGTTTCCAGGCCGGCAATGATGCGCAGCAGCGTGGTCTTGCCGCAGCCCGAGGGGCC
>Ga0066460_1000262_pt1 | contig 13080 bp, 12 predicted proteins | sample LakWasMe88_LOW11_2_FD_59570 | JGI IMG/M metagenome (GOLD analysis project Ga0066460, IMG submission 59570) | Freshwater sediment methanotrophic microbial communities from Lake Washington under simulated oxygen tension - Sediment Metagenome 88_LOW11 | ecosystem: Environmental > Aquatic >... | reverse complement strand
CTGAGTCGGGCCGCCTCAAGCGCCGTCCTGGCGCCCCGGCAGGTCCAGCGGCAAGGCCGTGCTGCTCTTGATCTGCTCCATCGAAAACGCCGACGACACGCCGCTGAGCTCGCCCACCCGGATCAGTTTCTTGTAGAAGGCGTCATAGCCCTCGATGCTGGTGGTGACCACCTTCAGCAGGTAGTCGACATCGCCACTCATGCGGTGGAACTCCTGCACCTCGGGCAGGGCGGTCACGGCGGCGGCGAACTGCGCCAGCCAGCGTTCGTCGTGCCGGGCGATGCGCAGGCTGACGAAGACCGTGATCGGCAGGCCCACCTTCTTGCGGTTGACGATGGCCACACGGCGCTCCAGGTAGCCCTCGTCCTCCAGCCGTTTGACGCGCTTCCAGCACGGCGTGGACGACAGGCCCACCCGCTCGCCGAGCTGGGCGATGGACAGGCTGCCATCGTTTTGCAGCGCGTCCAGCAGTTGCAGATCGATGCGGTCAAGTGAGTTCATAGGGCTGTTTGGCTTGATATTGGGAAAATTTTCTCTCAATACGCGTTTTAAGGGGGATTTTTGGAATGTTTTTCAAGACCCGGCTCCCTAGACTTTGGGGCTTGCCTGGCCACCGGCCAGCCCTTGAAAACCCTGTCGAACCGCCATGAACCTGGACCTGCCCGCCGAGCTCTACCTCGATTTCAACGCCACCAGTGCCGTGCTGCCCGAGGCCGTGGCCGCGGCCCAGGCCGCCATGGTCAGCGCCTATGGCAACCCCAGCAGCACCCACGCCCTGGGCTTGAGGGCGCAGGCCTTGCTCAGCCAGGCCCGGCAGCGGGCGCGCGAGGTGCTGGGAGCGACCACGGGGCAGTTGCTGTTCACCAGCGGCGCCACCGAGGGCATCCAGACCGCGGTGCTGTCGGCCCTGTGCGGCCTGCGTGACCGGCGTCGCCAGGGCCTGCCGGCGGGGCGGGTGCTGTTGTATGGCGCCACCGAGCACAAGGCCGTGCCCGAGGCCCTGGCGCACTGGAACCAGGTGCTGGGCCTGGGTTTTGAAGTGCGCGCCCTGCCCGTGGATGCGCGGGGCCGGCACGATCTGGCCGCCTTGCGCGCCGCCTTGCCCCAGGTGGGGCTGCTGTGCACCATGGCGGCCAACAACGAGACCGGCGTGGTGAGCGATCTGGCGGGTATCGAGGCGCTGTTGCGCGAACTCGACAGCCCTGTGCTCTGGCTGGTGGACGGGGTGCAGGCCCTGGGCAAGCTCAGCCTGGCCCTGAGTGCCAGCCGCATCGACTACGCCCCGTTTTCCGGCCACAAGCTGCATGCCCCCAAGGGGGTGGGCCTGCTGTACGTGCGTGAGGGCAGCCCCTTCACCCCCCTGATCGCCGGGGGCGGCCAGGAGGGCGGCGCCCGCTCGGGCACCGAGAACATGCCCGGCATTGCGGCCCTGGGCGCCGTGTTGGCGGCCTTGCAGCGCGGCGACACCTTCTGCCCGTCGGCGCGGCTGCAGGCCTACCGCCTGCGCCTGCGAGAGGCCCTGGAGGCGGCTTTCCCCGGGGTGGTGTTCAACGCGGCCCTGGACGACAGCCTGCCCACCACGCTCAATTTCTCCTGGCCCGGCGTGCCTGCGCAGCGCCTGATGAGCGCCCTGGAGGCGGCCGGCCTGATGGTGAGTGCCGGCAGCGCCTGCTCGGCGGCCCAGGCCAAGCCCAGCGCCGTGCTGGCCGCGATGGGGTGGCCCGAGTCGCGCAGCACGGCCTCGGTGCGCCTGTCGCTGGGGCTGTTGGTGGACGAGGCCTTTGTGGATCAGGTTTGTGAGCGCCTGCTCGCCTGTGGGTCCGCTCTGAGAATGGCTCAGGGGGTGGTGTCTGCGGCGTCGGAGCCTGCGCTGACAGACCTCGCCGAGGCCCCAGGCATCACGCCCGAAGCGCTGGCAGACTGGCTGGCCCGCCACCCCCAGGCCCGGCTGGTGGACGTGCGCGAGCCCCACGAGCACCTGGCCAGTGGTCTGACGCGCCTGGTCGGCCGCCCGGTGCAATCGGTGCCCCTGGCCGAGCTGGCACAGGCGCTGCCGGGCTGGCTGGGTGAGCCGCAGCCCTTGCTGTTCTTCTGCCGCAGCGGGGCACGCAGCCAGCGCGCGGCGGCGCAGGCGCTGGCAGTCGGTCACGCCGAGGTGGGCCAACTGGTGGGCGGGCTGGTGGCTTTGGCCGGAGCCTGCGCCCTGGCGCAAGCCCGTGCCAGCGGCATGCCGTTGTCGCAATAGCGGTTATGGCGGCTGGCATATCGGGGCTGGGGTGAGGGCAGGTATGCTGCGGCCCCATGAAAGCACACCGCGCCGCCATCCTCCGATTTGCCGATGACCGTTCTGCCGTCTATGAAGAAGACGGCCTGCTGGTGATCGGACCTGATGCCCAGGGCCACCCGGTGGTGCGGGCCGTGGGCCCGTACCGCGAGCTGATCGACCGCTACCCGGGCGTGGTGGTGACGCACCACCCGGGCCGAATCCTGGCGCCGGGCTTTGTCGACCTGCACATCCACTCCCCGCAGACCGATGTGATCGGCTCGCCCGCCGAGGGCCTGCTGCCCTGGCTGGAGAACTACACCTTTCCCCACGAGTCACGCTTTCACGATGGTGACTACGCCACCGAGGTGGCGGGCTTCTTCCTGGACGAACTGTTGCGCCATGGCGTGACCACGGCGCTGGCTTTTGCCACCTCGCACCCGGCGTCGGTCAATGCCCTGTTCGAGCAGGCGCGCCAGCGGCAGATGCGCTTCATCACCGGCAAGGTGTTGCAAGACCGCTTTTCGCCCGATGGGGTGCGCGATCAGACCGAACAAAGTCTGATCGACACCGAGGACCTGATCCGCCGCTGGCACGGGGTGGACCGGCTGGGCTACGCCATCACGCCGCGCTTTGCCCCGACCAGCACCCCCGCCCAGCTGCGCGGCGCCGGCGAATTGGCGGCGCGCTACCCGGAGGTGTGGGTGCAGTCGCACGTGGCTGAGAACAAGGCCGAGATCGCCTGGGCGCGTGAGTTGTTCCCCGAGTCGCGCAGCTACCTGGGCACCTATGCCGACTTCGGCCTGATGCGCGAGCGCGCCATCTACGCCCATTGCATCCACTTCGATGACGACGACCGGGCCCTGATGCGTGAAACCGGGGCGGCGGCGGCCGTCAGCCCCACCAGCAACCTGTTTCTGGGCAGTGGTTTCTTCGACTACGAAGGCGCCGACCGGGTGGGCTACCGCTACGGCCTGGCCAGCGATGTGGGCGGCGGGACCTCGTTCAGCCCCTTCCACACCATGCTGGCCGCCTATTACGTGGGCCGCGAGGGGCAGACCAAGCCCGGACTGTCGCTGAGCCCGCAGCAGCTGTGGTGGCAGCACACGGCGGGTGCAGCCCAGGCGCTGGGCCTGGGCGGCGTGGCGGGTGCTCCCGGTGCGCCCAGCATCGGCAACCTGCAACCCGGCAACGAAGCCGACTTCGTGTTGTTGAACCCCCAGGCCACGCCCCTGCTGGCGCGCAAGACGGCCCAGGCGCGCAACCTGGACGAGCTGTTGTTCGCCCTGATCGTGCTGGGTGACGACCGCCTCATCGAGCAGACCTTTGTGGCCGGCCAGGCCGCTGTCGTCCCCGTTTGAGCGCTGGCGGGCTGCCCTACAATGGGCCGCCCAACGCCCGGCCTGCGCCAGGGCGGGCAACGGAGCATTCCCATGAGCATCAAGAGCGATAAATGGATTCGGCGCATGGCCGAGCAGCACGGCATGATCGACCCCTTCGAGCCGGGGCAGATCCGTGAGCAGGAGGGTCGCAAGATCATCAGCTACGGCACCAGCAGCTACGGCTACGACATCCGCTGCGCACCTGAATTCAAGGTGTTCACCAACATCCACAGCACCGTGGTCGACCCGAAGAACTTCGATGAGAAGAGCTTTGTCGATTTCGAGGGCGACTCCTGCATCATCCCGCCCAACAGCTTTGCGCTGGCCCGCACGGTCGAGTACTTCCGCATCCCGCGCAATGTGCTGACCATCTGCCTGGGCAAGAGCACCTACGCCCGCTGCGGCATCATCGTCAACGTGACGCCGTTCGAGCCCGAATGGGAGGGCTATGTGACGCTGGAGTTCTCCAACACCACCCCGCTGCCGGCCCGCATCTACGCGGGCGAAGGTTGCGCCCAGGTGCTGTTCTTCGAGAGCGACGAAGTCTGCGAGGTCAGCTACAAGGACCGCGGCGGCAAGTACCAGGGTCAGCATGGCGTGACCCTGCCGCGCGCTTGAGCGCCGCCGTTCTGTCGCCGGCGCAGACCACCGGCTACACGCTGGAGTCGGCCGGCGCGCCCGAACTCTCCCGGCCCCGGCCCGAGCGCCTGGAGGTGGGCAACCCTTTGCGCGAAACCTGGACGGCCGTGACCGCCCCGGTGGGCCAGGCCACGGCCTTGAGCAGCGGTCTTTGGCGTTGCGAGCCAGGCCGCTGGCGCATCGAGTTCGGTCCGGCCCAGCAGGAGGTCTTCACCGTCCTGTCGGGCCGTTGCCGCGTCCATGACCGGCACGGTGGCTGGCGCGAAGCCGGCCCGGGCGACAGCCTGCACATCCCGGCGGGTTTCATGGGCGCTTTTGAAGTGCTGGAAACGGTGACCAAGGCCTGGGTGATCCTCGACTGATTTTGGAGCCGGACTCTGGACCGGTGCGGCTGGTTTTTGAACGGTACTTGTGCTGGTGTCAGCGGCGTTTGTGTCATCTGCTGGACATTTCGCACGGGGGGATGGGCTTCCGTCCTACAGCCCTGAAATATCTGCTTACCTACGATTTCCTGTCACCCAACAGGAGCTTTGTGTCATGAAAATTTCTTCCAGTCGAACGATCCGCTGGACGCAATGGCTGGATCTTCCCATGCTGATTGCCTTGGGCGGTGTGCTGGCGGTCCTGGTCATGATCGAAGTCCTCAGCCGCGGCGGCTTGCTCTACAGCGCCAGCCCCCAAGAAGACGATGCGTTTGCCCCTGCGCCTGCCGCCTGGGTGCAGCAGCGCGAACTGTCGGCCATGTGTGGCACCGTACCAGGGCGACCTGTGCATCCGGCCTGCGTCAGCCCGAGCACCCCGCGTCGCAATCCTTGACCCCGGCATCTTCACCTCAGCGCTGCGACTGCGCGACGCGCTTCCCTCTGGCGGGATCAAGCCGTGCCATTTTTCACGCTGCCCGGTCCCTTTTGTGCGCAGCTCCCGGGTAGCATCCGCGCTGACCGCCGTTGATCGGCTTGGGAGCGCCACATGAAATGGGAAGACCAGAGAAGTTCCAGCAACGTTGAAGACCGCCGCGACCAGCCCGCTGCAGGCGGCGGTGGTTTTTCGTTGGGAGGAGGGCGCCTGGGCCTGGGCACCGTGCTGGTGGTGCTGGCCGTGGGCTGGTTCATGGGTATCAACCCGCTCACCTTGCTGGGCATGCTGGAAGGCGGTGAAGGCCCTGCACCGGCCGCGCCAGTGACCAGCCACGCCCCGCCCGCCGAAGATCGCCTGGCCCGTTTCGTTTCGGTGGTGCTGGCCGATACCGAAGATGTCTGGAAAGACATCTTCCAGCGCTCCGGAGGCCAGTACCGCGAGCCTCGTCTGGTGCTGTTCCGGGGCAGCACCCCCACCTCCTGTGGCCAAGGGCAGTCGGCCATGGGACCGTTTTATTGTGCGGCGGATCAGAAGGTCTACATCGATCTTGATTTCTATGAGGTTTTGCGCACCCGGCTCGGCTCGCCGGGCGATTTTGCCCAGGCCTATGTGATTGCCCATGAGGTGGGGCACCACGTGCAGCATCTCCTGGGCATCAGCCAGAAACTCGATGAGGCCCGCGGCCGGGTCAGCCAGGAGCGCTACAACGCGCTGAGTGTTCGGCTGGAACTGCAGGCCGATTGTCTGGCCGGGGTGTGGGCCCAGCATGCGGATCAGAGCCGGCACATCCTGGAGAGCGGTGACATCGAGTCGGCGATGAACGCTGCGGCTCACATCGGGGACGATGCCTTGCAAAAAGCAGCAGGGCGTGCGGTGGTGCCGGAAAGCTTCACGCACGGCAGCAGCGCTCAGCGCCAGCGCTGGTTTGCCACCGGGCTGCGCGAGGGCACGGTGCGCGCTTGCGACACTTTCAACGCCCGAAATCTCTGAGTCATTGGCCTGCAGGCCTTGCCACGGTTGAACAAGTCGCTATCAATTTCATGGCGTTCAAGGTGATGCGGCCGCTTTTTGTGGTCGCCAAAATACGCCGCATTACCGGGTTTTCCCCGCCGGTGCGACAATACAAGGCTTCATGACGACATCATTCTCACATTTATCGCTCGCTGAGCCCCTGGCTCGCGCCGTGGCCGAGATGGGCTACGAGTCCATGACCCCCATCCAGGCCCAGGCCATTCCGGTGGTGCTCACGGGCAAAGACGTGATGGGGGCCGCACAGACCGGCACCGGCAAGACGGCTGCGTTTTCGCTGCCCTTGCTGCAGCGACTGCTCAAGCACGAAAACAGCTCGACATCGCCAGCCCGCCACCCCGTGCGAGCCCTGGTGCTGCTGCCCACACGCGAACTCGCGGACCAGGTGGCGCAACAGGTCAAGCTCTATGCCAAGTACACCCAGTTGCGCAGCGCGGTGGTGTTTGGTGGCATGGACATGAAGCCCCAGACGGCAGAACTCAAGCGCGGCGTCGAGGTGCTGGTGGCCACGCCGGGGCGTCTGCTCGACCACATCGAAGCCAAGAACGCTGTGCTGAACCAGGTCGAATACGTGGTGCTCGACGAAGCAGATCGCATGCTCGACATCGGCTTTCTGCCCGATCTGCAGCGCATCCTGAGCTACCTGCCCAAACAGCGCACCACCTTGCTGTTCTCGGCCACGTTCTCGCCTGAGATCAAGCGCCTGGCCGGCAGCTATCTGCAAGACCCGATCACCATCGAGGTGGCCCGCTCGAATGCTACGGCGTCCACCGTGGAGCAGCATTTCTACGGGGTGAACGATGACGACAAGCGCCGTGCCCTGCACCAGGTGCTGCGTCGCCAAGGCATCAAGCAGGCCTTTGTGTTTGTGAACAGCAAGTTGGGCTGTGCCCGGCTGGCACGCTCGCTCGACCGCGATGGCCTCAAGACGGCCGCATTGCACGGCGACAAGAGCCAGGACGAGCGCCTGAAAGCCCTCGACGCCTTCAAGAAGGGCGAAGTCGACCTGCTGGTGTGCACCGACGTGGCGGCCCGCGGTCTGGACATCAAGGATGTGCCGGCGGTGTTCAACATGGACATCCCTTTCAACGCCGAAGACTACGTGCACCGCATCGGCCGCACGGGTCGCGCAGGCGCGTCAGGCTTGGCCGTGAGCTTTGTGGGTGGCAACAACGACGCCCGTCTGGTGGCTGACATCGAGAAGCTGATCAAGAAGAAGATCGAAGTCGAAGCCCTGGAATACGACGAGGACCGTCCTCGCGAGCGCATCAACGAAGGCCGCCGCATGTACCAGCAGGGCGAAGGCCGTCCGGCACCGCGCGAACGTGAACGCGAGCGCACCGAGGCGACGGCGGAGGGCTATGGCCGCGAACGCCGCTCCTACCGCACCCATTCGGCGCCCCGGGATCCCTTCTTTGATCAGCCCTACCAGGCCCCGGCCGTGGATGCCGCGCCCGCTTGGGAGGCGGCGGCCAAGGCGCCGGCCCGTGCAATTTCCTCGAACATCAAGCCCAAGCGCAAGGTCGCTGCGCTGTTCAAGGCAGCGGATCCGGTCGTTTCCTGACCGGCCTCCCCGGGTGACCGGCCTTTGGCAAGGCCGAAGCCCGGCGAGGTTCCGTCAGCGCCCAGGCTTTTGGGCGGGCGGGCATTTCACCTGGATCAGCTCGCGCTCGGCAGCCGTGGGGCCCAGGCGTACTGCGCTCAGGCAGCCGCCCCAGACGCAGCCTGTGTCCAGCGACAGCAGGTTGGGGCGGTTCTGCCAACCCAGCGTCGACCAGTGGCCAAACGCCACCAGTGTGTTGGCAGTGGCCCGTCCCGGCACATCGAACCAAGGCAGATAGCCTGGTGGCCCGCCATCCGCACTCTCCGTGCTGGCGAACTCCATTTCTCCCTGAGGCGTGCAAAAACGCAGTCGCGTGAGCGCATTGACGATGACGCGCAGACGGTCGTGGCCACGCAGGCCATGGCGCCATCCCAAGGGCAGGTTGCCATACATGTTGCGCAGGAAATCGAGCCAGTCCGGGCCGCTCAGCACGCTGTGCACCTCCTGCGCCAGGTCCATGACCTGGCCGGGTGTCCAACTGGGCAGCACGCCCGCATGGAACATCAGCACCCCGTTCTCATGGCGGGCCAGGGGCTGGCGCCTCACCCAGTCGATCAAGGTCTCCCGGTCTTCGGCCTGCAAGATGCCCTGCAGGGTGTCCTTGCGCCCGGGCGGGCGCAGACCTTCGGCCGCGGCCAGCAGGTGCAGGTCGTGGTTGCCCAGCAGGCAGCGGGCCGCATCCTCCAGTTTCATCAGGCGCCGCAGCACCCCGGCGGAGTCGGGGCCCCGGTTGACCAGGTCGCCCAGCAGGTAAATCGTGTCACGGCTGGGTGAGAAACCCAGTGTGTCCAGCAGCCGGCCCAGGGCATCGTTGCAGCCCTGGACATCACCAATCAAGTACATTGCCATGGTGTTGATTCTCTACTCCCCTGAATGGATTTCCTGCTGATTGCCCTGCTGACCCTGCTCAATGCAGTGTTTGCCATGTCCGAGATGTCGCTGGCATCGAGTCGCAAAGCCCGTTTGACCGCCATGGCCGAAGCGGGCGACAAGGGGGCGGCCACGGCACTGGCCTTGCTCGACAACCCCACCCAATTCCTGTCCTCGGTCCAGGTGGGTATCACCTCGATCGGCATGCTCAACGGCATTTTGGGTGAGGCCGCATTCAGCGATCGTCTGGCCCATTGGCTGGTGAGCTGGAACATGCCCGAAGGCGTGGCTGGCGTCACGGCGACGGCGGTGGTGGTGACGGCCATCACCTTCATCACCATTGTGTTCGGTGAGTTGGTGCCCAAGCGCATCGGGCAGTTGTACCCTGAGACCGTGGCTCGCTGGATCTCGCGTCCGATGTCCTGGGTGGCGGTCGGGGCCAAGCCTTTCGTGCGTTTGCTCTCTCTCAGCACCCATGCGGTCTTGCGTCTGCTGCGGGTCGATGATTCGGGTGGTCGTTCTGTGACCGAAGAGGAAATCGTGGCCAGCCTCGAGGAAGGTCTGGACGCTGGGGTGATCGAAGAGCATGAGCACCAGATGGTGCAGAACGTATTTCGCCTGGACGACCGGCCGCTGACGTCGATGATGTTGCCCCGGGCTGAGATTGATTGGCTTGAGGCCCATGATTCTGCGGCGCAGTGCCTGCAACGGATTCGCGCGGCAGGCGCGCTCAACAGTCATTCCTGGTACCCGGTCTGCCGAGGTTCGCTCGATGATGTGGTGGGGCTGATCAGTGTCGCTTCGCTGCTGGAGTTGGGGCCCGACCATGCCGGGCCCATTGAGGCCCATGTCTTGCCGGCTGCATTTCTGCCAGAAACCCTCAGTGGCATGGAGTTGCTGGAACAATTCCGGGCTCGTGCCGCCCGCATGGTGCTGGTGGTGGATGAATATGGTGTGGTGCAGGGGTTGATGACGCCGCACGATGTGCTGGAGGCCATCACCGGTGAATTGCAGCCTTTGGCGCAGGCCGATGCCTGGGCTGTGCGGCGCGAGGGCGGTTCGTGGTTGCTGGATGGGCTGATGCCCGTGGACGAATTGCGAGCGCGCCTGGATATTCGCGAGTTGCCCGATGAAGAGCGCGGCCGCTACAACACCTTGGCGGGCTTGCTGATGTTTGAATCAGGTCATTTACCCGCGACGGGCGAGCGGATCGAATGCGCTGGCTGGATTTTTGAAGTGGTGGACCTGGACGGCCGAAGAATTGACAAAGTTCTGGCTTGGCCCGTGGGCGCCAGCCTCTGGTCTGCGTAGCATTTCGCTACGGGCGGGTGTTTCGATAATCGGGTGCAGATGTCTGTTCTGTGAAGATAATCCTCAAATTGCAGGGGAGTTCAGCCATGATCTTTGTGTGGCTTGAATTTATTTCTATAATGAGCTTTTAAACACGAATGGGTTGATCAAATCATGAGCACCACGTACAAAGATCTACTGAAGCAACGCGAAGCCCTGGAGCAGCAAATTCAAGAAGCTCGCAAGCGTGAAACCGCCGATGCGGTGGCGCAAGTGCGTACCTTGGTCGCTGATTTTGGTCTGACGGCCGAAGATATTTTCCAGGCGCCACGTGCGCGCAGCAGTTCTGCTGCCAAGGGTGGCAAGGTTGCCGCCAAATACCGCAATCCCGCCACCGGTGAAACCTGGACAGGTCGTGGCAAGGCACCGAAGTGGATCCAGGATCAAGACCGCGCGCAATTTTTGATTGCTGCGTGATCCCCGTCTGATTGATTGAATCCCGTTCTGCGCTGTCTGGCGCATGACAACAAAAAGCCCGTGCAGAAAGAGTTCTGTTCGGGCTTTTTGTTGTCTCCCCGGTCAAGAAGGGTGACAGGGTTCTCGCGCTGTGCCGATGAACTTGTGTCTAAATGTATTTTGGGCGCTGCTCTCCAACCGGACCTGTGGATCTGAGGGCTTGATGTTGTGAATTGATATTGTGAAAATCAGGTGTTCTTTATTTTCATTTCATGATGGTGCCATGGCATTTAAACATTGGAATGCTGGGTGTTCTCTTGAAATGCGCACAGCGTCGAGCGGCTTTGATGTTCAGCGCGTGCCGCAGTGTGGATTCTGCACAAGGGCAGGTTGCCACGTGGGTGAAATGAGCTACAGACCCCGTTGGGTTGGCTGACAAGCCGGTATTTGCCGCATCAGAGAGCACCGCTGAGCTTGGGGATGAACACCCTGCCAGGCGACTTTGATTTTCTCAAGGGCAACTCTCAGCCAGTTTTCTGGGGGTATGGCGTGCAATTCGCGCAAAGAGGCCGTGAGGACGTGCTGGTCGTGGCCCGGAGGCTCATGCCGAGCCAGGCGCCATGGGCCCGGATCAGTCTGCCAGACCTTGCAGTGGGCTGACGAAGGCAGCTCCTGGGCAGTCGGTTGGCGGCATTGAGGTATTTAGGCTGCAATGCTCCACATTCTTATTGTCGATCGGTCGTTTTTGCCGGATAAAGGGTGTAACGAAATCGATAGGCTTCCAGCATGAAGGACCAAGACGCCAGTCTTCAGGCGCGCACGATCACGACCCGCCTGGGGATGGTTGCGGGCGTGCTTCTGTCAGTGTTGCTGTTGTCCCCCCCGGTGCGGCTATTTGATCGGGGCGAGGGCTTGTGGCTAGGCTTGCACCTTCTGCTGGAGTTGTCAGCCGTGGTGGTGGCGTCCCTGGTGGTCGCGGTGTCATGGTATTCGCTGGATCGGGTACAGCGTCGGCAGTCCAATGCCTTGATCTTCGGCTTCACCGTGACGGCGGTCTGCGATCTTTTACACGCGCTATCCTATGCCGGGATGCCATCTTTGTTCTCGGCATCGAGTACCTCCAAGGCGATTTACTTCTGGTTGGCGGCCCGAATTTTCGAGACCCTGGCCTTGACCATGCTGGCGATCAACCTTCGTTTGCCGGGCCCGGCCGGACGCTGGTTCGGGGCCGCTGTTGGGGTTTCGCTGGGTTTGTTTGGCTTGTTCACCTGGCCCCCTCTGGGTTTGCCTGCGGTCTACGTGCCGGAATATGGTCTGACGACGTTCAAGGTGTTCGTCGAATACCTGCTGTGCCTGGCCAATCTTGCGATCGCCGTGACTTTCTGGGGCTCAGCGCAGCGCACCGGCCGATCGCGTGGGTATTGGTTGGCGGGAGCCTGCTTTGTGATGGCCCTGGGCGAGGTCGTGTTTGCCAGCTACCACGCGCCCGAAGATTCGCTCAACGTGCTGGGGCATGTCTTCAAGGTGCTGGCTGACTGGCTCATCTTCCGGGCCGTGTTTGCCATCAACATCCGCCAGCCCTATGAGCTGGTGAGGCGGACCGAGGCCTCGTTGCGTGATCGCGAGGCCCAGTTGGCCGCTTTGGCCAGGAACATTCCCAATGGACTGCTTTTTCAGGCCGCGCGTGACCAGAATGGGAACAATCGCTTTGTGTATGTGAGTGACGCGGTGCAGCGTGTGGGTGGCATGAACATGGCCGACGTCCTGCGCGATCCGATGCTGCTCTATGGCCGCCTGCTGCCTGAGGACCTGGCGTCACTTCGCGCAGCCGAGGCCGAATCTGCACGCTTGATGTCGGTGCTGGATGTGGTGGTGCGCATGCCAGTCAGAAATGGCGCCACGCGTTGGCTGCGGGTCTGCTCCGCGCCCAGGCATCTGGAGGATGGACGCGTCATGTGGGATGGGCTGGTGCTGGACATCACCCGTGAAAAGTTGGATGAGCAATTGCAGCGCAGCAATGAAGCCGTTTTGCGCACCATGGTCGACAACATGCCTTTCGAAGCCTGGGTGCGCGACGAGCAGGAACGCTTGGTGCTCGAAAACCCCGCGCGCGTGGCGCATTTCGGAACGCAACTGGGGCTGACGCCATCGCAGTGCACCGATCAGGTGGAAGAGCAGGAGCGGTGGGCGCGCTACAACGCTCGAGCCTGGCAAGGTGAAGTGATCGAGTACGAGATGGACACCTTGGTGCAGGGCCGCATGCGCTCATTTCTGTGCATTGTGGCGCCCCTCCGGCAGGGCGAGGCGGTGCGCGGGCTGGTTGGGTTCAACATCGATGTCACCCCTCGCAAAGAGGCGGAGCGGCGGGCCCATGAGAAAGATGCGCAATTGGCCAGCATCCTCATGCAGATGCCTGGTGGCGTGTCGCGGCTGGACCGCGACCTCAGGTTTCAGTTCGTCAACGAGGCCCATGCCTCCTGGTTTGGCCATTCGGTCGAGGCAATGCGCGGGCAGCCTTTGTCGGCCATCGTCTCGCCAGATCGGCTGCAGCGCATGCTGCCCTATGTACAGCGTACTCTGGCGGGGGAGCTGGTGGTGTTCGAAAACCGTGTGGAACTGCCTTCGGGGCAGGTGCGCTACCGCCACACCACATTGGCCCCGGAGCGGGGGGCGGATGGCGCGATCATCGG